>PVBE012803904.1_pt1 | contig 37030 bp, 33 predicted proteins | sample 1631181 | NCBI WGS metagenome assembly PVBE01 (sample SAMN08397723, study PRJNA350692) | Marine metagenome, whole genome shotgun sequencing project. | isolation source: water | place: Pacific Ocean | collected 2012-04
CGACCGCGGCTTCGCTCTGGTTTTCGCTCATGGTTCCTCCCGGGGCCCGCATTCAAGCGGGAAAGGGAGATGCCCCCCACGCCCTGGGGCGCGGGGGGCACACTCTCAATTCAGTCTCTACGAACGCTTGACCTGCTCGACGGCGATTTCGATCTTCTCGATCGCCATGCCGCTCTGGTCCGCGCCGAAGTCCGGCACGTTCCACTTGCAGGGCCAGCCCTCGAAGAACTCGTAGCGGGCCACCTCGGTCGAGCCATCGTTGTCGAGGATGATGATGGCGCCACTTCGACGATCGATCTTCCCTTCCTCGATGTTCTTACGCCAGTCCCACAGGTCATCCGTCGCCGTGTAACCACGCTCGAGGGTGATGTTGGAGTAGGTCGTACGACCCGGCTTCTTACGCACGCGAACGTCGTTGCCCTGCTTGAACTCGACGACTTCCGTCGAAGAATCCATGCCGGTCACGGACTTGAAGCCGCCGACGATGTTGGACGTGTCACCAGTGACCCCCTCGATCTCGAGGAGGAAGTTGAATGCACCGAAGAGTTCTTCGGAGTTTCCGGGATTGGCCATCTTGAGTCTCCATTCGTAATGGCGTTGGTCGGGCCCCGCCAAGACAGCCCTGGCGGGGCCCCAATGTAAACAGGCGGATCAGAAACTGACCAGCCTGAAATTCTTACTCGTTGACGCGGGCTCCACCGTCCCACTGACCGATCTTGAAGACCACGAACTCAGCGGGCTTCACCGGGCAGATGCCAATCTCGATGTTCACGTAGCCGGCGTCCACCTCTTCGGTCGGGTTCGTCTCCTCGTCGCACTTGACGTAGAAGGCCTCCTCGGCCGTCTTGCCAACCAGGGCGCCGGAGGCCCACACGCGGCTGAGGAACGCCCAGATGTTCCGCTTGAGGCGGGCCCAGAGGCGGTGATCATTGGGCTCGAACACGGCCCACTGGCTGCCCAGCTGGATCGTCTTCTCGATCATGATGAACAGCCGCCGGACGTTGATGTACTTCCAGGACGGGTTGCTCAGCGTCGACAGCGTGCGGGCGCCCCAGATGCGGATGCCGCGGCCGCCGAAGTCGCGGATGCAGTTGATGCCGCGCACGTTGTACGCCGCCTGCTCACGCGCGTTGATCGAGTACGCCAGGCCGGTGATGCCGGCGACGGTCTCGTTCGCGGGGGCCTTGTGGACACCGCGCGTGCCATCGACGCGGGCGTAGACGCCAGCCATGAAGCCGGACGGCGGCAGGAGCACCTCGTCCGCGTACGTCTTCTCCTTGTCCTGGAACGGGTTGGCGACCTTCAGCCACGGCACGTACATGGCGCCGAAGCCCTTGTCCGAGGCGGGGAGCAGACCGTTCTTCTCGATCTCCTCGCCCTGCATGCGCTCCTTGGGGCCGTCCAGAATCGCGAAGACGTCGAACCGCATCTCGCAGTACTCGAGGACTTCCTTCTGCTGGTTGTGGCTCAGACCGGGGCCGGCGAGGATCTGGAGATCGTTCTCCAGGTCGTCGAAGGCGCCCAGCCCCTCACGCGGCTTGCTGGGGTTGGTCAGCGGAATGCCGCTGTCCTCAGCGCAGAGCAGGTAGGGGTAGGCGATGCCGCCACCGTTCTTGAAGAACCCGGAGACGGACATCACGAAGGTGAAGACCTCCTTGACGTTGAGGAAGGCCATGTAGGCGTCCTCGAGGGCCTCGGGGTTGCTGCGCAGCGCGGTGTTTCCGTAGAGCTCGATCTGGAGCGTCTCGAAGAACTTGCGCATGAAGTTGTTGAACTGCGTCGGGTTGGTGACCTTGGTCGGTCCCACCGAGAAGCGGGTCAGGCCGCCGGCGACCTTGACGTCGCTGCCGCCGAACGCCTGGACGACGTCGGGCACGGAGCTCGGCGCGTACTTGGCGAGGGCGCCGGCCGAGGTGATCTCGTCGATCAGGCTGGCCACGCGGGTCTTGTTCTTGACGAGGATGTTGCCCTGCTTGTCGACCTCGGTCGCAGCGGCTTCGACCTTGCCCTTGCCCACCTCGATGGTGGCGACGTCACCCTTGACGGTGACCTTCGGCTTCACGCCGAACAGAGCGGTGAAGTCACCGACGTTGCCGATGTCGGACTTGCTGAGGCCGAGGCCTTCGATGAGGCCGTCGACGTCCTCGACCTTGGCCTTGTCGTCCTTGACGGTGCTCTCGGGAAGGCGCTTGAGCTGCTCCTCGCCCTTCTTGTTCGCCCATCGAATCTCGGAGAAGGCCGAAATCGGAATCACTCCGATAAACCCGGCATTGCTCGTCGAGACTGCCTCGAGGGGCTTGCTGCCCGAGTCGAGCTCCTGAATGTAGACGCCTGGGGTCTGGTAGTTGGGCATCCGGCTCAATCCTCCGTATCCGGTCTTGCCCTGAGAGCTGCCAAGTCCCCAGGGCGGGTGCGCAATCGCGCGGGTTTGTGAATCATCTCGACCGGCAGAGGCCTGACCGGACGCTGTAGTGGCTGACGAGTTTCAGACCTACGAGCGGCGCGCCCTCTACCGATGCTCTCTCTTTTGACGTCCACTGGATCAGGGACCCAATTGACGTTGCTCCTCCAGAGCAAAAACCAAGAAACGGGGAGCAGCTGATCTGCGCCCCCCGCCCAGGGTCCGGGATCATGCCGTATGTCTCGGAAGTTCGCCAAGCCGGACCGTGCGGTATCGAGATCAAGCACGCCGTTCTGGCGGCGCCGGGCCTGGCGATCCGCGGTCATGGAGCCGGGGAAATCGTGCCTCTGGTCGAAGGCGGCGGCGCCGATCGTGGTGGTGACGCGGGCGCGATCCCTACGCGCGTGCGCGCGTACTTCCTGGCGGGTTCCGACCGGGTCCTCGTCACTCACGCTTTGAAGGCCACCGCGGCGGAGGTGATGTTGACGCCGGCCGAGCCCTTGATGTCGATGTTGGAGTCGGCTTCGATCTTTTCGGCGCTGCCGGCCTGGTGCACGTACCCGGCGGAGGCTTCGAAGGTGATGTCGGTGTCGACCTCGATGAGGAGGGTGGCGCCGATCTTGAAGATGATGTCGGTCTTGGCTTCCCAGTGGATGAGCTCGTCGGCCGTCTTCATCTCGACGTTGGTCTTGCCGTCCTTGGTCTCGCACTGGATGAACTCGGCGCCGTCACCGTCGTTGAAGATGATGTGGTGGTCCGAGCGCGAGTAGAAGATGCGTTCGTCGTTGTTCCCGTCGCTGTTGTCGAACGGGATCTTGTCTTTGCCGTTGTGCACGGCGCCGACGACGATGGGCATGTCGGGGTGGCCGCAGACGAAGCTGAGCAGCACCTCGTCGTCGGGCTCGGGGAGGCAGGCGATGCCCATCTCGGGGCCGCCCATCTTGGTCAGCACGCGGGCCCACGCGGACTTGATCTCGTCCGACGGGGTCACGTACTTCACCTGGACCCGGTAGATCCCCTCGGGGTCCTTGTTGTCGGTGACGAGGCCGCAGTGCAGGCCGAGGATTCGCTCGGCCAGCGCTTCGGGCTGGATCATCTTCTGGATGGACACAGCGCCGCCTAGTTGAGGTTGATCGTGGCGCCGCTGACGTTCACCTGGCTGCCGGCCTTGATGTCCGCCGACGAGCCCGCCGAGGCTTCGAGGTTCGAGCCGGCCTTGAGCGTGATGTTGCTCCCGGCCTTCATCTCGATGTCCTTGGCCTCCACCGTGAAGTTGGCGCCCGCCTTGAACGTGACGTCCTTCGACGAGGTGACCGTGATGGTCTCCTTGCTGGAGTCCATCTCGATGATCAGGCCGCCGGACTTGTCGGTGATGGTGATCTTCTCGGCGCCGTCGGTGTCGTCGACCTCGAAGACGTGGCCCGACCGGCTGACGAACGTGCGGATGTTGTTCTTGCCGTCGGCGTTGTCGAACGGCGGCTTGTCTTTGCCGTTGTAGAGGCTGCCGAGGATGATCGGCTCGTGGACGTTGCCGTTGACGAAGTCCAGCAGGACCTCATCGTCGGGCTCGGGGTAGATGACGAACCCCATCTTGTTGCCAGCCATGGGCGTCGACATGCGCGCCCACGCGGACTTCATCTCGTTGGGAAGCCAGGGGTACTTCACCAGCACGCGGCCGATGCCCTCCGGATCCTTGTTGTCGACGACGATGCCTTCGATGACACCAATGTGAGTGGCCTGTTTGCCAGGGCTCCACGGACCTGCGCTCATGTGCTTCCTCCCGGGGCCAGGTTCATCGGCCAATGAGGAACGGCCATTGAACTAGGCGAGGGGCCTGACGTCAATGGAAACGCGACTCAGACGAGGTCCGGGAACCGCTGGCTGTGCCGCTTGAACAGCAACGAGCCCAGCGTGTACGCGAGCCCCGCGCAGGTGGCGAAGATGACCACGGAGCCCCAGTGCGGCAGTCGGTGGTTGAGGATCAACTCCCGGTAGATGCCGACGAGGTGGCTCAGCGGGTTCAGCATCAGCACCGGGCTGAACTCCTGCGGGAAGTACCGCGCCGGGTAGAAGATCGGCGTGATGAACAGCCAGATCATCAGCAGCGGAGCCAGCAGGTGCTGGGTGTCCTTGAAGAACACCTGCGTCGCCGCCAGGAAGAGGCTCAGCCCCTGGGTGAACAGCAGCTGCAGCAAGAGCACCGGGATGAGGATCAGCAGGTGCCAGCTCAGCCCCTGACCGACGATGATCGCGGCCCCGAACAGCAGGGCGAAGCGGATGAGCTGGTTGAAGCCCTCGGACAGGTTGATGTAGGTCGGCAGCACCGAGGACGGGAACCGGACCCGCTTGATGAGGTGCGCGTTCTCCCGGATCGTCACCGTCGACCGGGTCAGCGACTCGGACACGCTGAACCAGGGGACCATGCCCGCGAACAGGAACAGCGCGTTGGTGCCGGTGGAGTAGTGGTCTTCGAAGCTGACCCGGAGGATCACCGTGAAGACGAACGTGTAGATGAGCAGCTCCAGCAGCGGGTGCACCACCGTCCAGAAAAAGCCCATCAGGGAGCCGACGTACCGGGTGCGGATGTCCTTGACGACAAAGGATCGGACGAGGGCCAGGTAGCCCTTGAGGGAGTCGGTCGCCGCGTCCATCGCCATCAGTGTATATCTCCGGCGTGAGCTTCGATGAACCCGGGCGCCAACAGCGCCTCGACGACGCCGATGAGCGGGCCGCGGGCCGCACCGGTCGCAACGACGACAAGTCGATCGCTGGCGCGGGCCAGATGCCGCTCGTGCTCGGAATCATGGCCGGTTCCTTCCTGATCGCGGTGGGCCTCGGCATCGGCCTCGTCACCGGCTTCGGCATCATCAGCGGGGGCCTCGTCCTCGGCGGCGGAGCCGTCGCCGCGGCCGGCGGACTCGTCACCCGGAGTTCGCAAGGCGGAGGGCGCCTCATCACCCCCACCGCGGTCCGGGCCGGAGGGGGACGGCTGCGCGCCGCCTTCGAAAACGCCCGCGACGCCGTCGACGGCTCCCCCGGCATCGACGAGGTCCAGAAGGTCGAGATCACCACCGCCCTGCAGTCCGCGCTGGCGGAGACGATCCGGGCGGAAGCGGAGCGCGAAGGCCTGATGGGTGCGCTCAACAACCTCCCCGATGGAGCCGAGGACGCCAAAGCCAAGCTCCAGGACGCGCTCGTCCAGCTGGACCGCCGCAGGGACGAGTTCCTCGCGCAGTGCGCCCGGCTTCAGGCCGGCGTGGCCAGCCTCGCCATCGGATCGGACAAGGGCGGCGCGCTCACGGAGCTGAAGTCTGCCGCCGCCGACCTCGGCTCTCACGCCGAAGCCGAACGCGAGCTGGCCGAGACTCTTGCCGCCCGGCCGCCGCGCCAAGGGGAGCGGGGATGATAGGCTCGGAGGTCGCAGGACCGGCGGTGGGGACACGGAAGCGGATGCAACGGGCGAACTGGAAGAAGCTCCTTGGGATCGTGCTCGTGACTGGCGCCCTCGCCGGCTGCGGGTCCGACGGCACGTTGCTCCAGACCTGGTGGGGTCCCCTGGACGCCGACGGCGGCGGCACACCGTTCAGCGCGGGAGGCCGCTTCGAGGTCCACGCGTTCGGAAGCCGCGTGCTCACCGAGACGACCCCGTCCCGCGACCTCATCGGCATCTCGTTGGTCAGCGCCGCCGAGCCGGTCTCGTGCAGCGGCTACGCCAGCTACCTCGACGTCATGGCCGACACCGAGGAGTACGTCGCCGACATCCTCGCCCTGCCCCGCGCAGAGCAGCCCGCGCAGTGGATCCAGTACGTCTGCCAGACCATCGAGGGCGCCTCCACGGAGGCCTTCGGAGCGGACGGTTCCTACCGCGCCCTGTCCGCGCTCCTGGACGTGTCCGATGGCGGGCCCTCCTCGGGCGTCTTCCGCGCCGCCCCTCCCGGCGCTGAGCCGGCTGAGTTCGCCGGCGCCGAGCTGCTGGTGCCCTCCACCTACGTCAGCCGCCTGCACGAGCGTTCACGCCACGGCGAGGGCATCCTCCCCGCCGGCGGAGACGGCATCTGGCTGACCGATGACCTCGACCCCGTCAGCGGCTGCGCCCGCGCGCTCGCGACGCTCATCGAAGAGTTCGAGACCGGCCGCGAGACCTACCCGGACCACGCCGCCATCGCCATGGCCGCCTCGTCCCACCGCTACTACCACCACTACACCTCCCAGGAGGAGATCGAGCTGGAGGCCGGCAACGGGTTGCAGGTCGCGTGGACGGTGCCGGACTGGGACTCCATCGCCTCGACCGGCGCCGACCTCAACGTGACCCAGTTCGGCGGCGTCGCGCGGGCCCACGCCGACTTCCCGTACCAGCAGATGCTGGTGAGCAGCCAGGGACGCACCGTGCCCATCGAGCCGTGCGCGGACCTGAACCCTTCGCTGCCGATTCTCTGGCCTGAGGTCGACGAGCTCGGCTTTGCCGCCCCGCCCATGGGCGACGACGACGACTCGGCCCTCTAGAAGCCCCTCAACTCGTCCGTCTCGAAGACGCGGTCGGCACCGGCCGGGTCCATCCCGTGGTGCACCAGGGCGGCGGCCAACTCGGGGCCCGTGATCGAGCCGTAGCGGGCCTTCGCCTTGCGCGCGCCCAGCAGCCCCAGGATGCCGAGGCCGACGTCGATGAGGCCGGCGCCGACGGACTCGCCCATGCGCTCCTCGTCGCGGTCGCCGAGGATGAAGCTGGGCCGCGCCGACGTCCAGGGCATCGACCCCTCGCGCAGGTGCGCTTCGATGCGGGCCCGAATCTTCATGAACGAGCCGCTCGCTTTGTCGGCCCCGACCGCGCTGAGGTACACGAATCGGGCTGTGGGGGCGCTCGCCGCCGTCGCGTCCAGGACCATCTTCGTCAGGCCGTAGTCGACCGCCTCGTAGCTGTTGGAGTCGGCATCCCCGCCCACCTTCGCGACCGCCTTCTTGCGAGCCTGGGTGGTGCCCAGGAGTCCGAACACGACGCTCGGCTGAATCCGGGCGATCGCCGCGGTCATCGCGTCGGCTTCCCACGCGGTCGTGTCGGTCGTCGCGCCGAGCTCGGCATGCACGCCCCGCCAGTGCTCCAGGCGGGAGCTGTCGGGGCGCACGTGGGCGTGGACCTCAACCCCCTGCTCCCGCAGCACCCGGACGACCTCGCGCCCGACGAGGCCGGTCGCCCCCGCGACGAACGCGACCGTCACGACGCCAGCCCCACGAGCTGCTCGGACACGTCCCACAGGCGGGCCGCGGTCTCCGCGTTCTTGCCCTTGCCGCTGGCCCGCATCCGCCGGCTGTGGGCGTAGTAGCCGCCAGAGACCAGGGACTCGAGGTCGGCCGTGGCGCACTTGACCGACGTCCGGCTCCCACGCTGGGGGGAGAGGTAGAAGACCTTCGTCATCGCGATCATGGTTCCAAACCACCCCGGGGCGTCGCCGTCGCCGCCGAACCCGCTCCGCACGATCCCGGGGTGCACCGCATACGCCGTGATCCCGCGGTCGGCCCACCGCCGGGCGAGCTCCTTGGTGAAGAGCACGTTGCACAGCTTGCTGTCGTTGTAGACCGAGACCCCCGAGAAGCTCCGCTGCTCCCACTGGAGATCGTCGAAGTTCAACCCGCCGCTGAGCCGGTGGCCCATCGAACTGAGGTTGACGACCCGGGCCGGCGCGGCCGCGGCCAACGGCTCCTCCAGCAGGCGCGTGAACAGGAACGGACCCAGGTGGTTGATGCCGAAGGTCGACTCGTGGCCCTGCGGCGTGGTCGTTCGGCGGGTCAGGACGAGGCCCGCGTTGTTGATCAGCACGTCCAGCCGGTCGTGGCGCTGCTTCAGCTCCGCGGCCGCGGCCCGGACCGAGTCCAGGTCGGCCAGATCGAGCATGAGCAGCTCGACGCGATCACTCCCGGTGGAGGTGCGAACCTCGGCCGCCGCCGCCTCGCCCCGCTCCTGGTTGCGGGCGGTCATCACGACCGTCGCTCCCCGGCGCGAGAGCTCCCGCGCCGTCTCCTTGCCAATGCCGGAGTTTGCCCCGGTGACCACACAGACCGTGCCTTCCATCGGCGGACCGTAGCAGGCAGCCGGCGACACGTGCCCGGCCGCGCCCTTGCAGCCCCCGCCCCGGCGGCTACCCTCAACGCAGATGGGACCCCACCTTCGACATTGGCTGGCGCTGGCCGGGTTGAGCTTCGTGCTCGCCGGCTGCCCCACCATGGACGACGACGACACCTCTCCGGGCGATGACGACGACGCCACCTCGGCCGCGGATGACGACGACTCGGCGGGGCCCGACAGCAGCATCACCTCGGTCACCTTCGCCGCCACCCTCAAGGGCGAAGCGGGCGACTGGACCGGAGACCACGGCGGCGTCACCGACCTGCACGGCACCCTCCAGCTCATCTACTGGGACTCCCTGGCGGAAGCGAGCATCAACTGCCGGCAGCGCGTCGAGTTCGATGCCCAGGTCCGGTTCGGCGACGCCATGAGCGAGGACGGCTGCGAGGCCTGCGTGGGCCGGCTTCGGGTCAGCTCCGCCCACGTCCTGCCGCCGGACGACTTCGACGACGGCTGCACCGACCTGCCCGCCGAGCTCGACATGGCGTTCCTCGCCGCGGCCGGCGACGTCACCGAGCCCAGCGACTTCCGCAGCCTCGATCTCATGCCCGCCTGGGACCTTTTGGCCAACTCGACGCCCCTCGGAGCCGAGGGCGAGCTGCTCGCCACCGACGTCATCGACCGCTACGCCACCGCGGGCCTGGAGGTCCTCCACGTGGCCACGATCAGCCCGACCGGGTGGCTCGCTGACGAAGCCGGCCTCGGCGACGTCGCCGCCCACTGGCCCGACGGACTGCCGATGTTCGTGATCTACGCCGACGGCGGAACGGTCGGCTCCCCGGTGCTCCACAACAGCACGTACCTGTCCACGCTGTGGACCGTGCGCGTGGGAGCCGGACTGACAGCCGACAGTCTGTAGAGGCACCAGCTATTCTGCGGGTTGGTTTGCCTACCCTTGCCCGAGCCAAGCCCGCCGTGACGCCCCTGGCGGAGAGTTCCCCGTACGCCGTGGTCTCGCGCGGACTGGGCAAGCGGTTCGACATCTACGGCTCCGACCGCGGTCGAATCTGGGAGTTCTTCGGCAACCGGAAGCATCACCACGAGTTCTGGGCGCTGCGGGACGTGAGCTTCGAGATCCCCCGCGGCACCTGCTTCGGCGTGGTCGGCGCCAACGGCGCGGGCAAGTCGACGCTGATCCGGATGATGTCCGGCGTCTCGCAGCCCACCGAAGGGCAGCTCCAGGTCCACGCCCGCCGCCCCGGCCTGCTCGACATGGAGTTGGGCTTCCACCCCGACTTCAACGGCCGCGAGAACATCGCGCTGAACTGCTCGGTGATGGGCATCCCCGAGGAGCGGCGCATCGAGCTGACCCCCGCGGTCATCGAGTTCGCCGAGCTCGAGGACTTCATCGAATTCCCCGTCCGCACCTACAGCTCCGGAATGCAGCTCCGCCTCGCGTTCTCGATCGCGGTGCACATGAACTACGACGTCATCTTCATCGACGAGGTGCTCGCGGTCGGCGACCAGTACTTCCAGCGCAAGTGCATCCGCAAGATCGAGGAGTTCATCAGCCTGGGGAAGACGCTCGTGCTCGTCAGCCACGACCTGCACAGCATCCGCAGCCTCTGCAGCGAGGTCGTCTGGCTGCACGCCGGCCGCGTCGTCGCCGCCGGGGACACCCAGGAGGTGGTCAACGCCTACGTCGACGTCGCGCGCGACCGCGAGGGACGCATCAAGGCGCGCATCTTCGGCGGCGCCGACTCCCCCCACAGCCGCGCCATGGCCGCCCGGGTCAAGTCCGAAGCGGGGCACCTCGTGCCTCCCGAGCCCGCCCCCGAGGAGCCCGAGTTGGCTCCCCTCCCCTGGTTCTGCACCAGCGAGGACCCCGAGTTCGCCGACGTGATGAAGCGCGCCCTGCGCCAACCCGAGGCCGACGCCGAGTGGGAGCGGACCGAGTTGGTCCAGGACTACGAGGACACCCACGGCGAGCGGCCGATCATCACCGGCACCGGCGAGGTCCGCATCCTCCGCGTGCAGACGCTGGACGCCGACGGCAAGGAGACCAGCGACTTCGCCACCGGCGGGCCGCTGACCGTCGCGACCACGTTCAAGACGATCGAGCCGGTGGAGAACCCGATCCTCGGGGTCGCGCTGTTCCGCAACGACGACCTGTACGTCTTCGGTCCCAACAGCCGCTTCGACGGGATCCAGCAGATGGAGGGGACGTACGACGGCGTCTACACGTTCTTCATCCACTACCCCGCCCTGCCGTTGCTGACCGCGACGTACCGCATCTCCGTCGCGCTGTACGACAAGCACCACGTGCGCCCCCACGTCTGGCACAACCAGTTGTACGAGATCTCCGTCACCTGCCCCCGCGAGGACCACGGCGTGATCGAGGTGCCGCACGAGTGGGGCCTCGTCCGCCACGTCAGCGGCGACAGCGAAGAGCTCCCGGACGCCTAGCGTGTCGCACGTCTTCCTCATCGGCACCGGGCCCCTGCCCATGCACAACCCGCGGGAGCTCGGCTTCCCCGCGCTGCGCACCCGCCAGTTCCTGCTCCCGCTGCTGGCCGCCGGGCACGACGTCACCGTCGCCTGCCTCACCCCCCGAGGGGCCGACGACGACGAGCGGCCCTCGGGCCAGTTGGTCGATCTGGAGGCGGTCACCAGCGCCGGCCGCAAGCACTTCCAGTACGGCGTCGTGCGCCCCGACGAGCCCGGCCGCTTTCTCATGCTGCGCGACCTCCGAGGCGCCCTCCAGCCCGACGTGGTCGTCACCGCCGGACCGTTCCTGCCGATGGCCGCGGGCGCGCGGGCCGCGGGCGAAGAGCCGCTCTGGATCGACGTGCCCGGCGACCCCATGTCCGAGGCCCAGGCCCGCGCCTACCGGGCCGGCTCCGCCGACCCCATCGCCCGCTACCGCGAGATGCTCGGCTGGGCGCTCGCCCGGGGCGACCGGTTCAGCGTCATCAGCGACGCCCAGCGCGGCCCCCTCATCGGCGCCCTCGGCCTCGCCGGCCGCATGACCGGGGACGCCATCGGCCACGAGTGGGTGCACGTCTGCCCCGGCTCGGTCGAAGGGCTGCTCGCGGACGTGCCCGCCGGCGCCGCCCCCCGCCCCGCCGGGCTCCCCCCCCTGCCCGAGGACGCCTTCGTGGTGCTCAGCTGCGGCGGCTACAACACCTGGCTCGACGGCGACACCATGATCGACGGGCTGCTCCGCGCCATGGAGCAGGCCTCGAACCTCCACTTCGTCAGCACCGGGGGCCCGCTGCGGGGCCACGACGAGGCGAGCTACCACCGGTTCGTCGAGCGCGCGATGGCGAGCCCGCACGCGGAGCGCTTCCACTTCCTGGGCTGGGTGCCGACCGAGACCCTGCCGGCGGTGTTCGAGGCCGCGGACCTCTGCCTGTTCGTCGACCTCCAGTGCTACGAGGCCGAGTTCGGGGCGCGCACCCGCGTGTTGGAGTCGCTGGAGCGGGGCGTACCCGTCGCCGCCACCGACTCCTGCGACCTGACCCACGAACTGCGCGGCTGCGGCATGTTCCACCCGCTGCCCACCGGCGCCCCCCAGGCGGTCGCCGACCTGCTGCTGACCCTCACGGCCCGCCACGCCGCGGGCGAGCCCATCGGGCTGGACCGCAACGGCACGCCCTGGGACAAGCTCCGCGAGCGCTACACCATCGACGCCACGACGGCCCCGCTGCTGGCCTGGTTGGAAGACCCCACCCGCTCCCCCGGCGGCGTCCCGATCGATTTCCTGGAGGACTACTGGACCGAGCTGGCCCGGCTTCAGGACCGCCTCGAAGAGGTCTGGAACAGCCCCACCTGGCGCTACCTGGGGCGGGTCAACCGGATGATCGCCAAGCTCCTCGGGCGCGGCTGAGCGGAGCGCTCACTCGTCGGCGTCGATCCCGGGGATGGGGCCGAGCACTTCCAGGCGGTCGCTGCTGCCCATGCCGACCCGCCACTCCCCCGACATGCCCGCGTCGGCGAGCTCGCGGATGGACCGGGCGGTGGACTCAGCCTGCGTCGACGTCTGGCGGGTGTTCCGCTCCATCGACAGCTGCACGTGCACGAGGTTGGCCTGGAGCCGCAGCCAGATGGCGAACGGCATCGACGTGCCGAGCCCGATGGCGACGCCCACGAAGGCGGCCGCGAGCGGCTCCCACATCGCGGGGTGCACGTTCCAGCCGAGCTTCCAGTCACGCCAGAGGTAGAACATGACGGCGAAGACGCCGCCGAGGCCGAGCATCGCCGTCCACACGAAGATGGTGGCGCCGGTGTGCAGCGACGAAGCCTGCGCATGCATCTTGTACATGCTCGACTCGAGGTCTTCGCCGTTGAGCTCTTGCTCGCGCTCCACCATGCCCGGCCAGTCTACGCCCCTTCACGCACCCTGACGAAGTCGGGCCGCAGGTCGCCGCGTCCGCGCCGCCACATCGCCTCCTCGAGGCAGTGCATCAGATCCTCGAGCCCATCGCGGGACAGCGCGCTGACGCCGACCCCTTCGTGCTCGCGGCAGACCACCTCCGCCTCCTCGGGGGACAGCAGGTCGATCTTGTTGAGCACGCGCAGCACCGGCAGCTCGCCGAGCCCCAGGTCCATCACCACCTGCTCCACCACGCCGCGGTGCAGGTCGATGTAGGGGTCGCTGGCGTCGATGACGTGCACCAGCAGATCCGCGTCGTGCAGCTCCTCCAGCGTCGCCTCGAAGGCCTGCATCAGGTCCTTGGGGAGGTGCTCGATGAAGCCGACCGTGTCGGTGATGACGACCTCACGCGCGTCGGGGAAGCGCATGCGGCGAGACGTCGTGTCCAGCGTCGCGAACAGCTTGTCCTCCGCGATCACCTTGCTGCGGGTCAGCGCGTTGAGCAGCGTCGACTTGCCGGCGTTGGTGTAGCCGACGATGGCGGCCACCGGCACGCCCGAGCGGTTCCGCTGGCCCCGCCGCAGCTCGCGCCGCTTGGTCTGCACCTTGAGCTTCTTCTTCAGCAGCGTGATGCGGTCGCGCGCGCGCCGGTCGCGGATCTCCAGTTTCGTCTCGCCGGGCCCGCGCCCGCCGATCCCACCGGTCAGCCGCGACAGCCCCTGCTGCATCGCCCGCAAGCGCGGCAGCAGGTACTTCAGCTGGGCCAATTCGACCTGCAGGCGGCCGTCCTGGCTCAACGCGTGCTGCGCGAAGATGTCGAGGATCAGCTGCGTACGGTCGATCACCTTCAGCTCGGTCGCTTCGCTGATCTTGCGCCCCTGCGAGGGGTTCAGATCGCGATCGAAGACCAGCAGATCCGCCTCCAGGTACATCGAACGGACCAGGAGGTCTTCCAGCTTGCCCTTGCCGATGAGCGTCTTGGGATCGACCCGCGTGCGCTTCTGCACGATGCGGTCGATGACGTGCAGCCCGGCGGTGGAGGCGAGCCGCTCGAGCTCGTCCATGCGCCGGTCGACGCCGGACAGCCCATCGCTGGCCTCCTGCACGCCCACGAGAATCGCGCGGGTGCGGTCGTCGGTGGTGCCTTCGGCGGCGGCGCGGGCGGTGGTGAACTCGCCTTCCAGCGCGTCGATGAAGAGGCCGAAGTTCTCGACGATGTCGTGGACCCGGATCGGGCCCTCGATGCGCCACGGATCCCGCGTGTTGTCCGCCTGATCGGGCGGCAGCAGGGTCGCGTATTCGAGGGTGCCGGGCAGCCCCTTCTCCCCCACCTGGATCGCCGCCACGAGGTCGAGGCGGAGCAGGCTGAGGTCGGTGAGGTCGTCGCGGCTGAGCTTCTCCCCCAGGAGGTGGGTGTGCAGCAGGCGCAGGCCACGGAAGCGGCGGGCGCCGGCGCGGGCACGGCCCAGCTCGGGGATGGTGATGCGGTTGGCGTCGCCGACGATGACGTGCGTTACGGCACCCCGCCTATCGACGAGCACGCCGACCTGGCGGCCGATCTGCTCAGACAGCTCGGTCAGGTTGCGCGCCAGCTCCGGAGACACGATCTGGTCCGGCGCCAGGCGGCGTCGGTACAGGTACTGAAGGGAGCGAGTCTCCGACGGCTTGAGGCCGCCGAGGTTTCCGTGGAGGGATTTGATGGTGCTGATCTCCGGGGGTGTCGTCGGGGGACGAACCTAACTCCGCCAGAGGACCCCGGCAACGGGCTCTATTCAGCCTTCTCCAACCCGTAGCGCTTCCGCATCGCCGCTTCGGGGTCTTCCTCGGCCTTCTTCTTGGCCAGCCGGCGCTCCCGCGCGAGCTTCGCCGAGGGCCCTCGAATCGCGAACCCGATGCCGCCGCCCACACGCCACCTCACGACCCCCTCCTCATGGAACAGGGCAGCAGCGAAGAACTCGGGGCGGATCGAAAACGGCGACGGTCCCAGGGGGATGTCTGCGCCGACGGGGAGGAAGAGCTGGATGGGCCAGTTCTGGGCCAGCGGGAGGACCCGCGAATACTGCACGTGGGGCGCGATGTAGAAGGCGGGGCCGCGCACGCCCCCGAACCGCTTGCCGAAGGTCAATCCGGCGTCCACGCCGACCGCCGCGGCGAGGGTTTTGTTCCGGTCGCCGGCGCCGCAGCACGCTCCCGCCAGGGCTCCCAGGTCGAGGGACAGGTCGATGGGGCCGCGCACCAGCTGGGCGCGCATCTCGAAGGCGCCGCCGAAGCTGACGAACGAGTAGCTCCAGAAGCGTCCGCCGATTTCGACCCGATCGTGCACGCCGCCGCGCAGCCAGCCCTGCAGCTCGGTGCCGCCGAAGTCGCCCTCGTCGGCCCGCGCCGCGGCGGCGAATCCACCGCCCACTTCGACCATCCCCTTGGGCAACGTGTCCGCCGGCCGATAACGAAGGGCGGGACCGCAACCGACGGTGCTCAGCAACAGACCGGCCAGGAGGATGAGATTCACGGATCGGGTCATGACCGCTTCATCGGCGGAATACAGCGCGGTCTTGAGGGCCCGCTACAATGACGTCCTTGGATCGCCTCGGCCGATACACACTGGTCGAACGCATCGGCGAAGGAGGCATGGCCGAGGTGTTTCGCGCCCGGCTGGACGGCCCCATGGGCTTCCAGAAGGAGCTCGCGATCAAGCGGATCCATGACTCCATCGTCCGCGAGGACGGCGACGAGCACGTCCGGTCGCTCATCAACGAGGCGCGCATCGGGGGGCTGCTCAAGCACCCCAACGTGGTCGAGACGTACGAGCTCGGCCACGACGAGGACAGCTACTACATCGCCATGGAGTTCATCGATGGGGTGTCGCTCAGCGAGATCCTGATGGAGTCCCGCGACACCGGCTGGATGGTGCCCAAGGAGGTCATCCTCGACCTGGCGATCCAGGTCTGCCGGGGCCTCAGCTACGCACACGCCTTCGTGGGGGACGGCGACAGCTCGGAGCAGCCCGGCGTGGTCCACCGGGACCTCAAGCCCAGCAACATCATGATCACGCGCGGCGGGACCGCGAAGATCATGGACTTCGGGATCAGCAAGTCGACGGCCAACCTGTTCGACACCACCGCCACCGGCGTCGCCAAGGGCACGCCCCTGTACATGTCGCCCGAGCAGCTGCGCGGCATGCGGCCGCTGCCGACGTGCAGCGATCTGTTCTCGCTGGGGGTCATCCTCTACGAGCTCGTGACGGGCAAGCTGCTGTTCGCCGGGCGGACGATCCCGGAGATCATCACGCGGGTGCTGAACCTCCCCCTGGACGACGAGATCCGGGCGGTGGAGGAGAGGATCCCGGGCCTCGGGCCGGTGATCGGGCGGCTGCTGGATCGGGACGTTCCGTCGCGCGTTCGAGAGGCGCGGGACGTCGCCATCGAGCTGCAGCACGTGCTGGACTGGCAGGAGAAGCGGACCTCCACGGCGGAGTTCGTGCAGGACTTCATCCGCGGACGCTGGAGCGCCAGCGGGAGCCTGTCGACGGCGGCCCTCCGGGCGCAAAAGGCGGCGGAGCTGCCGGTCCCCGAAGGCGTGCGGGTGCTGAACCCGCCCGGCTCCGAGACCATCGTGTCGCGGTACCTCGCGGCGCAGCGCCGGCGGCGCGCCGGGGTGTGGCTGCTGGCCGTGCTCCTCGGCCTCGCGATCGCGGGTGCGGGCTGGCTGGTGTGGCGGGGCACGGTCGGGGTCTCGCGCGGGGTCGACCACGCCGAGAGCCTGCTCAACGAGGGCGACCTCGAGGGGGCCTTGGGCACGTTCCGAGAGCACGCCGGAGACCAGCGCTCACGTCATGAGGCGTTGGTCGGGGCGGCGGCGGTGGCCGCCCTCCAAGGAGGCGACAAGGCGTCCCGGGAGGCGCTCGCGACGACGCTCGCGGTGCTCCCCGAAGAGACCGGCGCCGAGTACGTCTACAAGTACCGCGTGGTCGCCTGGGTGCAGCGGGCCGGGGGCGACTACCGGCTGGCGATGCAGGTCACCAAGGACGCGCTGGATCGAGCCCGTCAGGACGCCCGGGTGCACGGCGCGCCCATGCCCGCGGCGCTGATGTGGGACGCCGGCGAGCTGACGCTGCTGCGGGACGCCCCGGACGCGGCCCGCGGCTACTTCCGCGAGCTTCAGGTCATCCTCCCGCCGGGCCGCATGGCCGACGCGGCGTCGGCCTACGAGCAGCAGATCGCCACCGGCAACGCCCCCTCGCTGCGCGCCGAGCTGCTGTACGTCGAGGGCGACCCCGCCGCCTGGGACGGGCTCAGCCGGGCGCTCGATCGGCGCGTCGGGCCGGCGGATCGAGCCCGCGACGAGCGGCTCCTGTGGGCGTGGCGGGCGCTGGGCGAGGAGCGCTGGGAGCGAGCCGGCGAGCTCGCCGAGAAGGCGGCGCGCGGCGCCGACAAGGACCGCCGGGCGCAAGCGCTCGCGGTGAAGGCCGCGGCGCGGGCCGCCGCCGGACAGACCGACGCGGCCCGACGGGCGCTGGACCAGGCCCTCCGCACCGCCCCTCACGACGACTTCCGGCACGCCGCTCGACTGCAGACGGCGCGGGCGCTGCTGGAGACCGCCGGGGACGCGCTCTGGTTCGAGGAGTTGATGGAGCAGCTCGAGCAGGACCTGGGCGCGCACGACCCCGACGTCGTGCTTCTGCGGGCCGCGCAGATCGCGCCCCCGCCGGAGCGGTTCAGCGGCGCGGGTCAGCTCGCATGGGATCCCCGGACCGGCCGCTTGCTGCGATCCGATCTGGTGCGTGGGGGGCCGTCGGGATCACAGCTCGTCGCAGCATCGGACTGGGGGGAGCACAACCGCAGCGATGACGGCCTGGCGTGGCCGTTCGGCCCGTCGTGGCACCCCATCGACGGGAGCCCGATGGCGGTGATCGTGCACCCCGGCCGCTAGGAGCCCGTAGCACATTGGACTCGGTCGGCCCGCGGACCCGGACGCCAATGCGCTACACGCTCCTAGGCCAGCGCCGCCGCCATCCTCAACGCCGCGATGGCGTGGCGGGCGTCGGCCCGACCGGTCCAGGCGATGTCCCGAGCGGTGCCGTGATCGACGGACGTGCGCATGATCGGGAGCCCCGCGGTGATGTTCACGGAGCGGCCGAAGTCGAGCGTCTTGACCGGGATCAGGCCCTGGTCGTGGAACAGCGCGACCACGCCGTCGAAGTCTCCCGCGGCGGCACGCGCGAACAGCGTGTCAGCGGGGTACGGACCGCTGACGTCGAGGCCGTCGGCCGCCAGCGCGGCGATGGCCGGGGCGGTCACGTCGCGGTCCTCGGTACCCAGCGTGCCGTCTTCGCCCGCGTGGGGGTTCAGGCCGCAGACCGCGATGCGGGGAGCGTCGACCCCGAGCTTCGTCAGGACCTCCCGCAACCCCCGGGCCGCACGCCCGATGGCGGCCGCGTCGAGCCTCGCGGGGACCTCGTTGAGCGGGATGTGGACGGTCGCCAGGGAGACCGCCAGGCGCCCGCCGGCGAACACCATGACGGCGTCCTCGGTCGGCCTCCCGCAAAGCTCCGCGAGGTACGGCGTATGCCCCGAGTGGCGGAAACCCCGCGCCTGCAGGTCGGCCTTGTGGATGGGCATCGTGCAGAGGGCGTCCCAGCGCCCGTCCAGGCAGCCCGCCACGCCGGTCTGAACCGCCGCCAGCTCGTCGCCGGCGTCCACGATCTCGATGCCGTCGATGGAGACCTGCCGCAGCTCGGCCGCACGCGCCCACGCCGCCGGATCCCCCACGAGCACGACCTCGCACGCGGCCCCCGCGGCCGCCACCGCGCCGACCTCGGGTCCGACGCCCTGAGCGTCCCCGATCGTGATCGCGACCCTCACGGGAGCGCTACAGGAAGATCTCGACGTGAGCCTTGCGGCGCTCTTCCTCGGTCCAGAGGTCGAGTTCGCGCTCCATCGCCTGGTCGTACAGCTGGCGGGCCAGCTCGTCGCGCTGCTGCTCGAACGCGGCCTCCATGACGTCGACCGTCTCGGCGGCCTGCAGGAGCCACACGCCCATCGGCAGGTCCACGAGCACGACCTCGCCGATCTCCGCGGCCTGCAGCGGCTCCGCGAACGCGGCGCTCAGGTCGGCGGGCTTGAACAGCCCCGCGTCGCCGCCCTTGTCCTTCGTGGTGGCGTCATCGGACCGGGCGGCCGCGACGGCGGCGAAGTCCTTGCCTCCGTTGAGCTCGCCCAGCAGCGTCGCCGCTTCGTCCCGCACCGCCTGCTTGGCGGCCTCGTCGGCGTCCGCCGCGTAGGCCAGGAGGATGCGCTTGAGGCGCCACGCGGACTCCCCTTGGCGGCCGGCCGTGGCCTGCAGCCAGGCGGCCCGCACGTCCTCGTCGGAGACCTCCACGCGGGCGCGGATCTCCAGGTTCATGAACTGGTACTGCCGCAGCTGCTTCTTCAGCTCGACGCGGTACTCCTGCGGGTCCAGCCCCTGCTTCTGAAGCTCGGCGTAGAGCCGCTCGATGGTCATGCCGTTGCTCTTGGCGACGTCCTGGATGGCCGCCTCCACGTCCCGGTCGCTCACCTCGATGGCGGCGCGGTCCATCGCCTGGTCGATGAGCTTGTTGGCGATGAGGCCGTCCAGCACGTCGAGCGTCAGCTGCTCGGACGCCTGGGCCAGCTCCGGGCCGCTCAGCCCGCGCAGCTCCTGGGGGCCGATCAGCTCGACGAGTTCGTCCACGTCGGTCTGCAGGATGACGTCCTTGTTGACGACGGCGACGACCCGGTCGATGAGCTCTCCCGCGCTCACGGGCACGGCCAGCAGCAACGCGGCGAAGGCAGCAAACAGCGACAGCAGACGACTCATCACGACTCCTCGGGGGCCGGCACGTACGGCAGGCCCCGGCGACAACACCGGACCTGGTCCAGCGCATCCTCATGCAGTTGAACTCCCCGCGCTTCGAAGCGGTCCACGAGCCACCGGCGGTACGCCGTGTCCGCTTCTTCAGCCTGGAGCAGACGCCGAATCTCGGCGGCGGACTCCTCGGGGGTCAGCTCGGACGCCTCTTCGCGACCGAGCAGTTGAAACAGGTGATACCCCAAGGGTGAGCGCACGACCTCGGAGAACTCCCCGACCTCGAGCCCATCCATCGACTCGACCAGCTCGGGGGGGGCCGCCGACAGCGCCATCCAGCCCATGTCGCCGTCGCCCTCGTTGTACTTCTGGGCCAGGTCCACGAACGCGATGCCGTCGGCCAGATCGGCCTGGGCGGCACGGATTCGCTCGGGGCTCTCGGCGTAGACCTGGCGGGCCCGGAGGCGGGCGGGACGGGCCAGCTCGGCGGCGAACCGCGACGCGTTGGCGGCGACCTGTTCGTCGGTCACCTCGACGGCGGCGCCGAGCTCGTCACGCACCGCGCGCTCGGCCCGCTCGGCCCGCAACCGCCGGCTCACGATCTGCTTCCACCCCGCTTCGCTGCCGTACCGCTCGGTGAGGACCTCGGGCAAGCTCCCCTGCACCGCCAACCCCTCGGTGGCGGCCATCTGCGCCTGCTCCAGTTCCTCGTCCTCGACGTGCAGGTCGCGCCGGGCGGCCTCCGCGATCAGGAACTCCTGCACGACGACGTCGCGGACGAGGCGGTCCCGCACGGACTCGAAGCCCGAGCCGGTGCGGGGGAACTCGCCGGGCGCGGTGCGGGCGCGGGCGGCCAACAGGAGCAGGTCGAAGTCGACCGCGGCCTGGCCGTCGATGCTCGCCAACACGGTGGTGGGCGCCGGCGCCGGAGCGTCGTCGTCGTCCGCCCCGCAGGATGCGAGCAGGAGCGCGCCGGCAACGGCCGCCGCGCAGAGGGAGAGCCGCTGCACCCCTACTCGGACGCGCCGTCGCTCTCCGCCTCGGGGTCGATCTCCGGGGGAAGCCCCTCGGGACGACCCGAGCGGGCGCCGGTGGCGTCGCCGCCGTCGGCCTTGGGCCGGCCGGAGGTGACGATGTAGCTGGCGATCATGGCGTCGTCGAGCGAGATGGTGGCGCTGGCCCGGAGGCCGCCCACGTAGCCCTCGTACAGGTCCTTGTACTTGTCCGCCTTCACCTTGCGGAGCACGGAGCCGCGCATCTGCTGGAAGGTGCGCTCGACCCGCTCGCGGCGGTTGGGGATGTAGATGACGTTGAAGCCGTCGACAGTCTCGAACACCTCGTCCAGGACCGCGTTGCCCTCGACCGTGAACGCCTTGGCCACGACCGCCGGGTCCACGCCGGGCTTGCCCTCGGGGGTGACGAAGCCGACGTCGCCGCCGCGGCGCGCGTAGGGCTCCTTGCTGTGGCGCTGGGCGAGCGTCTTGAAGTCGCTGGGGTTGGCCTTCACGGCGGCGAGGATCTCCTCAGCACGCCCGCGCGCGCCTTCGGGCGTCTCACCGTCCTCGGCCTTGATGAGGATGCGCTTGATCTGCACCTTCTCGGGGACGACGAAGTCCTCCTTGTGAGCCGCGAAGTAGGCCTTGAGGTCCTCTTCCGAGATCTCCGACGTGCGGACCTGGCTGTAGACCTGCTGCTTGAGCAGGGTGTTCACCATCATCTTCTGGATCTTCGGATCCTTGTCGATGCCGCGGCGCAAGGCCTCCAGGTAGAGCAGCTTCTCGTCCACCAGCCGGTCGACGATGTCGGTGCGGAGGGTGTCGTCCAGCTGGCCGTCGCGGCCCATCTGGCGCGCCGCCATGGTGTCGAACTCGAGCGTGCCGATGGGCATGCCGTCGACGGTGCCGATCGGCGAACCGATCTGCTCGGCGCTGGGGATGGGGGGCCACTCGCCGCTCCGACCGGAGTCGGACGTGGCGCCGCCGGTGGCGCTCTTGGCGGTGTCGCCGCCACCGCATGCCACGAGGGCGGCCAGGGCGGCGAACAGGACCATCATCTTTGCGTTCATCGAGATCTCCATGCGGGCTCCGAAGCGCGGGAGGGATAGCACGCGGCCCCCTACGAATCCACCGTCGCGGGCGCGGGCGCGGCAGTCACACAGGCGGCCAGCGCGGTCAGCTCCGCGCGGGCCGCTTCGACCGGGGCGCGTCGGGCTTCCCCGTCCAGCGATACGAGCAAGACACCCTCGGGGCGGAACGTCATCCGTCGGCTCTGCCGGGCGACCCGCTTCATGAGCAGCGCGAGGTCCACGGGGGTCGCGGGATCGAAGGTCATCTGCAGGCGCCCGCCCCGCACGGTGCGCAGGGAAATGACCCGGAGCTCGCGGCAGCGGACCTTCACCTCGATGAGCCGTTCGAACGCCTGCACCTGCTCCGGCGGCTTGCCGTAGCGGTCCTCCAGCTCCTCGAACAGCTCGCCGAGCTCGTCCATCGTGCGGCAGTCGGCCAGCCGCTTGTACTCGCCCAGCCGGTCCCGCTCGTCGGGGATGTAGTCCGCCGGGATCCAGGCTTCGGCGCGCAGGTCGACCTCGGGCTCCTGCCCCACGGGGGACTTGTCCCCCTTGATCTTGCGGACCGCGCTCTCCAGCAGCTCCATGTACGTGACGAGGCCGACGTCGGCGATGTGGCCGGACTGCTTCTTGCCCAGCAGGTTGCCGGCCCCCCGCAACTCCATGTCGTGCTGCGCGATGCGGTGGCCGCTACCCAGATCGCTGTGGTCCTGGATGACCTTGAGGCGCTCCAGGGCGACGCGGCGCAGGGCCCGACCGGGGGGCACGAGCAGGATGCAGAACGCCTGCTCCATCGAGCGGCCGACGCGGCCTCGGAGCTGATGCATCTGGGCCAGCCCGAGGGTGTCGGCGCGGTTGATGATCATCGTGTTGGCGGTGGGCACGTCGATGCCGCTCTCGACGATGGTGGTGGCGACGAGCACGTCGAACTTGCGCTGGAAGAAGTCGAGCATCAGCGACTCGAGGACCTTCGTCTCCATCTGGCCGTGGGCGACCCGGATGCGGGCTTCGGGGACCATCTTGTGGAGCCAGGAAGCCATCTTGTCGATGGTCTTGACCCGGTTGTGGACGAAGAAGATCTGGCCGCCGCGCTCCAGTTCGAAGCGGATGGCGTCCGCGACGCGGCGGGTGCTGAAGCGGGCCACCGACGTGCGCACCGCGCGCCGGCCCTCGGGGGCGGTGGTGATGATCGAGAAGTCGCGGATCCCCGACAGGGCCATGTGCAGGGTGCGGGGGATCGGGGTCGCCGTGAGGGTGAGCACGTCCACGCCCGCGCGCATCTCCTTGATCCGCTCCTTGTGCTTCACCCCGAAGCGGTGCTCCTCGTCGACGATCAGCAGCCCCAGGTCGGAGAACTCGACGTTCTTGCTCAGCAGCGCGTGGGTGCCGACGACGATGTCGAGGTTCCCGGACTTGAGCTTCTTGCGGGTCTCCCGCTGCTGGGCCGCGGTGCGGAACCGGGACAGCATCTCGACGGACACGGGAAAGGCCGACATCCGCTCCCGGAACGCCTCGAAGTGCTGCAGGGCGAGGATGGTGGTGGGCACCAGGACCGCCGCCTGCTTGCCCTCGAGCACGGCCACGAACGCCGCCCGGAGCGCCACCTCGGTCTTGCCGAAGCCGACGTCGCCGACGACCAGCCGGTCCATCGGGGAGGGCTTGGCCATGTCGTCGGTGACCGCCTGGATGGCCTTGGCCTGGTCGTCTGTCTCCTCGAAGGGGAAGCCGCCCACGAAGTCGCGGTAGAGCTCGTCGCCGTCGGGTGGGGCGAAGGCGTGGGCGCGGGCGACGCTGCGGCGGGCGTACAGCGCCAGCAGCTCCGTCGCGATCTTCTGGACCTCTTCGGCCACCTTCTTGCGGCGCTTGGTCCAGGTCTGGCCCCCGAGCTTGTCCAGGCGGGGCTTGGGTCCCCCGGCGCTGACGTAGCGGGCGAGCAGGTCGAGCTTGTGGACGGGGAGGTAGAGGCGATCGCCGCCGCGGTAGACGAGCAGCAGGTAGTCGTTGTTGGAGCCGCCGGTGCTGGCCGCCTTGCCGCCGGTGCCGGGCACGTAGCTGGGGTCGGCGGCGCGGCGCTTCTCCTCGGCCGCGACCTGGGCGAAGGACGCATCCAGGCGGAGCTTGTCGAGCCCCTCGAAGCGGCCGATGCCGTGCAGCGCGTGCACGATGAGGTCGCCCTTGCCGAGCTGGTGGAGCGAGCCGATCGCCTCATGACCGACGGTGCGGTTGGGCCCTTTGCGCTGGCGGGCGCGGGCCCCGAGGATGAGGTCGGCGGCGATCCAGGCGACCCGCTCGCGGGGCCACGCGAAGCCCCGGCTGAGATCCCCGATGACCGCGGGGAGGTCGAGGTCGTAGGCATCCAGCAGGTCGGCGAGCTGGTCCAGCTGCTTGCGGGAGCCCGCGAGGCAGACATCGAGGCCGTCGCGCTGCCACTGACGCACCCGCTCGACGACCGGCGTGAGCATGCCCTCGGGGGTGTCACGGGCTGCGAGCACGAGGGCCCGCAGGTCGCCCTGATCGGGCACGACGTAGCGTTCGACATCGGCACCGTCGTCGAGATCGGGGAGCACGACGCGGGCGCGGTGGGAGGCGGATTCGAGGAAGTGCTCCTCGTCCAGGAACAGCGACGAGGGCTCGGGCACGAGCCGGTCGTGACCTCCGTTGGCGGACCAGCGGCCGTGCAGGGTCTGGCCCGTTCCGACGAGCGCCGCGTCGATCGAATCGGGGCCGTCCACGACGATCAGTCCGCGGGGGGCGAGGTGGTCGAAGACGGTCCCGAGGTCGGGGCGCAGCAGCGGCAGGAGCAGCTCGATCTCCTGCAGCACGCGGCCGTCGACGAGCTCACGCTGCAGCTCGATGCGGGCGCGGGGCTTGAGTCCGCGGGCATCCGCCAGCGCCTTCAGCTCGCGGGGGAGGCCGACGAGCAGGCCTTCCGCGAGGATCTCCTCCCGGGCGGGGAGCACCGAGATCTCGGTGTGCGTCACCCGCGAGCGCTGGGTCCATGGATCGAAGGAGCGGATGGAGTCGATCTCGTCGCCCCAGAACTCGATCCGCATGGGCGAGGTCTGCGAGGGGCCCCAGACATCCAGGATGTGGCCGCGCACGGCGAAGGTGCCGGACTCGGAGCACAGGTCGGTGGCGAGGTAGCCGCGCTCGACGAGGCGGTGGACGAGGGCGTCCCGGTCGATCTCGGTGCCCTGCCGCAGCGTCTCGGTGGCGGCGTGCAGGTCGTCGGGGGTGATGACGCGCTTGAGCAGGGAGGCGGCGGAGGCGACGACGACTCCGGGGCGGCGGTCCCCCAGGCGGTGCAGGCCGCTCAGTCGGGCGCGCGTGACGGCGGCGGACGGCGAGTAGCCCTTGTAGGGGGCCGAGTCCCAGTCGGGGTACAGCAGCACGTCGGGGGCGGTCTGCTCCTCGGCGGTCTGGGCCTCGAGGAAGAACTTGATCTCGGACCGGATGCGCTCGGCGGCGGTGTCGTCGGGAGCGACCCACAGCACCGGCCCCTTGAGGTCCTCGAGCACGCTCGCGACGAGCCACGCGGGGGCGGAGCCGCCGAGCCCGGGGAGGCGGATCTCAGACTGCTCGCGGGTGGCGTGCAGGACGGCTGTGCGGGGGTCGGGGGCGGCCACGGGGGCGACATGATGGGTCGCGTCATCGGTGGCGTCCAGAGCGCCGGGGGACTACAGCGCGCTGTCGTCGTCATCTCCGGCCGCTTCGCCACAGGAGGTGGTGCCGGCGTCCTCGTCGTAGAGGCAGTCCAGACCCTGGTCCGCGCAGTCCTCGATCTCCGCGTACTCGTAGGTGTCCACGCACTCGTTCCGCACGGTGTCGAGGCAGTCCTCGGTCTGGCCGTAGTCGCAGTAGGGAACGGGGCAGCCCATCGTGAAGATGGAGGAGCCGACGAGGAGCGTGAGGACGGTCACAGCGAGGAGCTTCTTCATGGGCGGAGCATAACCAGCCCTCGCTACTCCTCGATGACGAACTCCCCCGTCTCGGCGTTGAAGGAGATCAGGCCGCCGAACTCGAGGATGACGGGGTCGGGCAGCTCGACGAAGTACTCACCGCCGCCGTAGGAGAAGTCCCCGGCGGCCTCGAGGTAGTCGGGCGCATCGAGGACGATGCTCTAGCCGGCCAACAGGCTCGCGTCGAAGCGTTTGTGCTCCCCGCGGAGGTCGATGAAGATGGACGAGCCGCCCTTGATGGTGATCCCGAGGCCGGCGTTCATGTAGCCGGCGGTGTCCTGGGCGACGTCGTCGTCGAAGCCCCAAAGCTGCACGAGGCCCGCCTCGACGAGCACGTCCCCCTCGACCGAGTCGACCGACCCGTTGACCTCCGTCGAGCCGCCGGAGTTCAGCTCAATGTCGCCGACCGACGTCAGCGTGCCGTTGATCTCCGCCGTCGTACCGGCATCCACGCTCACGCCGCCCGGCACGATGCGGAAGCCGAAGTCGGCGTCGATGTCGACCGAGGCGCCGAGTTGGGCGCCGAACTCCAGGGAGCCGTCGATGATGACCCCTCCGTTGGTGTCGATGACGACACCGTTCCCCGCCTGAACGTCGGCGTTGATGGTGATGCTGCCGCTCGTGACCTCGAGCACCGAGTGATCCGAGATGACGACGTTGCCGCCGGCAATGAGCGCAAGCCGCCCGCGCGGCGCGCCCGTGCCGATGCCGACGCGGTCGCCGGCGTTGTCGAGGATGGTGCCGCCGCCGCCACGTCGGAACAGCATGCTGCCACCGGCCTCGACGTCTCCGTCGACGTGGAGGGTGTCGACGGCGTCGAGGGTGATGTCTCCCCCGGCGTACAGGTTCGAGGAGCCGTTGATCCCGCTGCCCTCGAACGTGGTGATCAGCTTGCGAGCGCCGAGGGCCACGTTCCCGCCGGCGTCGACGGTGCCTTCGACGGTCAGCGTGTCGACCGAGTCGATGGAGACGTCGCCGGACGTGGCCTGCACGAGCCAGCCGAGCACGACGACGTCGAACTCCGCCAGATCGGTCAGGTCGTTGGAGCTGACGGCCGATCCCGGGTTCAGCTTCAGGTTGGTGAGTCGTCCGTCTGGAGGAGCTGGACGTCGGCGACGGTGCCGCCGAAGGCGGCCGCGGGATCGGCCGGATCGGTGTCGGCCGGGCCGCTGGTGGAGGTGTCGCCGGGGGTCGCCTCGGCGGGGGTGGTGGAGCCGGTGGACGCGTCCTCGCCAGCGTCACCCGCGGGGGCGTCACCCGCCGGTGCGCTCTCGGCGGGGGCGGATTCGGCAGGCGCGTCTCCGGCGGGCGCGTCCTGTGCCAATGCGCCCGCGGGCACCAGGAGGGCCAGGACCAGGGCGAGAGAAGAGGGTCGGTACATCATGAACTCCGGCATGCCCCACGGACCCATCCGTGACGCGTGCGGAGACGCTATCGGGGGATCGCCCCACGCGGACCCCTCGCGGATCCCACGTCGCGGCGACGTCCGTCGATCAGCCGCCCTTGCCGAAGCGACTGAGGTAGGCGTCGTACAGCTTGGTGTCCCGCCGCTGGTCGTGGTGCCAGAGCATCATCCCGGCGTAGTCGAAGCTGTCGTAGAGCTCGTGCATGATCCGCGCGGTCTTGAGCAGCTCGGCGTCCGAGCGGGCGTCCACGTCAGTGAACTTCTTCACGTAGATCGCGTCGCTCCAGAGCACCTGGCTGAGCCCCGCGTAGGGGTCGTTGTTCAGGATCAACGGCTTGAAGACGCGGCTGATGAGCGGCAGGAAGCGGTGCAGGTAGAAGCCCTGCGCGCGCAGCTCCTGGTCCAGCTCCGCGAACAGCGGCTGGTCCTTGTAGAAGGGCACGAAATTGACCTCGAGCTGGATGACCAGCACCGACTCCAGCGTGGTCCGGCCACCCTGCAGGATCGCCAGCTCGCTGCCCTGTACGTCGATCTTGAGGTAGTCGGAGCCCTGGACCTCCTCGAGGTCATCGAGGCGTTTGGTCGCCATCGGGAGCCGCTCCACCACCTCGGCGCACTCGGCGAGCACGTGGAAGTTGGCCAGCACCTCCAGGTCGGGCTCCAGCAGCGACGTCATCCCCGGCGCACGACAGATCTTGAGCTCCCCCTCGGTCCCGTCGCCGACGGCGCAGGGCAGGAACGTCACGCCGGGGCGGATCCGGGGCTGCAGCGCGGCGAACTGCTCCGGGTTGGGTTCGAACCCGATCAGCTCGACGTCTCCGACCTCGACCATCGGCTGGTAGGGGGGCGTGCCGTCGATCGGGCTGGCGCCGATGTCGACGATCCGGACGGGCGGGATCTCGGTGACGAGCTTGAGCGGGAAGGCCATGCGCTACTCGTCGGAGGCGGGGGCGGGGGCGGGGGGAGCGAACCGCACGCTGACCGCCCGGAGCGCGAAGCTCCCCTCGGCCCAGCCCTCGGGCGCCTCTGCGGTGGTGAACCGGAACCCCTTCGTCTCGCCCGGCTCCAGGATCGTCTGCAGCGGGGGCGGCACCGGCATCGGGCCCAGGTCCTGCACCACCGTGTACCAGGTGTCGGTGCTCACGACGTCGCCGGAGGCGCCGAGCGAGTCGATCGCCATCGTCACCCGCTTCAGGCGCTTGTCCCCGGGGTTGGTGACGTTGGCGGTGATCCCCCAGCCGTTGAGCGGGCCCTCGGGGTCCTGGGCCATGTTGACCTTGGCGATGGCGATGTCCGCGATCGTCAGCTCACCGGCGTAGGCGTACAGGGCGTACTCGGCCTGCGCCGCCTCGAGCTGGGTCCCCTCGGGGTGGAAGTCGATGTAGCTCTTGTATCCCTCAGCCGTCTTGGCGGCGGAGGCGACCTGCCAGGCGACCTCATCCTCACGCTTGGCGAGCCGGCCGGCGGCTTCGTGGTCGGGGTGGTGGGTGAGGAAGTCGCGCAGCACCTCGGGGTTCCGCGAGTCCTTGGCGGCGTCGTAGCGGAGCCCCTCGATCTTCCCCTGGACCTCCGCGCTGTGCGACGAGTCGGGGTACTCCGCGAGGAACGCCTGGTAGGCCTCGACGGTCTTGTCGGTGTCGGCGACGTGCAGCGCCGCGCCTTCGCCGCAGGCGGTCAGCAGGAACAGGAACGTCAGCAGGATCGAGGGAGCGAGCAGTCTCATCGCGCGAGCCTACCCGGCGCGCGCGGCTCAGGCGTGGGTGGGCGCCGAGTCGCCGCCCCCGTCCCGACGGGGACCTCGACGGCGGCGGCGACGGCGCCTCCGCTTCGGCTTGGGAGCATCAGAGTCACCCGAGCTCGGGGCGCCCTTGGCGGATCCGCGGGTCTGGACGACCGGCCCCTTCGGTGCCTTCGGGGTGGCGGCATTCCCGTTCCCGTTGCTCCCCTGCCCGGCTCCTCCGCGGCCGCGCCGACGGCGGCGGCGCTTCTTCTTCTTGGACGCCTCCCCCTCGGCGGGTGCGGCCGCGGCGGACGGCTGGGGCCGCGGCTTGGGCGCCGGCGCCTCTTCGTAGACCACCGGCTTGCGCGCCGGTCGGGGCGCGGGCAGCCCCAGCGCCTCCCGGCGTTCTCGCGCCTCCTGCTCCACCGCGAGGATGTCCTCCAGCAGCGAGGAGACGACGACCTTGCTCTTCTTGGTGATGAACTTGCCCGTGAGCTCGGTGTCGGGGTCGAGCTCGTTGCGGGCGTACAGGTCCCAGATCTCGAGGCCGTACTGGGTGCTCCGCAGCGCCGGCGCGAACCGCCCCAGGAACGACGTGAGGTTGTTCACGTCCCGGACGAAGAGCTTCTTGGCGCTCTGGTTGCTCGCCGGATCGACCGCCTGGGGGAGGTCGATGATCACGGGCCCGTCGGCCGACATCAGGATGTTGAAGTCGGACAGGTCGGCGTGGATGATCCCGGCGCAGAGCATCTTGACGACCTCGCGCAGCAGCAGCTGGAACAGGTCGTTCGCTTCTTCCCGCGAGAAGTCCACGTCGACCATGCGGGGGGCGGGCCCTCCGTCGATGCCGCGCACCAACTCCATGACGAGCACGCCCTCGACGAAGGCATGGGGCTCGGGCACGCGGACCCCGGCGCTGCGGAGCCGCCCGATGGCGTCCACTTCGGCGGAACGCCAGGCCATCTCGGTCTGGGCCCGGCCGTGGCGGGAGCCCTTGGCCATCGCCCGCTGACCGCGGCTGCTGCGCGTGCGGCGGCCCTCGGTGTAGTCGGTGCGGTGCTGGAAGCTGCGGTGCTGGGCGTTCTTGTAGACCTTGGCGACCCGAAGCTCGCCGCCGGAGTGCACGAGGTACACCTCCGCCTCCTTGCCGCTCATGAGCGGTCGGATCACCTCTTCGATGACGCCTCCATCCAGGAGGGGTTCGAGGCGTTCGGGCACACGCATGGGGGACTCCGGATGCCGCGGGACTCGGCGGCGATGCCTTGTAGCAGGGTCTGCGGCCATCGGGCGGCCAATTGGACACCCCGTGAGCCCCGGGGGAAGGTGTCGGCATGACCCGCGCTCTGCTCCTGGCCCCTGCCCTGCTGCTCCTGATCTCCTGCCCCACCACCGAGCCCCCGGACGAGGAGCCGCCGCCGTACGAGGGCGTCGTCATCACCGAGTTCGTGCCCGCTGACGGGGCCACGGACTTCCTCTTCACCGCGACCCTGTACGTGCACTTCGACGAAATGCCCGAGGAGGCCACGGCGGTGCTGAGCACGGCGGCGGGCGAGTCGGTGGGAGCCGCCGTAGCGCTGGAGAACGACGGCCTCACCCTGCGGGTCGACCCGTTCGTGCCGCTGGAGCCGTCCACCGCCTACGTCTGGACAGTGACGCTGGCGCCGAGCTCGATCGGCTCGTTCGAAGCGTCGTTCTCGACCGGGCCCCACGGCGCTCCGCTGTCGGTCGACGCCGAGGACCTGGTGGGCCGCACGTACCGCATCGAGGTGGAGCCGGCGGACCTCGTCGATCCTCCCGGCGCGGGCCCGGTGATCTCCACGTACCTCACCGAAACACCGATCCTCATCGCCGTCACCGAGCGCTCCTCCTTCGAGGCGGAGGCGCAGCCGGGCGTGTACCTGCTGGGTGCGCTGGGCGTGTACGACGGCGAGACGATCTCCCAGAACCTGTGCCGCGGCACGACGTCGCTGTCGGCGGGCGCGGACGCCGAGCCCCTCACCGACGACGACATCCCCAGCACCTGGGACGACCCCATCCTCCAGATGGGTCCCCATGATCTGCCGTTGGAGGTCTCCGGCGTGCTCGCGGGGATCTACGACCTCGACCTGCGCTGGGTGGTCCACCCCGACCTGAACGACTTCGAGGACGGCGCGTTCTCGGGAATCGTGGACACCCGGTGGCTGGACTCGCTCACCCCGGGGGGTGAGTTGGGCTCGGCCTGCGAGCTGCTGGATGCGGTGGGGCTGACCTGCGAGGAGTGTCCGGGCGGCACCCCGGGCGCCTTCTGCGTCGAGCTTCGGGGGGAGCACATGACCGCCCAGCCGGTGCCGGAGGTGGTCCTCGAGGAGCGTACCTGCGCCGACGTCATCGCCCGCTGGGTCGACCTCGCCGACTGCGAGGAGCAGGCCGCCAGCCTCGACCCGGAAGACGACGGCAGCTACGCGGACTGCCCGGAGTGGACGACGCGCTAGAAGTCGCGCCGGACCGCGCGCCGAGGGGGTCCGCTCTGCGATCATCGCTGCGTGAGCGAGTCCGCCATCATCGTGCCCGGGTACACGCCGTCGATCGCGACGCGGCCGGTGCGGCTCCATCCGCGGGCTGCGGCGCGGGTGCGCAAAGCGATCGCGGTGGCGAAGGCCCGAAGCATCGACTGGATCATCGTCTCGGGCGGGGCCGTGCATCCTCCGGGAACGCCGTTCGTGGAGGCGGACGAGATGGCCGTCGAGCTCATCCGGGGGGGCTGGCGCAAGGACCGGATCGTGCGTGAACCGAAGGCTCGTCACACGTACACGAACCTGCGCAACTGCGGCCGGATCATGCTCGACCGGGACTGGGCCACGGCGCGGGTGGTGACGGGGTTGATCCACGCGCTGTACATGGGCTTCCCGTCGCTGAGCCAGTTCGAAGAGGTGACGCTGCAGAACCTCGGCTACGCGCCGGGGACCCTGAGCCTGGTGGGGCCCGGGCAGCTGCTGTTCGCTCCCTCGGACGCTGTTCGGCGCCCGGGCAAGGACCCGTTGGATCGATGAACGCGCGCACGACAGGGCTGCTGCTGGGGCTGCTCGCGGGCTGGCTCGTGCTGCAGGCGGGGTGGCTGGCGGCGGACGACCGCATCGCCGAGGGCGACGTGCTCGGCAACGTGGGCGCGGTCGAGCTGTTCTGGGAGGACCACGCCGGCCGGTGGGCGGGCGGGGAGCTGATCCGGGCCTACGTCGAGGACTTCGGGGAGTACCCGGCGATGTACCCGGCGATCACGGGGATCGTGGCGAAGTGGGGCGGCGTCACGGACCTGGACGGCGACGGGCCCGCGCGGGCGGCGCTGCTGTGGGGGCTGTTGGCGCTGGTGTCGACCTTCTGGCTGGGGCGCACCCTGGGGCGGAGCGACCGGGCGGGGCTGATCGCGGCGGCGGCGCTGGCGTGTTCGCCGCTGTGGTCGTCGATGCAGCGGCACGTGATGTTGGAGAACGGCCTGTGCGCGCTGGCGGCGTTGAGCGCCGCGGCGGGGTTCGCGGCGTTGCGCAGCGCGGATCCGAAGGCCCGGTCGATGGGGGCCTGGGTGCTGTGCGGAGCGGCGGCGGGGCTGGCGTTGCTGGTCAAGCAGACGGCGGTGCTCGTGCTGGCTCCCCTGGCGGTGGTCCTGCTGGTGGAGGCGAAGCGTTCGGGGAGGCTCGGGGGGGCGATGGCGGCGGCGGCGGCGGCGCTCGTGGTGGCGGTCCCCTGGTACGCCCACCGGATGCTCGCGGGGGTCGAGGGCGACTACCTGCTGCGGTCGCTGCGGGCGAACCCGGACGCGGTGGGGCCGCTGCATCAGCTGGTGTTCTATCCGTTGGTCCTGGTGCAGCAGCCATGGGCGCCGGTGACGCTGGTGGTGGCGCTGTCCGTGGGGTGGAGCGTGCGTTCGCGGGTGGACCGCACGCCGCTGTGGATCGCGCTGGGCGGGGTCGCGCTGCTGATGCTCCTGCCCAAGAAGTACCCCCGGCTGCTGCTCCCCCTGCTGCCCCTGGCGGCGGCCTGGATCGGGGCCCAGCTCAGCACCTGGCCGGTGCGTCGGGCGGCGGCGGTGGGGGGCGTCGCGGGGTTGTCGCTGCTGGCCTCGAGCTTCATCCAGAGCCCGCTGGGCGAGGGCCGCGTGGGTCTCACCGACGTGGACGAACGCTGCTACCAGGACTGGATCCAGCCCCCCTCGTCCCCAGGCCTGGACTTCGACGCGGTGCTCGCGCTGCTGGAGGAAGCGGGCGGCGCGGGCACCGAATACACCGTCGGATCGCTCCGCTGGCCGGTGCCCCCGTGTGCGCACCAGACGACCCACCACCTCGGAGAGCACTTGCGCATCCGCGTGCGCCGCGCGGGAATGGAGGCCTACGTGCTGACGGGCGATTGGCGCGCGGACCAAGCGTGGCCCGAGGGGCGGCCCGACGTGTTGGTCACCGAGGGTCCGTTCGCGTGCGGCGATCTGCCGGCCGCGTGTGCGCAGGTGAATGCGTTGCAGCGGGTGGGGACGGTGACGCTGGACCACCCCGAGTGGCCGGTGGCGGTGTTTGTGTATCGGGTTCTTTGAAAGGGTCCCTCGACCGCGTTGAAAGGGACAAGAAGATGCAGGCTCCGTCGACCAGCGCCCCCATCGACCGACTGTTCGCCGCCGCGCCCAACGGCGGTCCGAAGTCCGCCTTCAACCGACTGCCGTCGGTCCTCGTGGGCGGGTCCGACCTGCCACTGCGGTCCCGCATTGCCACCGCGTTCGCTGCGGCGTGCGGCATTGGGTCGGTGATGATGTTCCTCGGCAACGCAGCGATGGGTCTCAGCGGAGCCATCCAGACCTTCTGCATCGGCTCGGCGCTCTTCTACGCCCTGGCCTGGGGCCTCTCGTTGAACGTTCGGTCCATTCCTGTCACTGCGACGGTGCTGGGGCTGGGGACGGCGGCGGTGATCGCCATCTACTGGCTCAGCTTCGGCGGGTCCACCGGGCCGGCTCCAGCCTTTGTCTTCGGCTTGCTCCGCCTCCGGTCCGAAGAGCAGCGCTCAGCCGACCTGCTTCGGCTGATGCTGCCCGGCCCCACGATCGCGCAACTCGCCGCCAATCCGGTCCTCCCGCTGGCGGAGCGCCACGAAGACGCGACCGTCCTCTTCGCCGACATCTCGGGGTTCACCCCCCTCGCCTCCAGCCTGGAGCCGGAGGTGCTCCTGGGATTCCTCCACGACCTCTTCGTTCGTTTCGACGAGATCTGCGACTCCGAGGAGTTGGAGAAGGTCAAGACCATCGGGGACGCCTACATGGCCGTCGCCGGGGTCCCCATCGGAGCATCCGACCACGCGGCGCGGGCAGCGCGGGCAGCCGTGCGCATGCGGGCCGAGGCGGAGAGCGCCTTCGCCGCGGTCTCGGAGACCTTCGGCGCGTCGGAGCTTGGGATCAGGATCGGCCTGAACTCGGGGCCGGTCGTGGCCGGGGTGCTCAGCCGCTCCAAGGTGGCGTTCGATCTCTGGGGCGACACCGTGAACATCGCCAGCCGCATGGAGTCCCACGGCGAGGTCGGGGAGATTCAAATGACGGCGGGAACGGCCAGCTTGCTGCCCGATTCGCTGCCGGTCCGACTCCGCGGCACCGTCGAGGTCAAAGGCCGGGGTCCGATGGAGACCTGACTGCTGGTCTGAGGCTAACCGGCGAAGGTGTCGATCGTGCCGGGACGGGGCAGCTCCAGCACGAAACGGGCGCCCCCGAGAGTCTTTCCCTCCTCGACGCGGATCGCGCCGCCGTGCACCGACACGATGCGGCGGACGATGGCCAGACCGGCGCCGACCCCTTCCTTGCCCTGGTCGCGATGGAGCTGGAGGAACGGTCGAAACACGAGGTCCCGCTCGGCCTCGGGGATCCCGGGGCCGTCGTCCTCGATGGCGATGCAGACCCGGGCCCACGGGGCCTCGGTCTCCTCGACCAGCACGCGTCCGACCTTGCCGTCCTCACCGCCGTACTTGATCGCGTTCTCGAGCAGGTTCTGGAACACCTCGCGAAGCAGCGATGCATTCCCCAGCGCGGGGGGCAGCGGCCCGCGGATCTCAATACTCGCCCCGGTCTCCTGGAGCTTCGCCTCGAGATCCGACACGACCGCCTCCAGGGTCGACTGGAGCTCGATCTCCACCCAGTTGCCGAGGTCGGAGTCCATGCGCGAGAGCCTCAGGAGCTCGCGCACCAGATCCCCCATGCGCTCAGACGAATCGGCGATCGCCTTGGCCAGCTCCTGCTGCTGGGGGCTCAACGCTGGGCGGCTGAACAGCAGGCTCTCGGCCGCCAGCAAGGACGTCGCCAGCGGCGACTTCAGGTCGTGGCTGAGCGCCGCGTTGAACTCGTCCAGGGCCCGGTTCCGGTCCTGCAGTTCGAGGTTGGCCCGACTCAGCTTGCGGGTCGCGTTCTCGACCTCGCCCTCCAGTTCGGCCTGACTCGTGAGCAGGCCGAGCGAGGCCTCGCCGGCCAGGAACGCGGCCCCGAAGACGAGGATTCCGAACCCGAGGATGGAGTCGGGCCTTGGTCCGCTCGACGCCCGCGTGCACCGGGAGGGTCAGGATCCCCGAGGCTCGATCCGATTCAACGTCCGCCACATCGCACATGTGAGCGGCGGAGACGACGAACACGAACATGAACAGGCCCAGGTGCCACGCGGCGGTGTCCAGTGGGCGCTGGGCCCAGGCGATGGGAAGCAGCCAGCCTGCGGTCGTCACCGCCGCCGCGACGAGCCAGGCCTTCAAGCCCGGAATGTCCTTGAGCCGGAAGGCCTTCCAGCCTGCCTTGCGAGGCACCGGGAAGATCGGGAAGCCGTAGATCAGACCCGCGGAGATGTAGAGCGCGAACGCCCACTTCGCCCCTTCGGGCGCCGTACTCACAGTCAGGCCCGTCGCGATCGCAGACGCGACCAGAAGCACGAGGACCGCGGGCCGCTGGAAGAACACGTCGGTGTACTTGTCGGGGATTCCCTCGACGTGCCGATCGGCGACGTGGTCGAGGTTGTACACAAAGAGGGCCGAGAAGAAGACCAGCAGAAACGGTCGGAGGTCGAAGGGTAGCCCCATGACGTGTGCCGACAGCAGGGTCAGCGAAGCCAGCCCTGTCGCCAGCCAAATCGACGTGAAGACCAGCACCTCCAAGAAGCCCTGGTAGAAGCTGTCCAGAGTTGAGTGGAGGTCGGCGGGCGCGGCCCGCCGGACTTCCGCGAGCGTCGTCTCCTGCGATAGCTTCGGCTCGGCGCTCACGGGCCTGGGCTCGCGCACCGCCGGGAGGGACCGGTCGGTCACACCCGTGAAGATGTTCAGTTGCTTATCGCGCGGCTCAGCCAGAGAGGCCCCTCCTCCCACGGGAAGTCTCAACTGACTGATCTTACGAAAAGAGTACAGAAAACCCCAGTTCGGGGTTCAGCCGCCGCTGCCCTCGGCTTCGCTGGCGTTGCTCCCGCTCATGCGAAACGGCTCGAGCATCGAGTCCTCATCCAGGCTCATCGCGACCTGCTCGTCACGCAGGCGGGGAGGCGGCTGGCTTACCGTCGTGCGCTCCTCCAGCGCGACCACGGGGGGCAGCGCGGGGCGGGGCGGGCGGGGCTCCCGGCGGGTGCCGGGCTTGGCGATGCGGGGGTTGGTGTCGGCGATGCCGTGGGCGATCTCCATCGGGGAGACGGCGCGGGGCCGGCGGGCGAGGCTGGCGGCCCGGGGGGGACGGCTGTCACCGCGGCGTCGGCGCTCCTTGAGCAGGCCCCACATGAGCCGCTCGGACACCTTCTCCTGCTGGCGCGCCTTGTAGCGGGCGTGGGAGTTCTCGCCCTTCTCGTTCAGGTAGGCGGTCTCCTGGTCGACGACCTGGAACTCGCACCCGACGTACGCGATCGAGCCCTTCTGCAGCATCCACGGGTCGCCCGCGCGGGAGAGCAAATGATCGAGCCGCACGGGCACGTCCACTATGAAATTGATCATTTTGTAGGAGCTGCCGGAGAACTCGTTCTCGTTCTCGTTCTCGAACGCCTCAGCCTGCTCGATGCCGATGTCGACCTGGAGCGCGCCGAGGTAGCGGCGGAGCGGATCGTTCTGGTCGAGGAAGCGGCGGAAGTTGAGCAGGTTGTTGGTGCTCTCGCCGGCGGTCACCTGGTTCCACGGGAAGACGTGGCGGAGCAGGTACGACAGCACCTGAACGATGTCGTCGCGGGTCTCCGTGACGATGCGGAAGCGGAGCTTGTCGAGGATGTCGC
>PVBE011385840.1_pt1 | contig 37016 bp, 41 predicted proteins | sample 1631181 | NCBI WGS metagenome assembly PVBE01 (sample SAMN08397723, study PRJNA350692) | Marine metagenome, whole genome shotgun sequencing project. | isolation source: water | place: Pacific Ocean | collected 2012-04
CATCCGGAACCCGAGATTTCGCAGTCGGTCGCCGTGTTCGACATCAACAATCTGGACAAGGGCTACGAGACTCTTCCCATCGGCAAATGGTCGGGCATCTCGGAAGGCGCCCGCCGCGTCGTGCAAGGCGAATTTAACAAGTCCGGCGATGAAATCTGGTTTTCCGTGTGGAACGGCAAGGATCAGCAATCGGCCATCGTCGTCGTCGATGACAAGACCCGCAAGCTGAAGACGGTCATCAAGGACAAGCGCCTGATCACGCCGACCGGCAAGTTCAATGTCTACAATACGAAGAACGACGTCTACTAACGAATCTTCCGAACCGGTGGACCAATTAATGGGGGCAGGCCAGTTCACATGAGTTCACCTGAAATGCTCTATCTATTTATTTTATATGCAAATGCGTCGTCACCGATGAGACCATCGGCTCGGGATTTGCACTATGAACGTTTGGCGGTCGCCGCCTTCCTAGCGGCTTCAATATGCCTTAGCATTTTCTCATCCCCACTACGTATCGCGGCGGCAATATCCTTGAACAATTGCGCGGCTTTCCCGGCACCCACAAGTTCCACCACCTCCGGCTTATTGTCATTACCCCTACCGAACAACGGTTCCGTGGAGGAGACTTTGGGATTACAGCGCACGAACTGCTTTAGTTCCTGATACATCTTCTTGGTATCATTCCCTGCCTTGTTCTTGACCTTTTCGCCGGAGAGCATCCTGGCTTGCGCGTCATATGACCTGGCAAGCCGTTCATTCAAACTAATCCCTGCCCCCCTTGAGTGGATTGACCGTGTCGGTGCGCCTGGACTATATTTATCAAAAAAACCCATGCTAATGGCCTCCCTTCCCAAATAATAAAAATTTCATATAGTATAATGAATTACATTGTCAATTGCTCATAAGACGGTACCAGTAATGCAGACACTATCTTAGTAATTACGAGTTTTCTAACTCCTCAGCAACGAGTTTTAAGAAAATATTATATAGATAACATTTACCTATCTTATCACTGTTAAGGATATCTAACATTTCTCATATTATCTTACCTTTACCTACTTGAGCCATAAACTCATACATGAGTAAATAAAACTATGCCCTTAATAGGTTAATATCGTTAAGTATGACATCACAGGGTTCATTACCCATATATATTGACTTGGAGAAAATTTAGCGGCCGGCGGCGGCCAATCCCGGAGTTCATTCCCCCGACGTCACCGCCAAAATTCATTGCTCGCGGCCTGTTTGCGGCTCAATACCGGCCTTGATGACGGACCGGCCGGTTTGTGCCGTTTTTAAATTTTGCTTGCAAATACCGGGAAACAGCCCGGGCAAAATCATTGCCCGGCAAAACGATCCCCACCGCCGCGTCAAAATGGCCGGTCCGCGACATGGGTATTTAACGGGGTAAAAAAATGGGCTAGGCTGAATCTCGGGGGGGAAGGAAGGCAGGGGCACAGGGAAGCAAGGCAGTGGACAAGAAACAATGGCTAACCGAAGGGAGAAGGCAACCTCGTTTCAATTGTATTTATTGATTGGCGTTCGTTTGCTTACCGCGTTGAAGGACTAGATTTGACAATTGCTGCTGATAGCGTTGTGAAACAAACTCAAGGAAAATTGCAATAGCTATTAAACCAACCCCCACGCCAAATGCGAGCCAATCATTACCTCGCCTTAATAGACCAGCTACAACGATTCCTAGAACACAAACAATCCATGCAAAATGATAATAAAAACGGCATAGCTTCCACTTATCTTGAATTTCAGGATCGGCTGAATTCTGGCAACCAAAGACCCTTTTAAGCCTTTCGTATGAATACATCGGCATAACGATTTCCCATGTCCTTAAATGTTTAGTATTCAGATGCAAGCATGATTGACAATAGTGAGTTCCCAACAATGAAACAACTACTTATCTTACCCTTTTTACTCCTAACATTGTTAGTTGCATACCCGGCCTTCCCTGCTGATTTTCATAAAGGCATGGATGCATTCGAGAAGGGGGACTATGCAACCGCTTTGAAGATATGGGAACCTATTGCTAAAGAGGGAGATACTTCCGCTCAGTTCCAACTAGGTAATATGTATACCAATGGCCATGGTGTTACCATAGACCATAAGACTGCCTACAAGTGGTACTTACTTGCCGCTAGACAGGGATATGCCGCTGCCGAGTCCAGTGTAGGATTTGCATACCGCAGAGGACTAGGCGTTAAACGCGACCGTAAGGTTTCCATCGAATGGTATACCGCCGCCGCTGAAAAGGGTTTTATCCCGGCGCAGATCGGTCTCGGCATCATGCATACGACGGGAGGACGGGCCAAAAAAAACAACACCGCCGCTTATATGTGGTGGAGCATTGCCGCAATGCTGGGCGACAAGGAAGCCATGAAGCTGCAAAAAATGATTGCCGAAAGGATGAACCCCGGACAAATCAACGAAGCCAAGAGACTCGCCCACACCTGGGTGAAAGAGCACGGGGGATAACGGACTAGGGACCGTCGGCGGCCGGCGGGTCAATCCAATAGGTGGTCGACTCGCCGGCGGTGCTTTCCAAGCTTAGGCTGCCTTCCATGAACTCGACCATCTTGCGAGTCAGGGCCAGCACGACACTGCCCTCTCCGAAGCCTTCCTGGTCGATCTGCAGGAGCGGGTCGAGCAGTTCCTCGATGCGTTGGGCGGCAATTCCGGGGCCGTCGTCGGCAATGGTAAAGCGGATGGTGCCTTGTTCCGTGGCCACGCAATCGACACTGACTTGCCCGTTCTCCCGGCAGTTCTTGATCGCCGTTGACAGCAGGGACACCATTGAGTTTTCCAGATGCGCGGCATCGGCGAGAACGGCCAGTTAGGTATCTTGCCCGGAGACGCTGTCGACAAGTTGAACGCCCAGGTTAGCCGCCCACTCGGCGGCATTGCCGAGACATTCGGAAACGATCTCGGCAGCCGGGACCCTGTCTTTCTCGAGGCTTATGTCGTCGGCTTCGATCATCTTGTGCCTGAAAGCCTCGGCGGCACTTCAGCGAGGGACTGGAGCAAACCCGGTTAATGACCCCGGTTTCGCCGGGTTCCAACTCCGCCAGGGTGACGCCCTGGTCTTCTTCGATGCCGGTTTCGTTCGCGAGGTTCATCTTTACCTTCCCCTTATTCGACGCCCCATTGATGTTGAGAATGGGTTGCAGGAGCGTTTGGGATTGTTGCTAAATTCCGGCCATGGGTCAACCGCTTCCGTCATGGTGCCCGTTTGCCCCCTCCTCGGTTGGCGGCAACGCTTCACTTCGCGGATTCATGGGTTTATGAATTAGGATGCTGGGCTGGGGAGCCATTGGTCGAGATGAAAATTGATTGGCCCCGAGCCTAATTTAAAGAAGATAGGTAAAAAAAATGGCTTATGCAAAAATTTTGATGGAACACAAGAGGACCGGTCAAATAAAACAAGCCCCGGTTGGTCTCTCATGGACCGTACTATTTTTTGGAATATGTCCAACCATATTTAGAAGAGACTGGAAAGGTTTTGTGGTTATGATGGTTGCGACGGTATTATCATTTGGTTCTTCAAATATTATATTCTTATTTATATATAATAAACTAAGCATCAAGGATTTACTTTTAAATGGCTACAGGGTTAAGGAATTAACAAATATTACTGAAGACAAATTAGAAAAATATCTGGATGTTCCCGCCAGTAAATTCTTGCTTAATCCGGAGCAGGCATCGACGGAAGATAAGGAAAAATAGCAAGTTTATTCCGCAAGCCTTGAATGTTGAATTTTCGTTCGCCGCCCACTTTGGCTTCCCCTTATTCGACGCCCCGTGATTGGCCTTGAGGGGCCTCGGGAGTTACGCCGCCTTGCCGGTCCGGCGCCTGTTGCTTTGCGGGTTGCGGCGGCGGCGCGGGCCTTGGTACCCGCGCCGCCGGGGGCGGCGCTGGCCCGGACCGGGATCGCCGGCGATCTCGGCCAGGTGGTAGGGATGGTCGTCGATCACCGGCACGTTCCGGCGGATGGTCTTCTCGATATCACGCAGCGTGGCGCGCTCGCCCTGGTCGCAGAACGAAATGGCGATGCCGGCCGCCCCGGCGCGGGCCGTGCGGCCGATGCGGTGCACGTAGCTTTCGGGATCGTTGGGCAACTCGAAGTTGATGACGTGGGTGACCCCCTCCACATCGATGCCGCGGGCCGCGATGTCGGTCGCCACCAGCGCCCGGATGCGCCCGCTTCGGAAGCCCATGAGCGCCCGCTGGCGGGCGTTCTGGGCCTTGTTGCCGTGGATGGCGTCCGATTTGACGCCGCTTTGGTGCAGGTGACGGGCGACGCGGTTGGCGCCGTGTTTGGTGCGGGTGAAGATAAGCACCCGCTCGATACCCTCGTCCTTGAGCAATTCGCCGAGCAAGGCGCGCTTCTTGTCCTTAGCCACGAAAAGAACCCTTTGGTCGACCTTCTCGGCGGTGCTTGCCGAGCGCGCCGCCTCGACCCTTACCGGATCACGCAGCAGGCCATCGGCCAGACCCTGGACCGATTTCGGCATGGTCGCCGAGAACAGCGCCGTCTGCCGGCGCCTGGGCAGGGCGGCGGAAATCTTTTTGACGTCGCGGATGAAACCCATGTCGAGCATGCGGTCGGCCTCGTCGAGAATGAAGACCTCGACCGCGTCAAGACGCAAGTGACCCTGGTTCATCAAGTCGATGAGCCGGCCCGGGGTGGCGACCAGCACATGGACGCCATGGGCCAAGGCCTTAATTTGCGGACGGATGGGGATACCGCCGAAGACGACGCCGTGACGCAGCCCCAAATGGCGGCCATAGCTCTTCAGGCTGTCGCCGATCTGGCCGGCCAGTTCGCGGGTCGGCGCCAAGATCAGGGCGCACGGCCGGCGGCGTTGTGGCTTGGCGGCGTTCTCCGCCAGGCGGTGCAGCAGCGGCAGGGCGAAAGCCGCCGTCTTGCCGGTGCCGGTCTGGGCGACGCCCAAGAGGTCGCGGCCTTGAAGCAGCGGCGGAATGGACTTGCCCTGGATGGGAGTGGGGGTGGTGTAGCCTTCGTCGACAATGGCGCGAAGGATGGGTTGGGCCAACTGGTGGCCCGCAAAATCAGTCATATGTTATTTTTCTTTCTCGAATAAATAGTTAAAGAACCCTCGGCGCCCCGAAAGCGGGACACGAGAGCATGCAAGCGGGATGCAAGCATCATCGACGCAGCCCTGCCTCGCGGCGGAGGCCTGTCCAACGAAACGCCCACACGTATCGGAAAAGGAAGGTGGCCGACCCTTGTCTCTAACAGATTGCCGGGCCGGCGAGCGATCAAAATTCGACTTTGAAGGGAGTGTCGCTGGCCCCCTAATGCGCCGAAGCTGCTGGCAAGTCAAGACAATTCGTTACTTGCCGACAAACCAGGCCAAGTTTTCGCGTAGGCGTTGGACGACTTCGCGGGGGGCAGGTTCAAAGCCCGATGAACTTGTCCATTAAACGACGATCATGGGACAGGAACAACTCCGCCTTTTTCTTTATTGTCGGTATCACCGGCGGATCAAAGGCTATGCCACCATAGCCAGCGATTGACCACGCAACTTGATCAGAAGATCGTTGAAGTACATGGCGATTTTCTCGTATTCTTTCCAGAGTTCGTTAATGTTAATTTCTTCTTGGCTTTCCGGCGCCATTTTCTGGTTCGGCATTTCCATAGCGCTTCAATTCAGAGGCTGGGGTCAAGAGGGTGGGGTCTATTGTATCGCCACAAATATAAATCATTGACCCCACAACTAATATACATCAAGCATAACGACCTGATTAGCCAAGGAGAGGTGCGATGCACATAATTTCATTTTTCATAGCTGCAGTATCCACTGTTGTTGGCATCATCATTATTAGTGCTATTATTACCGAGGGTAGCACTAAAATGGAATCTATACATGGTGTTGATGTCCCCGCGGACCCCATTTCTCTTGCCCTTGCCGCATTTTTTGCAGCTTTTGCGTTCATATGCCTTGGCAATATGGTGAGGCATTATAAGGAAAGGACGAGAAAGGGCGATGAAATCGCTTGGTCTGATAAAGATAACGAATAATATCCCGGCCATCCGCATCATCCGCCATTAGGCGGAAAAGACACTCAGGCAACAAACACCATGGGATCAGGTATCCGCTTCCAGCTTGGGAACGAAGTGTCTAGCCCGTAGCAATAACGGCCGGATGAATTTCCCCGGGATGCCATTTAGCCAAATTCTTTCACGCATCGTATAGATTGACGGCGTTTTGAAGGTTTAGCCAATACCGAGGCGTGGTTTCCAGAACACAGGCAAAGCGGACGGCGGTCTCGGGGGTAATGCCGGCACGGCCATTGACGATATTGCTGACATGCTTTCTGGTCAGCCCAGCGTTGGCGGCAAATTTATTGATGCTCAACCTTCTCAGGTTCAGATAATACTCCCTGAGAATGCGTCCAGGTTCGGTCGGCCGTCTATTTCCTTTCAGCATATCTTTTAAAGCCTATCTCTTTCGCCGGCGCCGCTTTAATGAGGTATTTGGTCATTCGATCCACCTAGGTTTCCCAAGGAAATCCCTCGTAATAAACTTTCATGGCCGCGTAGATATCATCGAAGCGAGGCAACTCGCCTTCAATCTGTAACTTAAGTTGACGATAATCAGATTTCGATCTACGAATGATCTCTGGATTGCGCATGGATCCCTTCTCCACCGCAAGGTCCCGCGTCGCCGCTTTTTCCTTCAAGCTCCCCAGAATCCGCCGCTTCATGGTGGGATCATCCCTTAGGGGATGATCGTTAAGCAGGTAATAAAGATCATAGATATCCTGGGGCCTGATCATGCGGCGTATCTCCTGCTGTAGGAGCGCCCTGAATTTTTCGCCCACCAGATCGTGAAAGCTATAGGTCCGGATGGATCTCCCTTCCTCAATTTCTCAGCGGCTTGCCGGTTTTGAGCATCTGTTCGACCCTGGCGAGGGAGTCGGGGTGGCGCGTCAAATCCATGAAGGCGCCGCGTTCCAGGGCCAGCAGGTCGTCCTCGCCCAGGGAATCGGTGATATCGGTGTCGCCGCCGCTCAGCACCCCGGCCAGAGCCTTTGTTACCACTCGGTCATGAGCCGTTGCCTTGCCGGCCTTGGCTAAAATATCGACGGCCATGCTCATGGCTGCCTTGGCGGTGGCTCCGGGCAGGAAAATATCCGGCTCGGCGGGCGGCCGGTAGTCACCGGCCAGTTCCAGGGCCTTGGTCTTGGCGTCAGCCAACAGGCGGTCCCGGTTCATGGTGATGGCGTCACCTGGACGCAAGTAAAGCAGGTCTTCCGCCCCGGCCGCCGATTTTGACACCGTTGCCGTGCCGATGGTCTCGAAAACCTTGATTACCGGCGGCATGGGCCCGCCTGCCCGGTGCCGGTCGGCGATCCAGCGCAACAGCATCTCCTTGCAGCCCCCCCAGGACGGAACGATGCCGACGGCGGTCTCGACAAGACCGGCATAGGTCTCGGAATGGGCCTGGACGGCGTCGCAATGGAGAAGAATCTCGCAGCCCCCCCCTAAGGCCATGCCGGCCGGCGCCCCGACCACCGGGAAGGGAGCGTATTTCATGGCTTTCAGGGTACTTTGCCCGCGCCCGAGCAGCCAGCGGATGAAAAACCAGGCATGCCATTTGGCGGCGATCGACAATAGCCCGATATTGGCGCCGACCGAGAAATTCGTACCTTCATTATAGATCACCAAGGCCTTGTAGCCGCCGCCGACCATGCGCACAGCCTTGCCAATCATCGCCAAGGTCAGGGGATTGATGGAATTCATCTTCGAATGGAACTCTAGACAGACGACACCATCTCCGATGTCCCAGAGGCTGGCTGAACGGTTCCTAGCCAGCGGTTTGGTGGCCAGTTTCACATCCGAGAGCAGCAGTACACCCTCGGCGCGCGGGGCGTCGTGATATTCGCCCTCGGGGCCGAGAAATTGCAACCGCCCGGCGTCCTTCCGGTAGAAGGTCCCGTCGCCCGCCGCCTTCAAAAGTTCGGGAACGGCGAGGCCGTCTTCTTGCAGTTTTTCCGCCAACCAGGCGGGGCCAAGTTTGTCGATCAACTCGAAAGGCCCGAACGACCAGTTGTATCCAAGCCGCATCGCCGTATCGACGGCGGTGATATCGTCGGCGATCTCGGCCGCCTGATCGGCGGCGTAGCTCAAGGTCCGGGAAAGCACCTTCCAGGCGAAGCGCGCCGCCTTGTCGGAATGCCCGACCAAGGCTCGGAGGCCACCTTTCCTGGCCGCCGCTAGGCAATCAAGACGCGGCTTGGCAGCGGTGGCGTATGCGCCGGTAGCCAGATCGATGGCTTTCTTGACCCTTTTGCCGCCATCGGTATTGAGCCGATAAAAACCGCCCTTGCCCTTGCGCCCGGTATAACCCTTGGCGATCATTCCGGCGATCAATTCAGGCTCGCGGGAGATGCCGTGAAAGGCGTCGCCGGCCGGCAAGGCATCGGCCATGCCGACCAGGATATGGGGCATCAGATCGAGACCGACCAAGTCCAAAAGCCCGAAGACGCCGGTCTTGGGAATGCCCAAGGGCCGGCCCAGCACCGCATCGGCCTCCTCGACGCTCAAACCGCAATCCATGGCCTCGGTGACGGCGCATTGCAGCCAGAAAATGCCGATGCGATTGGCGATGAAGCCAGGCCTGTCCTTAGCCATGACGACGCCCTTGCCCAGGCGGGTGTCGGCGAAAACGTGAACGGCGTCAACGGCCTCGGCCCGCGTCCCGGGACCGGTGATCAATTCAAGCAGCCGCATGTAGCGCGGCGGGTTGAAAAAATGAGCAATCAGGAAATCGCCGAGCAAGCTTTCCGCCATGGCTTCGGTTAAGACGCTCAAGGCCAGAGTGGAGGTGTTGGAAAAAACGATGGAGCCCGGCTTGCGGACCGTCTCGATCTTGGCGTAAAGGGCTCGCTTGATGTCTGGCTTTTCGGCCACGGCCTCGATGATCCAGTCGCACGGGGCCAGCAAATCCAGGTGGTCCTCGATATTGCCGGCGGTAATCAGCTCGGCATTCGCCTTGTCCATGAAAGGCGCCGGATCGTCGGTGAGTAGCTTAGCCAAGGCGCCCTCGGCGATGGCGTTGCGGTTATCCCCATCCGGGGCGGCGATATCGAGGAGCACCACCGGGACGCCGGCGTTAGCGATTTGGGCGGCGATGCCGGCACCCATGACGCCGGCGTCGATGACGGCGGCCTTGGCGATCTCGGACATATCCAGAAGACCTCTACATGGCCTCAAGGATGGTGGCGATGCCCTGGCCGCCGCCGATGCACATGCTGGCCAGGGCGTATTTGCCGCCTTGGCGTTGCAACAGCGCAGCCGCCTTGCCGGTAATGCGGGCGCCGGTGGCGCCCAACGGATGGCCAAGGGCGATGGCACCGCCGTCAAGGTTGATCTTCTCGCCATCCAGTTGCAGTTCCTCGATGTAGGCAAGGGCCTGCGAGGCAAAGGCTTCGTTGAGCTCGATCAGGTCAAGCTGGGCGATATCGAGACCGGCCCGCTCCAGGGCCTTCTTGGTCGCGGCAACGGGACCGATCCCCATGATTTCAGGCAGGCAGCCGGCGACCGCGACGGACTTTACGCGGGCCAGGGGATCGAGGCCGCCGCGCTTCGCGTAATCCTCGCTTACCACCAGCACCGCCGCCGCCCCGTCGGTCAACGGCGAAGACGTGCCGGCGGTGACCGTGCCGCTTTCGTCGAAGGCGGGCTTAAGATCGGCCAGGGCCACGAGCGAGGTGCCGGGGCGGATGCAGCCGTCGGCATCGACCATCGTTTTGCCCTGTTTTATAGAGACGATCTCGGCTTTGAAATTGCCTAGCTTGCTGGCGGCGGCGGCCTTGACGTGGCTGGCCAGCGCGAAGGCCTCCTGGCGGGCGCGGGAAATGCCGTATTTGACGGCGATGTTCTCGGCGGTCTCGCCCATCGGCATATAGGCCTGGGGATAGCTTTCATAGAGGCCCGGATGGGGCAGCGGGTTGAAACCCATGATTGGCACCCGGGTCATCGACTCGACGCCAGCGCATATGAATACCTCGCCAGCGCCCAAGGCGATGGCGCCGGCAGCCATGTGGATGGCCTGCATGGACGAGCCGCAAAACCGATTGACGGTGACCGCGGCAGTCGATTTCGGCAACTCGGCGAGAAAACCGATCAAACGGGCCGCGTTGAGCCCCTGCTCGCCCTCGGGGAAAGCGCAGCCCAAGATCAGGTCTTCCACATGGGACCCATCGACACCGGTCCTTTCGATCAGCGCCTTGACCACTTGCTAGGCCATGTCGTCGGGGCGCACCTTGGCCAGCCCGCCCTTGAGAGCAAACGTAAAAGGCGAACGGGCGTAACCGGCGATGACGGCATTAGTCTTGTTGGTCATGTCCTAGAGCTCCTCATGGCTCCGTCTCGGTGGCTTCGTCCGGGCCGCCCGGCGGTTCCGCCGGTTCCCCGCCGATCAGCTCCTTCTTGGAGATTTTGCCGATCAGGGTTTTGGGTAGCATATCCCGGAACTCGACGCGCCGGGAAATTTCGAAGGGTGCCAATTTATCCTTGAGAAAAGCCCGCAATTTCGCCGCCTTATTGGTGCCCGTGAACGGGTTGACGGTGCATACCGGCGCCGTTTCGCTAAGACCATATCCCTCGACCATGGCGCACCCCGTCATCTCCTCAAAGACGAGGCGTACCTTGGCGGGCAGCGGCGCGCCGTCGGAGATGCAATAAACAAGACTGGAAAGGTCTTGCTCGCCAAGGCCATGGGCAGCGTTAAGCGCCGAATACATGGTCGGCACGCCGATGAAGATAGTCGGGCGCTCGCGGTCGATGGCCGTCAGGACCTCGGCGGTCTTGAAGCGCGGCAGCAAGATCAACTCGGCGCCAAGACGAAGACCGACATTCATTACCGCCGTCATGCCGAAAGCATGAAACAAGGGCAGTACGCCGAGGATTTTCTCGCCGCCCGGTTTGGCGCCTTGCGCCCACATTTCGACCTGTGGAGCATTGGCGTAAAGGTTGGCATGGGTCAATCTGGCGGCTTTCGGCAGGCCGGTCGTGCCGCCGGTATACTGCAATACGGCGACATCGCGCGGGGGATCAATTTCGGAGGCCTCGAAAATGCCGTCATTGTCGATCAGGCGGTCATAGGGGACGTGCTGCTCGTCATCCGGAACGGCGGCGATTTCGCGGCGTTTGAGAACGGCGAACAGGGTGTTCTCCGAGAATGGCAGGATGCCGGTCATCGAGCAGACGACGATCGTCTCGAGGCCGCCGCCATCGGCGAGGCGCCTGGCCACCTTCGGATAGAGTGTCTTCAAGGCGAAGCGTTACCAGGATGCAGAGACCGGAGTCGTGAATTTGCCGCTTGATGTCGATGGCGGCGGCGGAACGGGAACGTCGATGATCACCGGAGAGTCGGTAACGGTCGAATGTTCGTTGCCGTGCCGATTGGTCCAGGTTTCGTGGATGGTTCCGTTGGAATCGGTCCAGGTCTTGTAACCATACTGCTGCGCAAACGTGGCGGCGGAGACCAACAGCAGCGAAATGACAGCCAATATGGCAACTTGCCGGCAACGATTCACATTCACCTCCCAACCAAGCGGTCCGGTGAAAACCTTGCCGGACAACCTTCAAATTCCTGGACGACAGTACCCTAATCCCACCGCCACCGGAATAGTTCAGCCTCCGTAAGCAAGGATTTACGCGGTGCCGCCTTGATTTTTCAAACACCCGGGGGGACATTCCCATTCCAGGTGAATGGATAATGCTCTATCCTCCCTCCCCCTTAGAATTTGACCGGCAGAAAAGGAAACCATCCATGACCTCGGATATCTACACCGACGGCGCCATGAGCGTGGGGTTCGCGGGCGGAATGCTCCGCATTGATTTCGGTGCTTTGTCGCTGACCAATAAAACGTCCGACGGCAAGACCCACATGGAAACACAGCATCGGCTGGTGATGACGCCACAGGGTTTTTTTGCGAACCTTCGGAAATATGGAAAGGGTGACAAAATCGCTGGTCGAGGCGAAGGTCATCGAGGATACCGAGAGCAGGGAAGCCGGCGAGGGTCCGGCCAAGGATACCATGACCGCCTTCGATAAAAAGGAACGGCGCGCGCTTGCCGCCGACCGCAGAAGGGGCATTGCCGCCGAGGATTGAGAGCATTTTCGAAAATAACAGCTGGAGATGGACGGCTTCGGCCTTGAACTCCCCCCACCCGTCATCCCATATTTACTTGGCCATGGAACCATTCCGCGCGAGAGGCGCGCTGTCTTGTCTTTGTCGGCTTGGCCCGGCCGCCAAACAAGCCGTCAGCGGGGCTTGGCACCAAATCGATCGACAAGGGATTGGGACCTCATGAGCGAAGCCGCCACATCAACGCCCGTTACCCTTATCACCGGCTTTCTCGGCAGCGGCAAAACAACCTTGCTGAACAGTCTGCTCGCCAATCCGGAGATGGGGGAAACCGCCGTCCTGGTCAACGAATTCGGCGAGGTCGGCCTGGATCACTTGCTGGTCCGCGAGATCAGCGAGGACGTGGTCCTGCTGAGCTCGGGCTGCATCTGTTGCACCGTGCAAGGGGAACTGGTGAATTCCCTGCGCGAACTCTTTATCCGCCGCCTGGCCGGGGAAATTCCCGATTTCACCCGCGTCGTCATCGAAACCACCGGCCTCGCCGATCCGGCGCCGATCATCGGAACCCTCGTCCGCGACCCCCTTTTCAAGGACTGTTACCGGTTGGATGGCATCGTCACCACCGTTGACGCCGTCCATGGATCGGGGCAGTTGGACGACCATATGGAGGCGGTGAAACAAGCGGCGCTAGCCGACCGCATCGTACTGACCAAATCGGATATCGCTCAGGGCGAAGCCATCGTCGCCTTGCGGGCCAGGTTGCGCGGCCTCAACCCAGCGGCGCCCATCCTGGCTGCCGAACATGGAGACATTTCCCCCGATGCCTTGTTGAACGCCGGCCTATTCGACGCCCGGACGAAAACCCCGCAAGTGCACGATTGGCTCAACGAAGATGCCTACCCGACGGACGGCCATGACCATGACCATGACCACGGCCTTGACCCTAACGTCAACCGCCATGACGATCATATCTCGTCATTTTGTTTGACTCTCGAAACACCCCTCCAGTGGAACCGGTTTCGTCCCTGGCTGGGCAAGCTGCTGCAAGCCGAAGGCGAGAAGCTTCTGCGGATCAAGGGGATTTTGAATGTGGAAGGCAAGGAGGCGCCCTTGGCCCTTCACTGCGTTCAGCACATCTATTATCCGCCCGTCACCCTGCCCGCTTGGCCGGGGGACGACCATTGCTCCCGCCTGGTGTTCATCACCCGCTATCTCGGCCGAGAAAAGATCGAGTCCGATTTGCGGGAGCTTCAAGAAATTCGGTGACAGCATACTAATTTCCAACGGCAAGGCGGAAAGACGGAAATTAGTATGCTGTCACCGAATTTGTACCGGGGAGAGTCTCATGTATTCGTTGCGCTTGTTCGCGGTACGCCATGCCAGGGTCTATGAGATTCTCTACAATCTCTTTGATCCTTTTTTCCAGGCCCTTGAGCCCATGTGGCGGGCGATCGGCTATGAGCGCGTCGAAAAGCCGGTCGCCGCCCTGGAAACCGTGATCAAGGGCCTTTTGTTCGACTGCCAGATGTGTGGCCGTTGCCTGCTCTCCGCCACCGGCATGGCCTGCCCCATGAACTGTCCCAAAGTTATGCGTAACGGACCTTGTGGTGGCGTCCGTCCGAACGGCAATTGCGAAATCAAGGAGGAAATGCGCTGCGTCTGGGTCGAGGCCTGGGAAGGCAGCGAAAAGATGCACTCCGGTAATGGCATCGATACCGTCCAAATCGTCCTCGACCAAGACATCAAGAGCACTTCGTCGTGGCTGCGGCTGGTCCGCGAGAAGCGGCACGCAACCATCGCCGTCAAGGCAAGCGAGGCGGCGAAATGAGCCTGGCGCCGATTGACTTGCTGGCCGCCCACAAGGTGCCGCCGGGGCATTCCTCGGGCGGCCGTCTGGAACGGGTTCTCAGGGCCGGCAAATTCGCCGTTACCTCCGAACTCAATCCACCGGATTCAGCCGACCCGCAAGATGTCTACGAACGCGCCCTGGTCCTTTCGGAAGTTTGCGACGCCATCAACGCCACCGACGCCTCGGGCGCCAATACCCATATGTCGAGCATCGGCATTTGTGCCCTGCTGACCCATGCCGGCTATTCGCCTGTCCTACAGATATCGTGCCGGGACCGTAACCGCATAGCCATCCAGGGCGACGTCCTCGGGGCGGCGGCCATGGGGGTAACTAGTATACTCTGCTTGACGGGTGATGGCGTTAATGCCGGCGATCAGCCCGGCGCGAAAGCGGTCTTCGACCTGGATTCCACGTCCCTGCTGGCGACCATTCGGGGCATGCGCGACGAAGGCAAGTTTCTGTCCGGACGCAAGATTACCATGCCGCCCAAGGTTTTTCTCGGCGCCGCCGCCAACCCCTTTGTTCCGCCCCTTGACTGGCGGCCCCGCCGCCTGGCCAAAAAAATCACCGCTGGCGCCCAATTTATTCAGACCCAGTACTGCTTCGACATGCCGCTGTTGCGCCGTTATATGCAACAGGTCTGCGACATGGGCCTTGACGAGAAATGTTTTATTCTCGTCGGTGTCGGCCCATTGGTGTCGGCCAAGGCCGGAAAATGGATACGCGCCAACGTTCCCGGCGTATACATCCCCGACCCGGTGATTGCGCGCCTTGAAGGGGCCAAAAACCAAAAACGGGAAGGCCGCGATCTTTGTGTTGAATTGATCCAGGAGATCAGGGAAGTCCCCGGGATTTCCGGTCTCCACCTGATGGCCTACCGGCAAGAGGAGTTTGTATCCGAAATCATCATCGCCTCGGGGGTGCTGAAAAACCGCACCATCACGGATCAACGCAATCGAACCGAGAGCATCGATAAGAGCCTATCCGAATGACCGATTCGCTGGCAGGGAAGACCGTTTTCAGCTTATTTTTGATTAACGCAAGCCTATCCGCTTTCACTTTTTATTAAGGCTTCGGCCAATAGTCTGGCATCAACTTTATCTCCTTTGCCGTCACTGTCAAAGTCCAGTGATTGCCTTGGTTCCAACCACCGCCGGGCCTTGCCCCGGCATTGATCCGAGGAAGGATATCGATGGAAGGCAATTTTGGTCCTGCCATTAACTTCCCGGTTTGGCTTTGTCACGCTAGATGGGTATTCGCCACACTTGATGGGATGACTTTATAAGGGTTAGTTGTATTTGGTGTTCGGTAGTCGGTTCTTGGAGAGACATGCGCATTCCGACAGACAGCAGATAGGAGTTCCAATCAATGCCAAAAAAAATTACCTGGTTTATGAAAACGTTTTCGAAAAATGAAGATGGCGCCACGGCGATTGAATATGGGCTGATCGCTGCCCTAATCGCCGTGATTATTTTCGCCGTCGTTACATTGGTCGGCCAAGACTTTGGTAATATATTCAACTAACTCGATAATAACATCTAGCCCATTTCAATCTTTAGGGGGGGTGTTGGGGTCGAATTCGGCGATCGGCCATTCCGTAATCGGGAACGGCCACTTGCATTACGTCGAGATTTCCGGCCCATCTTGATGGCATTCGGCCGCGAAAGCTGCTGTCAACGGCCTGATGGTGTCTTCACGGCGGACCTGTAAAGCCCGTGCATGGAGATGCCAGGCGTGGGAGCGGGCAAGCGCTAATTATGCTAGAAATGCTGTAGCCAGTGGAAATCCCGCAAACCGCGCTGACCATCATCCAAGGCGTAGCCGCGGTATCGTTTCCGTTGTTTATGGCATACGCGGCTGTCAGTGATTTTCGCTATTATCAAATCCCCAATTGGCTGTCGGCCGCAGTCGCCGTCGCCTTTCTTCCCGCCGCCCTGCTGGGAGGAATAGATTCTCTCACCCTCGGCGTCCATTACGGAACCGGCTTGGCCCTTTTCGCCGGCGGGGCGATTTTGTTCACCCTTGGCCTCCTTGGCGGCGGCGACGTTAAATTGCTGGCGGCGGCGGGCGTTTGGGTTGGCTGGGCGGAGATTGCGCCTTATCTGCTCTTTGTCGCCTTGCTCGGCGGCGCCTTGACGCTGATTGTCCTTTTCCTGAGGCGGCTCACCGACAAACTACCGTTTCTCGCCGGGGTGCCCTGGCTCAGCCAACATCTAGTCAAGGAGCAAGACATTCCCTACGGCGTCGCCATCGGACTGGCAGCGATTTTCATGTTTTTCTGGGGAAATTCGGTGACAGCATACTAATTTCCGGCCCATGGCCAAGAGGCGACAGGCCGGGCCGGCTTAGTGCATAGTGCGGGGATGAACAAGCATCACTGTTCCGCCCGAGCGCTTGTCGAGGGCAAGGCCCTGTTCGAGGCCGGGCGCCAGTTGGAGGCCATCAACGCGCTTCGTGGCGTTGATGAGACCTCGGACAGAGCTACCCGGACGCCTTGCACCTGATGGGCCGGGTCATGGCCGCTCTCGGCCATGCCGATCAAGGCGCCGCCTATTTCCACAAGACCATCACCGCCATCCAGGAGCTGCTTGCCGTCAACATGCCGAGCGGCTCCCTGGGGCGGCTGGCGGAACGGGGCTTCCGATCGGCAACCGTGGTTGATATCAGGGCCTACGACGGCCAGTGGACGCACTCGGCAAAAGCGCTTTTTCCCGCTGCCCGCTTCGTCATGGTCGATGCGCTCCCCGGCAAGGAGGAAGAGCTGCGGCGGGTGGCCGAGACCTTCCCCATCGGCCAGGCGGAGGTCCTGATGGCGCTGCTTGGCGCCGAGCAGCGCCAGCGGGGGCCTTTTTACGCCATGGAAACCGGGTTTTCGGTATACGAAGAGCAGACCACCTTCCCGCGCCAGGCCATCGAGCTTCCCATGACCCGCCTTGATAAGCTGGTTACGGCGATCGCCGCCCCAGCGCTGATGAAGATCGACATCCAGGACGCCGAGCTCGATGTGCTGGCCGGCGTCGGGGCGCTCATCGAGGCGATCGAGGTGCCGATCCTGAAATGCGCCATCCCGGGCCACAACAAGGGCGCGCCGCAGCTGACCGAGGTTCTGATCAGCCTGGATAAGGTTAGGTTTCTTCCCTACGACATCGCCGACCTAACCCGTGGCCTAGGCGGCATCCTGTTCCACTTCGACACGGTCTTCGTGCGCCAGGGCAACCCGCTCAGGCCGGAGGGAATGCTATGGTGAAAGCTCTAAAGAAGGCGGTGGCTGTAAATTCAACATTCAAAACTTGACCCCATGGCTATTCGGACAGGCAATCCAACAACTCGCAGATGTTCTCGGGGGACGCCACCCACAGGTGGGAGGCGTCCTTGAACAGCAGGCTGCCGACCTTGACGTATTTGCCGACAATCGCCTTGACCTGGTCCTCGCCACGCCCCTGCCAGAAGCCGTCGTTACTTGCAACCAGCACATGGGTCTCGATATCCATGATCCCGGAAAAGTCCCGCAACGCATGCCTGAGCATGGCGTTGAAGCAATCTATGGACACATAGTCCCAGTAGAGGTTGAAGCAGACGAAGCGGTTTTCCAGGTCGGCCTTGTAGATGGTTTTGCCCTGGTGTTGGTAACGCCATTTGAACTTGGTGGTTGTCTCGGGGTTAAGAAAACGCAGAAGTTGGTGATTGGGGTAGGCGAACCAGCGATAGGAGTTGTGAACGAAACCGTTAAGCGGGAAGAACTCCGTTTCCCATGCCGATTCCAGGAAGCTATCGGGGGCGCAGGCCACCCATAGCAGTTTCAGGTTGCCGGCAATGCCCGCTTTCCTAAGCCCGTCATAAGCGTGGACGAAGTCATAAAAACCGTTGGAAGAGGCGATAACGACAACCTCGCCATAACGGCCGGAAAGCTGCTTCAAGTCATCGGTTATGACACGGCGTTTTTTGTCGATATTTTCGACTTTGTACTTTTCCCAGATCGGACACCGCGCCGAAAACTCGTCAAGATGGCAGCAATGCATGTAAAAGTCGGTGCCGTAGCGCTTGAAAAAACTGGGGAAGCTGAACCTTATCTGGCCCGGCGTTCCGCTTATGCCGGGTATGAAGTAGAAAACCTTGCCGGGATTGTCTTCACTGCCGTATTTGCAAACGTCATCATAGAAATGCCTGTAGAAGCCAAGCGACTCCATATAGCGCTTTGTGAACAATTCCTTGAGCATCCACCATACCCCCCCGGCCAATACGATGTTCCGGAGATACTAGCAGACCGCCTGGGAACTCTGAAGAGGCAGCTAAACCCTATCCGCCGGAGGGGACCAAGTCAGTCGCCCCAATTTGATTCCTTTTTCGCGGCCCCGGCTTCGGCCTCCTTGGTGGCCGCCCCTTGCAGACTTTCCAGGAGCTTCTGGACCTGGGCCTTGTTGCCGTCGACGACCTTGGCCCTGGCCGTCAGATTGTGAGAGAGGTAGATGTTCAAGGAATCGTCGAAAGTCTTGACGGCGGCCGCCACCCGCTTGGCAATTCTGGCATGTCCTCCGTACATCAGCAGGGCCAGGCCGAGATTATTGTGAGAAGCCGCCATGAGGAGAGGATCGGCCAATTTCTTCCTTGCCATCAGCGCCTCCCGGCAGGCCGTCACCGCCTCGTGGAGCAGGCCCGTGTCTTTTTTGCGCGCCCCCAGGAATTGCAGGGCGTAGCCCAGGTTATGCGTCGTCTCGGCCCAGTGCTCTGGTGTCGAGGCCTACTCGAAGATGGTCAACGCGTCATGGAAAAACATCGATGGCTTGAGCCTGGTAGCGGTCCTCGCCGTACGGGCGTTGACGGTGTCCCCAACGCCGCAAAATTGATTTTTCCCCGTGTTCCACAGGGTTGGGGATCGAATCCATATTGCACGGCCGGGAAGCCATCGCTAGTGTCGGCATGGGTTCGAAAACGAAGGTTGACCGCAAGGAAGACTGGAGCGATTGGGCCTGGTCAGACATCCCAGGGACCCTTCGGGGTATGAAGGAAGCCTGATTGGAAGCGGCTCCGCCGGGCAACTGGTGGGGCCGCTTCTTTTTTTGTCCTTCCTGGTTTATAAACAAGTATTCCGGCCTTCCGGCCCAAGCCGAACCCTTCTTGCCAAGGTCGGCGGCGCCGGATGCCATACGCAATATTAATGACTTATACATAATATAGCGTACACTGGCAGACGTGCCTTATTGGCGGATCAGGTGGAAATGGCCCTTAAAACGGCCAGAGGGTATTAGCTACCATGGTAACGGAAATCTATATCTGCAGGAGGGGATAGACCCTTAAACAGGGTAGGCTTGAGATATCCCATGACATCGATTCCAAGCAAGAAACAATGGCCGATGCCAGGCGAAAGTGCGAGATGGACAAAAGGGTGCACAAAATCGGCTACTACAAGATAAACGACGAAGGCGACCAACAAATTTTGTGCTCTTACACCAACCCTGATGTCGAAGATCAAATCAGCAACCAAACTTGGCAATTAATGCTCTGCGTTCATATCACAGCTTGACCCAGAAACCGGCAAGATAGCCATCGCGCAAGATACCCGATCCCGCCGCCAGGAACTGATATCTGTTTGCTTCATGGGGTCAAGTCTTGAATGTTGAATTTCTGCCCTATGGGGACACATCAACCGACGGAGTGAAGACCATGCCTAAAAACAAGCGTCCGAACCGCAAACCCGGCGGCGGAAAAACCGGCAAGCGGGCCACCGCCGGCAAGGTCCAAGGCGGCCGTGAAGAGGCCAGCGGAGGTATCCCCAACATAAAAGGCGCCAAGTCCGCCGCCAAAACCTACGGCATGCCGAAATCCTCTCGCTCTCCTCTCAGTCCGGCCATGAACCGGCGCGCGGCCCGTGGCCGATGAGCGGCGGCGGTGGAATGGAGTGTTGAAAGCGGGAGATTGGGACCAGCAAAACGAGACCAATGGGAAAAATTGGCCGGGACAAAATACCGCTCTAAAGAAGGTGAAGGCTCTCGATGGTGCGGATGCATTTCACGAAGCAATCCCTGGTGGCGGCATCTTCCCTTGCCGCCCTGTTGGCGCTGACACCCGTTGCCGTCACCGCCAACCCATGCTCGGTCCCCCCGATCGGGCCCAGCGGCTGCGTGGCTAACTGCGGCACACCGACGAGCACTTACACAAGTGGTTCCTCGACCCCGTCAAGTTCCTCGAGCAGCGGCTCATCGTCCGCCGCGCGGGCCGCCGTGCGGGCGGCCAAGATAGCAAGACAACGCCAACACCAAATCCAGGCAAAAAATTTCCGCTTGCGGTCGATCGACAGAGCGCGCTCGAAATTAACCTACCCCAGTATCGACAATTTTTTGCGCTCCCCCAGCATCGATGAGCAATGGCAGCAGATGGATGGGAAAATAGGGTCCCTTAAACAGGTACTTGCCGACCGAAGGTCCAGAATCGACAAGGTCATGGTGCACTGGCCGAAAAAATGGGCTGGCGGCGGCCATGACCAATGCCCTAATCGGCGCCTGGCTTCTCGGCCTCGGCCTGGCTGCACAGCCGGGCCTGGCGGGGGAAGCCAAGGTAATCTAGATCACCCAGACGCCGTGCCAGTTTGTCGAATCCGAGAATGGCGCCGATCACGGCTTCACTAGCACCAAGAAGGCGGACTGCGAGGCGATCAACGCCAAGTCGGGGGCCGGGCGTCCGGCCAAGTCCAAGGTCCTCGACCTCAAGCCCGGCTAGTACATCTTCCGGGTCGCCAACAAGAACGCACCCTATCCGTTGGGGTTTTGGCTACGGGGCGACGGCTTGATCAACCGGGCCAAACTGTTGAGCGTTTCCGGTGGCGAGCTTAGGCAGGGCGCCAGCAAGGACTATGTTATCCAACTGAAAGAGGATAATTACGTCTTTTTCTGTCCGCTCAACCCAACCCCAACTACAAACTGACCGTTCGGAAGTAAACCGGCCAAATGAAGAAATTCCCGATGCAAAGAGTTCACACGCTGTTTTCGGTTCTTGCCGCCGCCTGCTTGTTATGGTCCGCCAACGCGAAAGCCGATGGTCACAAATCTGGCGGGATCGAGGTGGCGCATCCTTGGGCAAGGGCTACCGCCAGCACAACCAAGACAGGCGCCGCTTTCATGATTATCCGAAATGGCGGAGCCGGCATGGATCGACTTGTTGGCGTAAGCGCCAGCGTATCCAAGAAGGCCGGATTGCACAAAAGCTTCTTGGAAAACGGCATCATGAAGATGCGGCCGGCAGGCTCCATCGAGGTGCCGGCCGGCGGCATGGTGGCGCTCAAGCCCGGTGGCTACCATGTCATGTTCATGGGCCTCGGGAAGCCGTTTAAGGAGGGGGATTCGTTCCCGCTCACCCTAGTCTTCGAGAAGGCCGGCAAGATCGGAGTTACCGTCACGGTCATGAAAGCCGGCGCCATGGGCGGCATGAAGATGAAACACGCCCATTAATGCCACGCCCGGCACCATGGCCGCCAAGGTTCGGGAGCATTTGTAGGAAGATGGTTGATTGGGAACGGCTCAACCCGACTCCCAACTACAAACTAGCCGTGCGCAAATGAACAGGCCCTGCCGGGCGGGTATCCATCAACCCATCCTGGAAGTTCCCTAGCGCCGCCTTTATTTCATCGGCTGGGTCTGGGAGTAGGCCAGGATATCCACCAACGGCTTGACTTGCCGAAAAAATAACATAGCTACGGAATTAACGATCAAGGATTTTCAACGGAATTAGCAATGACTTTCATCGTCGTCGAAAACTGCGTCAAATGTAAATACATGGACTGCGTCGAAGTCTGCCCGGTGGAATGTTTCTACGAGGGTGAGAATTTTTTGGTCATTCATCCCGACGAGTGCATCGACTGTGGTGTTTGTGTACCCGCCTGCCCCGCCGATGCGATCGTGGCCGATACCCAACCGGGCTTCGAAAATTGGCTTGAGATCAATACCGAGCTCGTCAAAATATGGCCCAACATCGCCCGCAAGGGCGAATCGCCCGCCGACGCCGAAGAATGGGATGGCATACCCGAGAAGCTCCCGCATCTGAGCCGCAAACCTGGAAAAGGCTAGTAAACAAGGCTACTCCTTCCAAAGTGGCAATCCCCTTTTCAGCAAGAGGTTCCCACTCCTTCGGCGCGGCCAGATCGATCAGTCAAACTCCTGGAACCCATGGAGGGAACGACTCTTATTCTTGGCCTCCTTCAATTTTTTTAACGCCTCTTGAAGTTTGCCTATAAATCCCTCGTACTTTTCGGCCTCCTTGCCAAGCTCCGTTTGCATAGCTCTGATCTGGATCTCCAGTTCGTTAATTCGAGAAAAGCGGATCACATCGACCTTCGCGACACCACCCAGGCGCAAATGCAGGCCGCCTTCGGCAACGAACGCGGTTTCAAGGGTAAGCTGTGGAGCTACCTGGGCCCCAAGGACGGCTCTGATATCCTTATCTTTTACTCGGGCCATGGGGTGGCGGGACAGAGGGACAAGCGGGGCTATCTGCTTCCCGTCGACACCGATCCGGATCAGGCTGAAATCAACGGCTATCCCGCTGACCTTCTCTATAAGAATTTAGGAAAGCTAAAAGCGCGCTCGAAGACGGTGCTGCTCGATGCCTGTTTTTCCGGCGATAGCCACAAGGGGATGCTGATCCGCTCAGCCTCTCCAGTCTACATCAAGGCGAAGGCGATAAGCGTGGGAGAGGGCATAACAGTGCTGACGGCGACGAGCGAGGAACAGCTCGCTAGCTGGGACGAGGATGCCCAACACGGGCTGTTCACCGAGTACTTCCTGCGAGGCGTCTACGGGAAAGCGAACGCCGACGTCAACGGCACCATGACGGTGGCCGAGGTCAAGGGCTATCTGGACGTCAAAATGACCCGCGCGGCGCGGCGCACGTACCGCCGCGAGCAAACAGCGATGGCAATGGGCGACACCAGCCGGATACTCGGCGTCTTTCCCGCCGGCCGGGCCGGCGGCCGTTTCAATAAACCGAATGACCCGCAACAGATGGGCATAGCTGTCGCCATCGGTCAGGTTGCCCTGGACAACGACGGTATCATCGGCCAGCCACCAAGCGGCATGGATCGAGGCGACAAAGGCCAACGGAACAAGCACCTAGTCATGTGCGCAACGCTTAATCATTAGGTTTTCCAACCAGAAGCTTACGCTGATTTGTAAGGTGGTCCCACATAGTTGGACAGTTCGGCGGCGAAGGTAAGGTCTATTCCGGTCTCTGATCAAATGGGGGGTTGCCAATGAGCGGAAATTCCCCAGATATTGAAATATTGGTACACTGACCACGGATTTCGAGCTAGCTGGGAAATGCCCAATGCAGAGGCCGGCGTAATGAAAAGAAGAATGACAGGTGGATGAGTTAAGTCTAGCGCGCGCCGTGCATGTGCTGGCCGTGGTTGTCTGGATAGGCGGAGTGTATCTGGTGACCATGGTTATCCTGCCGGCGGTGCGCAATATGGCCAACCCGGCCGAGATGAGCGCCCGTTTCAAGGAAATCGAGTGCCGCTTCGGCGGGCATGCGAGAGTTGCCACCTTTTTGGCCGGGGCCAGCGGCTTTTACATGCTATACTTGCTGGACGGCTGGGATCGCTACGAGTCGATGGAGTTTTGGTGGATCCATGCGATGACCCTGATCTGGCTGCAGTTCACCTTGGCCTTGTTTATCCTGGAGCCTTTTTTGCTGCGCCGCCGGCTCGAGCGCCGCGCCCAGGAAGCACCGGATCAAACTTTTGCCCACATCGCCCGCTTCCACTATATTCTGCTTGCCGCCAGCCTGATAACCATCTTCGGCGCGGTAGTCGGCACCCATGGCTGACGGGGGAGAATTGGGATACACCCTTACTTCGCCGCCAATATGTCCAACAATGAACGGGCATTACATAAGTTAAAAACTAAGGATAGGAAGATGAATAACGGAGAAAACAAGAAAGGAGAGGCAAAAAAGAAGAAAATTAGTTTTGCTGTTCTTTATGTAGGGTCTGCTTTAGCATTTTTAGTTATACTTTTAATTGGATTTTCTCTTTTACTTACAATATATCTTCCAGATAAAGAAAAAGGTGAGGCGCCGCGCCAATATGGAAAAGCAACCGAATTGCAAAAGGTTGCAAGCAAGGAAAAATCCCCCGTCATGCCAGCACTTGCCACGGAATTTGCCGCTGAAGGCGATTGGGCCGAACAGAGCAGTCATTGGCGAGTTTGATCATTACCACGAAGTATTCTCCCCTTAGTGGCCTGCCCTCATTAAGTGGTCCACCGCTTAAGTTAGAGTTTGGCGCGGTTTAAGTTGATGGACCGGCCGAAGCCATTGGCGAGCGTAGGCCGGAACATCAACGTTGGGCAAGATGGTTTCTGGTTCCGTTGGTGAAATTTGCCCTTGCACCCTTAACGCCATGTTGCGGGTGCCTCTCAACTCCTGATTCACGCCCTCCCCCCTCATTTTCCGGGGCTAGCCTTGTGACAGAAAAAATAGGCGCTGACCGGTGTCGACAGGGGGCAGGTTTTGTGGTCCTGGTGCTCGAATTCGGCCACCTTGTTGAATTTTGCGCATTCGGCAACTGCCAAATCCCTGATCTGCCGCGGGGTCGAGCCGCGTTTATTGTAACAGATGATGACACTGGTGATATCGGTAGGCTCCTTGCCGAACGATTCCCGTTGCCTGTTGAACTCGCCCTTTTTGAACACGTAGGGAGGCGGCCAGGAACAGCCAGCGGCGAGGAAAGCAAAAGAAAGGCTAAGGCCTAAAATTAGATACCGGCGCATCAGCATCGGATTTCTATAGCCTCTTTTACCGATTGCAGCAATCGACCGCTCTCAAGAGCCTATCCGAATAACAGGAGGCGGCTGGCAAACCGCTTGAAATCAAATGCATCGTTTTGAACCCGATTCTTAAACCATAGAATATACCAGAGGCGAACTTTAATAATTATTGCTCTTACATAGTCAGGATTAGCGTATTACGATAAATTCAAAGAATCTCTTGGATGAACTTTATGAAGATGCCCCTGCCAATCGGCTTCGGCAAGCTTATCGCGGATTAGGCGGTTGGCGGTCTCGGCGTCGGGAATGCGCAACAGCGTTTCGGCCAGACACATCAACACGATACCTTCCTGGTTGGACAATTCGTATTCGTGAAGAAAGGCGTGGAGCCCCCCCCCTGGCCGGCCCCCCGACGGCGTATTTTCTCGACCAGGCGGCGCGCCGTTTTGGCGATCCGGCGGCGGCCCTCGCCATCCAGGGGAATTTCCTTAAGAAGCGCCTCGACCGAGGCTGTCTCACCCGAACGGGTGGCGGCGTCCATGTCCCGCCATAAGAGGTCCGGGTCGGGAAATTCACCAAAGAAAGACATGACAAGAACAGATTGTGAGATTTTCGCCGCCGCCGCGAGTGGTGAAAACACCGCTTGTCTCACTGGCCGCCCGGGGCCATCATTGATCATGACCTTGCCATTGGTGGTTGGTATCTCCGGAGCGAGCGGCGCCATTTACGGTGTCGAGATGGTGCAGACGCTGAAGCGTCTGGGCCATCCCGTCCATCTGACCATCAGCGACGCCGCCGCCCGCACCCTAGCCATCGAAACCGAGTATGGCGTGGACGACCTGGGTGCGATAGCTGACGCCGTCCACAAGATCAACGACGTCGGCGCCATCATTGCCAGCGGCTCGTTCCAGACCCTAGGAATGGCCGTCACACCTTGTTCCATGAAGACTTTGTCGGGTGTCGCCAACGGTTACGCCGATAATCTCTTGATCCGCGCCGCCGACGTTACCCTCAAGGAACGCCGGCCGCTGGTGCTGATGGTCCGCGAGACGCCGTTACATAAAGGGCATTTGCAACTGATGCAGCGGGCATTGGAACTCGGCGCCTTGATCCTGCCGCCGATGCCGGCTTTTTACCACCGCCCCAAGACCATCACCGACATCGTGCAGCAAACCATCGGCCGGGTGCTTGATCACTTCGCCATCGAGCACGACCTGGGCGGGCGCTGGCGTGGCGGATAGCGCTATTTCCGGGCCGCCAGCAGAAGGTCGCAGATTTCGCGCACGGCGCCCTCGCCGCCGCCCCTTTCGGTGACGTAAAGGGCGCGTTTTCGCACCTCCGGCATAGCGTCGGCGACGCTCAGCGGCAAGCCAACGGCCTCGAGGACCGACAGATCGTTGAGATCGTCGCCCATATGGGCAACATCGGCCAGTTCCATGGCCAATTCCGAGCACAAAGCCGAAAGCGCCGCCAGCTTGTCCTCGACACCGATAAAGACATGCTCAAGGCCCAGAGATTCCCCCCTTTTGAGAATGGACTTGGCTTGGCCGGCGGAGATGATGACGACTTCGACCGCCGCCTCGAGCAGACGCTTGATGCCCTCTCCGTCCTTGACGTTGAACTTGCGAAGTTGACTGCCGTCGTCAGTGAAATAGAGGCCGCCGTCCGTCAACACCCCATCGACGTCAAGTGACAAAAGTTTGACCGCCCCGAGCCTTTGCTGCAAATCGGTGGATGACAGTTTGCTTCTTGATGGCCCGCCCATTTTAAAAATTCCCTTGCTGCCAGCCTTGCCGGGACGGAAGCCCGGTTTCCCTAGGTTACTCCAGATGCAACGATCATGCATGGAGAGTTTCACGTCATCCGCCACCTGATGAACCTGGAAACCGTCAATACCTATGAAGGCACCCACGACATCCACGCCCTGATCCTGGGCCGAGCGCAAACGGGGATTCAGGCTTTTACGGCTGACTGACAAGCAGCCCCGGCGCGGCGGCGGCCTTGACTCGGGCGGGCGGAAGCCTATATCAAGCGCCCACCAGGCCGGCCCTCGCAACGGCCGGCATGGTTCCCGAAAAAGTCAACGTTGCCGCCAGCCCGGGTGCCGTTCACACGCAATGCCGGGCCGGGCCGTTAAGGATTTAAGACCTTGGAAATCCGCAATATCGCCATCATCGCCCATGTGGACCATGGCAAGACGACCCTGGTCGACACGCTCTTGCGCCACAGCGGCCTCTACCGCGAAAACCAGCAGGTCGCCGAAAGGGTCATGGACAGCAACGACCAGGAGAGGGAACGGGGCATCACCATTCTTTCAAAATGCGCGTCGGTGGAATGGAAAGGCGTGCGCATCAACATCGTCGATACCCCAGGCCACGCCGATTTCGGTGGCGAGGTGGAACGCATTCTGGGCATGGTCGACGGCGTGCTGCTACTGGTCGATGCCTCCGAAGGCCCCATGCCGCAGACCAAGTTCGTCACCCAGAAAGCCTTGGCGCTTGGCCTCGTGCCCATTGTCGTCGTCAACAAGATCGATAGGCCCGACGCCAGGCCCGACGCGGTCCATGACGAGGTCTTCGATCTGTTCGTCATTATCGACGCCAACGAGGAACAACTGGATTTTCCGATCCTCTTCGCTTCCGCCAAGGAGGGCTGGGCATCCGAGGACTCGGATCTTCGCGGCGACGGCATGGCCTGTCTGTTCGACAAGGTCGTGGAACGCGTCCCGGCGCCGGATGTGGAGCCCGACGGTCCCTTCCGCATGCTGGTGACGACGCTTGAAAGCGACCCTTATCTCGGCCGGGTGCTGACCGGGCGCATTGCCTCGGGTTCGCTCACCGCCAACGCCACCTTGCAAGCCCTCAACCAAGAAGCAGGCTTGATCGAACAGGTGCGCGTCACCAAGGTGCAATCCTTTCGCGGGCCGGCCCGCGCCGAGGTCAAGGAGGCGTGGGCCGGCGACATCATTTCCGTCGCCGGCTTTCCGACGGCGACCGTCGCCGACACGCTTTGCGACCTTGGCGTAACCGAGCCGATTCCCGCCGAGCCAGTCGACCCACCGACCCTGGCAATGGTCTTTTCCATCAACGATTCACCGATGGCCGGGCACGACGGCGACAAAGTGACGTCACGGGTCATCCGAGCGCGGCTGATGGCCGAAGCCGAAGGCAATGTCGCCATCCGGGTGCGCGAGATCGATGACGGCAACGGCTTCGAGGTGGCGGGCCGCGGCGAGTTGCAGTTGGGCGTCCTGATCGAGACCCTGCGCCGCGAAGGGTTCGAGCTGTCCATCAGCCGGCCACGGGTGCTGACCCGCGAGGACCCGGTGAGCAGGCAGGTGCTGGAGCCATTTGAAGAAGTAATGGTCGATGTGGATGAGGAATTTTCCGGCGCCGTGGTCGAGACGATCTCGAAACGCAAGGGCCGGTTGGAGGAAATGCGCCCATCCGGCGGCGGCAAGACGCGACTCTGTTTCGTGGCCCCCTCAAGGGGCCTGATCGGTTATCACGGTGAATTCATGACCGAAACGCGGGGCACCGGCGTCATGAACCGTATGTTCCGAGAATACGGCCCCCATGCCGGACCCATTGCCGGGCGCCGCAACGGGGTGCTGATTTCCAATGCCGGCGGCAATTCCGTCGCCTATGCGCTGATGAATCTGGAAGCGAGGGGCGCGATGTTTATCGATGCCGGCGTCGCCGTTTACGAAGGCATGATTATCGGCGAAAACAGCCGTCGCAACGACCTCGAGGTCAACCCCATGAAGGCCAAGCAGTTGACCAATATCCGGGCCTCTGGCACCGACGAGGCGGTTTGCCTGACGCCGTCCCGGCGCATGTCGTTGGAACAGACCATCGCCTATATCCAGGACGACGAACTGGTCGAGGTCACGCCCAGCTTCATTCGCCTGCGCAAACGCTCACTCTGCCCGCACGAGCGAAAACGCCAGGCCCGCCAGGCCGTTGCCTAAATATCATCATCCTTTTCCCCCGATAGATCAGGAACATGCCCATGACTGACATGAACGGCGGCGGCGCCCAGGCGGCGGCGGAACTTTTGATTGAAGCCCGGATTTCAGGCCGGATCGAGAACTTTCCGGAGGATTGCCGGCCGGGGAGCGTCGAGGCGGTCTATGCCATTCAGGATGCCGTCGCCTCCCGTCTTGGCCCCATCCTCGGCTGGAAGGTGGGGGCGGCGAACGAAACCGCGACCCCCATTTGCGCGCCCTTATTAGCGGGCACGTTATTCGACTCCCCGGCCACTCTCTATCCACAAGCTTTCACCATGCGCGGGATGGAATCCGAAATAGCTTTTCGGTTCGGTGCCGATCTGCCGCCACAGAGCAAGCCTTACGAAAAAGACCAAGTCATGGCCGCCATCGAGACGGCCTTGCCGGCGATCGAAATCAACGAGAGCCGCTTTCGCGACCCGGACACCGTCGATCCCCTGAGCAAACTGGCCGATAACAACTTGAACGGCGCTTTGGTCCTCGGCCCTCCATGGGCGGGATGGCCCGGCCTGGTGGTTGCTGAGCAACCGGTGCGGATGACTTTTGACGACGAGATCGTCTTCGACCACCTTGGCGACAACAAGGCCGGTGACGTGATCCGCCTCGTCGTTTGGATGGCCAACCACCTGGGCCAACGGGGGCATGGCCTGGCCCGTGGTCAAGTGATTACCACCGGATCGTGGACCGGGCTCCGCCCAGCCGGCCCGGCACGCCGAATCAGCGCCCGATTCCCCGGTATCGGCGAGGTGAACGTGGCCTTCGGAAAGGCATAGTACGGTCGCCTCCATGGTGGACATTTACATCGACGCGGACGCCTGCCCGGTCAAGGATGAGACCCTGCGCGTCGCCACCCGTCACGGCCTGAAAGCCTATCTGGTCTGCGATGGCGGCATCCGCCCCAGCCAAAATCCATTGGTCGAACTGGTCATCGTCGCCGAAGGCGCGGACGCGGCCGATGACTGGATCGCCCAGCATATTCAAAAAGCCGATATCTGCGTCACCAACGACATCCCGCTGGCGGCGCGATGCCTGCAACGGGGCGCCCTGGCCATCAAGCCGAATGGAGAGCCGTTTACGGAAAACGGCATCGGCATGGCGCTGGCCAACCGCGAACTGATGCGGGACTTGCGCGAAAGCGGTGAGATCACCGGCGGACCAAAGCCATTCAGCCCGTCCAACCGTTCGGAATTCCTCAACCGCCTGGAAATCACCGTCCAGGCGGCAAAGCGTAAAAGATAGCACTTTGGAAAAACGCTTAGGCTGCCTAAGTTCCCTAAAACTTCATCTATCATTTTTCGGGTTCGAAGCCGGCGTCGCTTGGCTCATCTCCGTATTTCTCCATTATCGGGCGGCATAGACCTAAACCTGTTGTCCGGTACCCCGGAACCGCTTCATTTTGCCCCTTCCGGTCCGGCGATGCCGGTGATCGGCACGGCGCTTTTGATGTGGAGATCACGCTGCGGGAACGGGAATTCGATGCCGTGATCGTGGAACCGGTCCCAGATTTCCAGCAGAACCTGGCCCTTGACGTTTACGAGGCCGCCCTGCGGATCCTTGACCCAGATCCTAAGCTCCAGATTGACGGCGTTGTCGCCGAAGCCCAGCAGATGGCAAACGGGCTCTGGATCATCCAGCACGCGTTTGACCGTGCCCGCCGCCTCCGTGGCGAGATCAATCGCCTTTCTGACGTCGCTGCCGTAGGAAACTCCGATAGGTAGGCGCAGCCGGACCCGCCGGTGGGAATGGGACCAATTCTCTACTTGCCGCGAGATCAACTCTTCGTTGGGGATAAGGTGTTCGGTGCCGTCGCGGGTGATGACCGAGACGTAGCGCGCGCTCATCGCGTTGATCCAGCCGTAGGTTTCGCCGATGGCTACCACGTCTCCCGGCTTGACGGAGCGGTCCATAAGCAAGATGACGCCGCTGATCAGGTTGGAGAAAACCTTCTGCAGGCCAAAGCCGATGCCGAGGCCGACGGCGCCCGAGAAAACGGCAAATGCGGTCAGGTCTATGCCGACGGATTCGAGCCCGACGATGACGGCGACAGTGAACAGCAGGATACGGAACAGCTTGCCGAACAACACCCCCGCCGCCGGTGTCACCCCCTGCATGGCGCTCAAGCGCCGTTCCATCAGCCCGGATACAAAACCCGCCAGCCACAACAAGATGGCCAGGGCGATAATCGCCTTGATGACGCTGAGTAGGGATATCCTGACTTCGCCTAGAACCAGGGCCATTCCGTCGAGTACCGCGGTGGTCGACTCGAGAAGCCCGGTGATGTTAAGCGCGGCGATGGTCCAGGCCATCAGCGCGATGGTCCTGGACCAGGTGGCGTTGCGGATCAGGGTCGAAGCCAGGCGGATGATGACCCAGGCGGTCAGCAAGCTGACGACGATCTCGATCAGACGGTTCGGCCAACCGGCATTGTCGGCGGCAAAGACGGAAAACCATTGAAGCATCAGCCACAGAACCGGCAGGCTCAAAGGCGCCAGCGCCTTGGTGGCGGGCCGGACGAAGCGTTCGTACCAGGGGTAATCCAGGCCCTTTTCCAGCCACCCTTTAAAACGGCTGGTGGCGACCCAGGCGATCACGAAGGCGATGACGACAACGGTCAACTGGATGGCGGTGCTGAGGACGAGGATATTGGCCTGAAGCCAGGCGATAATTTCGCTCAGTTTCGCCTCTAGGAAGGCGGGGTCTATGAACTTTTCCACTGGCATCCTCGCTCGAAAAAGACACCCGGCCGGCGCCGCCAAGGATAGCTACTGCGCCGCCGGCAACCAAGAGTAGAATTGTCGCCGTAAGAAAAGCCTCGCAGCCTGGGATCTATCCCTTCAACAACGCCAGCTCGGTCAAGGCATCGGCTATGGCCGGCGCCCCCAATACCTGGAAGCCATCTTCGGCCAGCGCCAGCGCCGCTTGCCGTTCCCCCTTGTCGGCGCCGTGGCCGGTGATGACATGCATTCCCCCAGCCAGCCCGGCGTTCTTTCCGGCCAGCAGGTCGCTGGCCCGGTCGCCAACGATCCACGAGGCGGCAAGCTCAATGCCGAGCCTGTCGGCGGCGGCCAGCAACATGCCCGGATTAGGCTTGCGCGCCGGATGGTCCGGATGGTTGAAAGGGGGTCTGCCATTTTGATGATGCGGACAGGCGAAAACGCCATTGACGAAGGCTCCCGCCGTTGCCAATTCACTGTGAATCTTCTTTTCGACGGCGATGAACTCATCCCAGCCGTAAAGCCCATAGGCAATGCCGGCCTGGTTAGTGACAATAGCCACCGGCAAGTCCAAGCGGTTGGCCTGGGCGATGACTTGGGCGGCGCCGGGGATCAGCCGGACATCCTCGGGCCTCCTCAGGTAATCTGCTTCCTCGACGACGGCGCCGTCACGGTCGAGAAACAGGCCGGGCCGCTGGTGTGCTCCCTCGGGCCGGCTGATGACCTGGGACCATACCCCGTCGTCGCCGATCGATGCTCCCGCCGACAATTTCATGGCTCGCCCGTAGCCCCAACGGCGGGGTCCAGCACGGTATCGCGGGGCAGCGCGCTATCGTCCAGCCCTGGGTAATCGAGAGTATTGTGAAGGCCGCGGCTTTCCCGGCGCTCAAGTGCCGAGCGGATGATGAGATGGGCAACCAGGGCCAGGTTCCTGAGCTCCAAAAGGTCATTGGCGATGTGGAAGTTGCCGTAGTATTCGGCAATTTCCGAGAGCAGTAGCTCGGCTCGCCGCTCGGCTCGCCGCAAGCGCTTGGTCGTCCGCACGATGCCCACATAGTCCCACATGAAACGGCGCAGTTCGTCCCAGTTATGGGAAACGACGACTTCCTCATCGGAATTCTCCACCCAGCTTTCGTCCCAAGGCCGCAAGTCCGGCGGACCGGTGATTTCCGGCAGCCGCCGGACAATGTCCCGGCCGGCGGCCGCCGACATCACCAGGCATTCCAACAATGAATTGCTGGCGATGCGGTTGGCGCCGTGCAATCCGGTCCAGGCGACCTCGCCGACGGCGTAAAGTCCATTGATGTCCGTGCGCCCGTCGAGATCTGTGGTGACGCCGCCGCATGTGTAGTGGGCGGCGGGGACCACGGGCAGCGGTTCCTTGGTCATGTCGAATCCCAATTGCCGGCAACGTTCGTAAATCGTCGGGAAATGGCTCTTGATGAAAGCGGCAGGCTTGTGGCTGATGTCGAGATATACGCAATCAATGCCGAGACGTTTCATTTCATAATCGATGGCACGAGCGACAACGTCCCGGGGGGCGAGTTCCCCGCCCTTGTCGAAATCATCCATGAACCGGCTTCCATCGGGGCGCAAAAGCTTGCCTCCTTCGCCCCTGACAGCCTCGGTGACGAGGAAGGATTTTGCGTCCGGATGATAGAGACAGGTCGGGTGGAACTGGGTGAATTCCAGGTTCGTCACCCGGCATCCTGCCCGCCAGGCAAGGGCGATGCCGTCGCCGGTTGAGCCGTCGGGGTTGCTTGTGTAAAGGTAGACCTTGCTGGCGCCGCCGGTTGCCAGAACGACGGCGCGGGCGCCATAGGCCGTGACTTTTCCCCGCCGCCCGTCGAGGGCATAGACGCCGACGCAACGACTGCTATCCTTTTGCTTGCCACAGATGAGGTCGACAGCGTTGTGGTGTTCCAGCAAGGTGACGCTGTCCTGGGAGCGGACTTGCTCGATCAATGTCGTCTCGACGGCCTTGCCGGTGGCGTCGGCGGCATGAACGACGCGGCGGTGGCTGTGCCCGCCTTCGCGGGTCAGGTGGAAGTTTCGGGCGCCGGAGTTGTCGCTCTGACGGCTGAACCCGACTCCCATCCCGGCCAGCCGGTGGATCGCCTGGGCGCCATTTTCGACCACGAAACGGACCGTTTCCTCGTCGCAGAGACCGGCTCCCGCGTTCAACGTGTCCTCAATATGGGATTCGACGGAATCCGTTTCACTGAGAACAGCGGCGATGCCGCCTTGGGCGTAGTAGGTGTTGCTTTCCTCAAGCGACCCCTTCGACAGCACCGCGACGGAGGCGTGGGGAGCCACTTCCAGCGTCAAACCAAGACCGGCGGCGCCGCTACCGATGACGATGACATCAAAAATTTGTTTCCGATCCATGCGCCCGGTCTTTCCATCACGCCGCGAGAACCTGTTTGGGAAGCTGCCGCCGTCGGCGTCCCGGGTCAACCGGAAACCGTCCCTTGCCGTTAATTTCCCGCGTTGATCGCAGGCTTGGTATCTGAAAAGATGGCTCCATTGATCCTTGCCATGAGCGCTATTTTGCACGTCATCGACCAAATCGCCGAATTCCATGCCGACATGACCGCCTGGCGGCGGCGCCTGCACGCCCATCCCGAGACCGCTTTCGAGGAACAGCACAGCGCCGATTTCATCGCCGCCAAGCTTGACGGTTTCGGCATCCAGGTCCACCGCGGACTGGCCACCACCGGCATCGTCGGAACGATCAAAGACGGCAATGGGCCGGCCATCGGCCTGCGCGCCGACATGGACGCCCTTGGCGTTTCCGAGGCCAATGATTTTGCCCACAAATCCACTCTCGGTGGCAAGATGCACGCCTGTGGCCACGACGGCCACGCCGCCATGCTCTTGGGCGCCGCCCGTTATCTGGCCGGGAGCCGCCGCTTCAAGGGGACCGTGCATTTCATATTCCAGCCGGCCGAGGAAATCAAAGGCGGCGGCCGGGTAATGGTCGAGGACGGGCTTTTCGACAAGTTCCCCGTTGACGGTGTCTATGGCATGCACAACTGGCCGGGGCTGCCCGTCGGCCGGTTTGCCTTGCGTACCGGCGCCATGACGGCGGCCTGCGACATCTTCGAGATCACCATCACCGGCAAAGGGGCGCATGCCGCCATGCCGCATTTGGGCGCCGATCCCATCCCGGCGGCCTGCGAGATGGTCTCGGCTCTCCAGACCATCGTCAGCCGAATCGCCAATCCGGTCGATTCGGCGCTCCTCACGGTAACCCGGTTGCGGGCCGGCGAGACCACCAACACGATCCCGGACAGCGCCGTTCTTGGCGGCACCGCGCGCTCGTTCCTTAAGGCGACGCACGACATGATCGAGGCAAGAATGCGCCTGATCGCCAACCATATCGCCGCCGCCCACGGACTTACCGCCGAGGTCCGTTACGAGCGTCTCTATCCATCAATGGTCAACCATCCGAAGGAAGCCGAGGCCGCCGCCGAAGCCGCCGCCGCCGTGGTCGGGCCTGGCAACGTCGATACCGACACTCCACCCAGCATGGGCGCCGAGGATTTCGCCTACATGCTGGAGCACGTCCCCGGCTGCTACGTCCTGATCGGCGCCGGCGAAAACTCGCCGCCCCTACACGCCTCGAAGTACGATTTCAACGACGAGATTTTGGTGATCGGCGCCAGCTACTGGGCAAGGCTAGTGGAAACGGTGCTGGGCGCGCCGGCCGGCAGCGGCCGAACCTAAAAACTGCAGTCATGAACCGAGGGGCTGCTTACTGCCACGTTTCGAACCTTTGAAGGCTCCGCTACAAAGTGCCGGCTTTGACCCCGAACCGACATTCCTCGACCACAGCCTTCCCCCCCCATCGGCGTTTGTGTCAGACTTCACGGACCATGTGTTCCTGGAACCTGGTCTAATGGCCCGAATGTGGGCGGCTGTTGTTGTTGCCTTGGCGGTGTTTCTTACCGGACAGTCGGCTTTTGCCGAGAAATCATGCCCAACCACATAGCGTTAAGCGGCGATGGCGACAAGGCCCGTGAAAGGATAAGGAATAGTCCACGAATTTTGGGGTTACGTGTTAACTTAATATCCGCAGCCATGACTGAACTCGTCCTCGCCATCGGCCTCTTCCTTGCCACGCACTTGTTGTCGACCATAGGTCCGTTGCGTAACGGACTGGTTCGCGTCACCGGCCAGCGAACCTTCATGATCCTCTATTCCCTTCTCAGCCTAGCCGTCGTCGCGTGGCTTGGCCTTGCTTACGTCAACGCCCCTTACATTGAACTTTGGCCGCAATTGCCCTGGATGCGCTGGGCGCCATTAAGCATCATGCCGGTGGCCTGCCTGCTGGTGGCGGCAGGGCTGAGCTCGCCCAACCCGTTTTCCATTGGCGCCGGGGCGCGGAAGTTCGACCCGGCGCGGCCGGGCATTGTCGCCGTCACCCGCCATCCCGTCATTTGGGGAATGGCGCTCTGGGCGATCGCTCACCTGGTTCCCAATGGCGACTTCGCCAGTGTCCTGTTATTTGGCTTGCTGTTGCTGCTCGCCCTGATCGGCCCTGCCAGCCTGGACCACAAATGCAAGCGAACCCTTGGCGTTGAGGCTAGGCGGCGGTTGCTGGCCAATACCCGGCGCACACCGCTGGGCAGGGCCCTGATTCAAATCGGCGTTTGGCGATGGCTGACGGCGGGCGCCCTCTACGCCGGACTGCTTGCCGGTCATGAAACCGTCATCGGCGTTATAGCCTTTCCCGTTTAGGACCGGGCTGCCCTTTCATTCACAAGGGTGAGGCCAAATGCGCTTGGTGTCGGGCGGCTGGCGCAAACCGTCCTTGTTCATGTACGGTACCGGGATGGCCCTTTGATCCTTCGGCAAGCTCAGCAGAGATTGAGAATCATAGGGAGGCCGAAGGTGATAAAAGGCATTCGGGTCCATGAAATATCCATCTTTTGGAGTCACCACCACGCCGTCATGGGACCATTCGAGACGGGCGCTGTAAAAGATGGCAAAATGGAGGGCGTCTCGGCGCACTCTCCTGCTCATTTTACCGCTATTGCTTGTTTTGCCAATTTCATCGCCCATCTTGACCATAGCCCCGATGGGCAGGGGGGACATCTCGCGAAGATGGGTGTACTGGGAATAGGTCCAGAACGCCAAGCCGGTTGATCTCGGTCCTGATCACATCAAGGAAGCGCCGATGCAGCCGCTCGATCAGCCGCGTCAACTCCAAATATTCTTTTTGCAAACCAAATAACCCTTTGTAATATGGACTTTATAGGCACTTTTTTCGCCATCGACAACGGCAAGATGGCTAGTGGCCCGCGCCTCCGGCGACATGGCCTTGATCTTCGTTTGCTTTTGCCGACATTGACAGAGGATATCGGCGGGTCGGCCTCTTCTTCACGATAAAAATAGGTCACAAAAGCCTTTGATTTTTTTAATACATTCTATCCATAATATAAATTATAACTACTATTAAATATACATTTAATATATATGACTAATCTATCTTATAATATATATTATTATATTTATAATTTTAATATAATAATATATATATTTATTGTAA
>PVBE010237802.1_pt1 | contig 36991 bp, 26 predicted proteins | sample 1631181 | NCBI WGS metagenome assembly PVBE01 (sample SAMN08397723, study PRJNA350692) | Marine metagenome, whole genome shotgun sequencing project. | isolation source: water | place: Pacific Ocean | collected 2012-04
CCGAGACGTCCTGGAGATCGCGCGCGGCCGAAACCCGGATCTGTATAACTTGGCCTGGCAGAAGCCGCCGCCCCTGGTGCCCCGGCGTCTGCGCCTGGAGGTCGATGAGCGGATCAACGGCAAGGGCGAGATCGTCCGGCCCCTCGACGAAAAAGGGACAAAGGATGCCGTCCGCCGCCTTTTGGATGAGGGGGTGGAGGCCATTGCCGTCTGTCTTATCAATTCACCGGTCAACACCGTCCACGAAAAGCGGATCGCCGAGATCATCCGCAAACAGGCTCCCGACATCCATATGAGCGTGTCTCATCAAGTCATGCCGATGATCATGGAATACGAGAGAACGTCGGAGACTGTTCTCAACGCCTATGTCATGCCGCTCGCGACCCGTTACCTGTTGCGGCTGGAATCGCGGATACGGGACGTCGGGTTCGAGGCGCCTCTTTACATCATGCAATCCAACGGAGGCATGATCATGCCGGAAACCGCCGCCCAAAGACCCGTAGAGATCATGGAATGCGGTCCGGCGGCCGGTGTCGTCGGCGCCGCCTACCTGGCCCGTCGGCAGGGCATCTCGAACATGATTACCTACGACATGGGCGGGACGACGGCCAAGGCGTCCATGGTCGAGGGCGGCCGCTTCTCCCGGTCGGCGGAATACGAGGTGGGGGGCGGCATCAACCAGACAAGCGGGTTGATGAAGGGCTACGGCTACGTGGTTCGGGTTCCCTCCATCGACATCGCGGAGATGGGGGCCGGGGGCGGGAGCCTGCTTCGCATCGACGTCGGCGGCGCCCTTCACGTCGGCCCCGAGAGCGCCGGCGCCGATCCTGGGCCGGTCTGCTACGACCGGGGCGGCACCTTGCCCACCCTCACCGACGCCGATATCGTTCTCGGCTACATCAACCCCGAGCATCTGTGCGGCGGCGATATGCCCCTCGACGCCGAAAAGGCGTTCGCCGCCATCCGCGACAGGATCGCCGAACCCCTGGGCAAGGACCCTTACGAGGCGGCCTATGGGGCCTATCTCTTGGCCAACGCCAACATGATGCGGGCCATCCGGGCGGTTTCGTCAGAACGGGGACGGGACCCGCGCAAATTCGGGCTCTACGCCTTCGGCGGCGCCGGCCCGGTTCATGCTACCGGCGTCGCCGCCGGCCTTGGCATCCGCACCGTCGTCATACCGCCCGAGCCCGGGGTCTACAGCGCCTTCGGGCTGTTGACGGCGAATATCGAACGTCACTACACACGCTCCTTCCCGCATCTCTGGGATGACGACGTCCTCGACCCCTTGAACCGCCTCTTCGGCGAAATGACCGAAGAGGCGCAGTCGACGGTTGCCACCTGGGGCGGCCGACCATCCGCCAAGCCCGGCATCGAACGAATGGCCGACATGGAATACGCCGGTCAGACCACGCGGCTCTCAATCCCGGTGCCGAACCGCCGGATCGGTAAGAAGAGTTTGGCGGCGCTGGCGCGGGCCTTCGAGGAAGAACACCTCACGACCTATGGGCACAAGTTCCAAAACCATGCGATCCGCGTGGCCGCGCTGCGATTGACCGCCGTCGTTCTCTCGCCGAAACCGTCGCAAACGAAGGTCGCAACCAAGCCCCGGCCCGCGCGCGCGGCGGCCGGCCGGATGCGGCGTGCCTATTGGGGCCAGGAGCATGGGTTTGTCGAAACGCCGGTCCGCCGCCTCGATGACCTCGGTTCCAAACCGGTCCGGGGGCCGCTGCTGGTCGACGGTTACGACGCGACCATCGTCGTTCCCCCGGGTAGCACCATCGCAAAAGGAGAATGGGGAAACGCCGTCATAACCATCGGGGAGGGGGAGGCAACCCATGGCCGGTAAGAAAAAATTCGACATCTTCACCATGCAGCTTATCAATAATTTCCTCGGTTCGGCGACCGATGAAATGAACAGGGTGGTGGTCCGCACCTCCCTGTCACCGATCACCCGGGACGCCCATGATTTCCAGTGCGGTCTCTGTATGGGCGACGGTGAAATGATCATGGAGGGGGATGGCACCGTCCTCCACTCCTTGGTCTACCCGGGCCTCATCAGCGAGTGGCTGAAGGAAAACCGCGAGCGCACCTTTCCCGGCGACATCATTATCACCAACGATCCGTACTCGGGCGCGTCGCACCTGCCCGACGTTTACCTGTACCGCCCTATATTCGTTGGTGACGAGATCGTGGCGTGGTCGGTTTCGGGCGGTCATCAGCGCGACGTCGGCGGGATGACGCCCGGCAGTTGCCCCCACAACTCGACGGATATCTTTCAAGAGGGTTTGAGGTTCTCGCCCTTGAAACTGTACGAACGGGGCGAGCCCAACGAGACGTTCTTTCAGATTCTCAGCTGCAACTCGCGGGCACCCGACATCGTCAGGGCGGACGTCGGTGCCCACTGCGGCGCCTGCATCATCGGCGAGCAGCGCTTTCGCGAGCTCATCGACGAATACGGCTGGGACACCCTGAAACCCTATCTGGACGGCCTTATGGATTACGCCGAGCGGTTGACCCGGGCCGAAATCGAGGCCTTGCCGGACGGTACCTACGAGTTTGTCGACTATCTCGACGATGACGGAAACAACCCGGGCATACCGGTCCCCATCCGGTTGAAGATCACCGTTGAAGGAGACCACATCGACTATGACTTCACCGGCACGGCGCCCCAGGTCAAGGGCGGCATGAACAACCCCTTGGGATCGGTTCGGTCCGCCGTCATGACCGCGATGAGGCTCATGATCAATCCCGATATCCCGAGGAACGGCGGCGCCTGGCGACCGGTCAAGGTGACCGTGCCGGAGGGAACGTTGTTCAACCCCGTCCTGCCCGGCCCGGTGGCCAGCCGGGGCGGAACGGCGCAACGGGCGGCGGATGTTCTGATCGGATGTCAGGTTCCCATCCGCCCGGAAAAGATGATGGCCTGCAGTTCCGGCCAGGACACCCTCGTCAACATCGCCGCGCCCGACGAGAATGGCGACTTGTTTATCCTCATGGAAACCGTTTTCGGAGGGTGGGGTGGCCGGCTCAGTGGCGACGGAAACGAGATCTGCTCGCCGCCGATCACCAACAACTCAAAGATCCCCATCGAATCGAACGAAAACGTCTACCCGGACATCCTTTACGGGCAGGTGGCCCTGGCACCCGATACGGAAGGAGCCGGCACTTATCGCGGCAGCATGGCGGTGGTTCGGGAATGGCAATACGTGGGCAAAGACGAGTCCCTGGTCCAGATTCGCGTCGACCGGCGGGATTTCGGCCCCTACGGCGTATCGGGCGGTCATGCGGGAGCGCGCCTCAAGGCCACCGTATTATCCGCGGGTCAGGCCGACCGCGACATGGGCAAGTCCACCTTCACGCTCTATCCGAGCGATTCGTTGAGGATCCAGTCGGCCGGCGCCGGCGGCTGGGGAGACCCTTTGGACCGCGACCCGGCGCTGGTCTTGGATGACGTGCGCAACGAAAAGGTCAGCCTGGGGCGTGCCCGCAAGACCTATGGGGTGGTGATCGACGAAAAAACGATGGAAGTGGAGGTCAAAAAAACCCGCAGCCTCAGGCGCCGTGCGAAGGAACGGTCTTCGGCGCCACGGAGACCGTGACGGACCCGCCTCGCTGACGTCGGCGGTGGATTCCAGACATGAGCGGGCCATTGGGCGGTAATTCTTCTTCACCCTGAATTCGGTGAAGCGTATAACGAATAGAGAGAGCCAAGCAATTTCCGGGGAGGTCGACGCCCATAGGCGTCGGTCGTTGGAACGTCATTCATGTGCGGGATCGTCGGCCTGTTTCTGAAGACTCCTTCTTTGCGACCACAATTGGGGTTGCACTTCGGGCCCATGCTTGTCGGCATGAGCGACCGGGGCCCCGACAGCACCGGCTTTGCGGTCTATCACCGTCCCATCGCGGCCAACTATTGCAAGCTCACCCTCTATAACGCGGATACCGCCTTTCCATGGAGCGAGGTTGGAACGCACCTTGGCGCGGCGCTTAATGCCGAGGTCGATGTCCTTATCAAGGCGCGCCATGCAATCATGACGGCAGGCGCCGACGCGGACAGTGTGCGCGCCTGGCTTCGCGAGCACCATCCCGAGGTTCGTGTCATGGGGTATGGGAGGGTCATGGAGGTCTACAAGGAGATGGGCCGGACGGCCGATGTGGTCGAGAAGTACGGCGTCGCCGAGATGGAAGGATCCCACGCGGTGGGCCATACGCGCATGGCCACCGAAAGCGCCGTAACGACGATCCATTCCCATCCGTTCACAGCGGCTGCCGACACGTGCCTGGTCCACAACGGGTCGCTGAGCAACTATAATCGCCTGCGTCAGTGGTTGCAGCGCCAGGGGATGGACTTCGAAACCGACAACGACACCGAGGTCGCAGCTCGATACTTCGCCTATCGCTTGGGACAGGGCGCCAGCCTCGCCGAAGCCATGGAGGCCGGCCTCCATGACCTGGACGGGTTCTACACCTTCACCATGGGAACCAAGGATGGTTTCGCTGTCCTGCGCGACGGAATAGCCTGCAAACCGGCGGTCCTCGCGGAAACCGACCATTGGGTGGCGATGGCCTCGGAATACCGCAGCCTCGCCCATCTTCCCGAGGTAGAAACGGCGAGCATCTGGGAACCGAAGCCGGGCGTCGTCTATACCTGGGCATTGAAGAACGCCGCATGACGACCATCGATCTTTCCCGGACTTCACTCCGCGACCTCAATCAGAGGCTGCATGATCTCCCACCCGACACCAATGAGCGGGAGTGGCGCATTACCAACCCAAGGGGGGCGCACGCGATAGCGGCCGGGCTCTCGTCGCCCATAGAGGTCCGCATCGACGGCCATGTCGGTTACTATTGCGCCGGCATGAACATGGACGCCACGATAATCGTCGAGGGCCATTGTGGTTGGGGTGTGGCCGAAAACATCATGTCGGGATTTGTCCGGGTCAAGGGGAACGCGTCGCAGTCGGCGGCGGCGTCGGGCCGCGGGGGATTGGTGGTGATCGAGGGAGACGCGAGTGCGCGCTGCGGCATTTCGATGAAGGGCGTCGACATCGTCGTCAATGGTTCGGTTGGCCACATGAGCGCGTTCATGGCCCAGAAGGGGCATCTCGTCGTCTGCGGCGACGCCGGTCCCGACCTCGGAGACTCCATCTACGAGGCGATCCTCTACGTGCGTGGAGGGATCACCAGTCTGGGGGCCGACTGCGTGGAAAAGGAGATGACTCCGGTCCATGTCGATACCCTGGGCGGTCTCTTGAGGAAATCGGCCGTCGAGGTCGATCCCAAGGAGTTCAGGCGCTACGGTTCGGCGCGCAAGCTCTATAACTTCCACATCGACAACGCCGACGCCATTTGATGGGAACGAGGCATGCGCCATGAGTGTTGACCACCGTACCCTGCGTCCTTCGGCGGCTTTCTCTCCCAGGGTCCTGGCCGAGATTCAACGAGCCGCCGACCAGGGCGTTTACGAGATTCGCGGTTTCGGTACCAAACGGCACCTGCCGACTTTTGATGATTTGGTGTTTCTCGGCGCTTCGATGTCACGGTACCCCCTCGAAGGCTACCGGGAGGTGTGTGGAACCAACGTGACCCTGGGCACCCGGTTTGCCAAGAAACCAATCGAGTTGCAGATCCCTATTACCATCGCGGGCATGAGTTTCGGCGCGCTGGGCGCCAATGCCAAGGAGTCGATCGGGCGCGCCTGCACCGAGATGGGCACGAGTTCAACGACCGGCGACGGCGGCATGACCGAGGAAGAACGCCAAAGCTCGAAGATGCTTGTCTATCAAGTCCTGCCGTCGCGATACGGAATGAGTCCCGATGAGCTGCGCCGCGCCGATGCCATAGAGGTGGTGGTAGGGCAGGGCGCCAAACCGGGCGGCGGCGGTGTTCTCCTCGGCTTGAAGATCACCGAAAGAGTTGCCGCCATGCGCGACCTGCCTGTCGGCATCGACCAACGTAGCGCGTGTCGCCATCCCGACTGGACGGGACCCGACGATCTGACCATAAAGATCCAAGAGCTCAGGGAAGTCACCGATTGGGAGAAGCCGATCTTCGTCAAGATCGGTGCCGCCCGGCCCCAATACGACGTGGCGCTTGCCGTCAAGGCCGGCGCCGACGCCATTGTCCTCGACGGCATGCAGGGCGGCACGGCGGCGACCCAGGACGTGTTCATCGAACATGTGGGTATCCCGACCCTGCCGGCGACGCGCATGGCGGTGGAGGCCTTGCAGGAATTGGACATGCACCGCAAGGTACAGCTCATCGTCTCGGGCGGTATCCGCAGCGGCGCCGACGTCGCCAAGGCGCTTGCGCTGGGCGCCGATGTCGTCTCCATTGGTACGGCGGCCCTGGTCGCTCTCGGCTGCAATAAGCCGGTCTTCGTCGAGGACTATCACGCCCTTGGGACCGAACCCGGATACTGCCAAAATTGCGATAGCGGGCGCTGCCCCGTGGGGATCACCACCCATGAGCCGGAACTCGAAGCGCGGTTGAAGCCCGAGCAGGGGGCACGCTGGCTCAAGAATTACCTGTCGGTGATGGTACAGGAACTTCAAACCATCGCCCGGGCTTGCGGAAAGAGTCACGTTCTCAACTTGGAACCGGAGGATCTAGCGGCCCTGACCATCGAGGCCGCCGCAATGGCCCGCGTACCGCTGGCGGGCACCGACTGGATACCGGGAAAATCCTAAGGGAAGCCACCGTCGATCATAAGTCTGGGAGGACATAGCAAATGGCTATCGATCTCGCGAAAATCGCCAAAGAACGGAAGATCAAGTACTTCCTGATCAGCTTCGTCGACCTGTTCGGGGTGCTGCGCGCCAAGATGGTCCCGGCGCGGGCCATCGGGGGCATGCAAAAAGACGGCGCCGGCTTTGCCGGATTCGCCGCCTGGATGGACATGACGCCGGCGGACCCCGATATGTTCGCCATTCCGGATCCGAAGAGCCTCATCCAACTGCCCTGGCAGCCGGAAGTGGGCTGGCTGGCCGGCGATACGTGGATGGATGGCCGGCCGGTCGAAGCCGCACCCCGTCATGTGCTCAAACGCCAGATCGACCATGCGGCAAAGAAGGGATACCGGATGAAGACCGGTGTCGAATGCGAATATTTTCTCATTCAGCCGGACGGCAAGGCAATTTCCGACCCTCGCGACATCCAGGAGAAGCCTTGCTACGACCAGGCGGCGCTGATGCGGCGCTACGACGTCATTCGTGAGATTTGCGACAGCATGATCGCGATGGGCTGGAACCCCTATCAGAACGATCACGAGGACGCCAACGGCCAGTACGAGATGAACTGGGACTATGACGATTGCCTGATCACCGCCGACCGCCACGTCTTTTTCAAGTATATGGTTAAGACGATCGCCGAAAAACACGGCCTGCGCGCCACCTTTATGCCCAAGCCGTTCGCCGAACTGACCGGCAGCGGCTGCCATGCCCACGCCTCCGTATGGGACAAGTCTGGGCGCAAGAACCTCTTCCTCAGTGCGAAGGGCGAGCTTGGCCTGTCGAAACTGGCCTATTGCTTCCTCGGCGGCGTGCTGCACTGGGCTCCGGCGCTCTGCGCGCTGTTCAATCCCGCCGTCAACAGCTACAAGCGGCTCAACGCCTCGACCACGCTGTCGGGCGCGACCTGGTCGCCCAATGCCGTCGTCTACGGTGGCAACAACCGCAGCACGATGGTGCGCATCCCCGATCCCGGGCGCTTCGAGTTCAGGCTCATGGACGGCGCCGCAAACCCCTATCTGATGCAGGCCGGCATGCTTGCCGCCGGGCTCGACGGCATGGCCAACAAACGGGACCCGGGCAAGCGCGTCGACATCAACATGTACACGGACGGCCACAAGCTGCGGGGTATCAAGAGACTGCCCGAGAACCTGCTCGATGCACTCAGGCTGGCCGAAAAGAGCCGCTTTCTCCGCGGCGCCCTGGGCGACGGGTTCGTCGACAGCTACGTCAAGCTCAAGAAGCGCGAGTGGGACAGCTATCATAACCATCTCTCGCAATGGGAATTCGTCCACACCCTCGACTGTTGACGGGGCGGACGGCCTGAACCGGGCATTGAGAGCAATGGCACATCCCAAGGTCTTCGTCCCCGAGCCGATGCCCCGAGTCGCATTCACCGACTTGGAGGCGGTGGCGGAAGTGGTCTTCGGCCGCACCGGTCGCGCCTATAGCGAGGCCGAGCTGGTCGAATGCGTCGGAGATGTGGAAGCCGTGATCTTCACGTCCCGCGATCCCATTGCGGGCACGGTGATCCGCGCCGCCCCGCACCTTCGGGTTCTGACAAAGGCCGGCGCCAAGCCCGTCAACGTGGACTACGAGGCAGCCCGCGATAAGGGTATCCCTGTCACCTGGACGCCGAACGCCAACGCGGTCAGCGTGGCCGAGCATACGATCACCCTAATGCTGGCGGTCGCGAAGCGTCTCTTTTTCGTCGCCGAGCGCCTCAAGGCCGGCGGCTGGCGCGACGAGACCATCATGGGCGTCGAGCTGGCGGGGAAGACCGCCGCAATCGTCGGTCTCGGTGGGGTCGGCAGCGCCGTCGCCCACCGCCTCTCCGCCTTCGACATGCGGCTCTTGGGCCACGACCCCTTCAAATCGGCGGCGGACATGCGGGCGCTCGGCGTCGAGCCGGTGGAACTCGACCGGATCTTCACCGAGGCCGACTTCCTGCTCATCCTTTGCGAGCTTACCGAGGCGACGCGCCAACTGGTCTGCGAGGTGCGGTTGAAGAGCATGAAGTCGAACGCCATCGTGGTCAACACCGCGCGCGGCGCCATCATCGACGAGTCCGCACTGTGCCGTGCGCTCGGCAAGGGCTGGATCGCCGGCGCGGGACTCGACGTCTTTGAGACGGAGCCCCTTCCCCCGGACCATCCGTTTCTCATTCTGCCCAACTTGGTGACGACGCCCCACTCCGCGTCCTATACCCATGACGGCCATCTGCGCGAGGCCCGTTGGGCGGCTGAGGACGTGAAAGCGATTCTGGAGGGTTGTCCCCCCGTACACTGGCGCCCGATGCCGTGACCGGGCACGACCGTCGCCGCCGGTGGACCACCCTTGCCGATCAGGGCTCGGCACCCCGTTGCAGGCGCTCCTGAAAGGTGATGTAGAGGCCGCTGCCTACGATGACGGTGGCCGCGACCACGGTCCAAATATCGGGCAGATCGGCGAAGAATATGTAGCCGCTCAATGTCGCCCAGATCAGGGTGGAATAGATGAACGGAGCCACCGTGGCCGCGGGCGCCGTCTCGAAGGCCTTGATGATGCAAAAATGGGCCGCACCGCTAAGCACCCCCAGCATGGCCAGGAGGAACCAGTCCGCCGCTTCCGGCGTGACCCAGAAAAATGGCACCGTGGCGCTGGTCAACAGCGCCCCCACCAAGCCGGTGTAGAAAAGAGTCGTCATCGGTGGGTCGATACCGCTAAGCCGTTTGGTGGCGATCTGGTAGAGGGCGAAAAAACAGGCCGCGCCAAGGGGCAACAGGGCGGCGAGGCGCATGACCTCGCTGCCGGGGCGGATGATGATGAGGGCGCCGACGAAGTCCAGCGCCACCCCAATCCATCGGCGCCTGTCCACGCTTTCGCCAAGCAGCGGTGCCGAGAGCGCGGTGACCAAGATGGGAGCGAAAAAAATGATGGCGTTGGCATCGGCCAGCGGCAGGAGGCGTAGACCATTGACGAAGAGAGACGCGGCACAGATCAGGCAGAATGATCGCAGGGCCTGAAGGCCGGGGCGCCGGGTGACCACCATCCGGGGCAGGCGGCGCCCGAGGAGAAGGAGCATGAGGACCATGTGGAAGACAAAACGCGCCCACACAAGTTGCGGCACCGGGAAGCTCTGCGCCAGCGTCTTGTTGATCGTGTCCATGGTCACCGCCGCCAGCATCGCCAGCAGCATCCATAGAATGCCGCGCCTTGCGTCGGCCAATCCCGACCGTGATGGAACGCCGGTCGCCATTCAGGTCCGCCCTGTCCGCCACCAGAAAACGAGGGCTCTTAAATAGCGCAATACCACGAGAAGCCAAAGGGCACTATCATGGGGTGATCCGGGAGTTGCGTTCCGATCATCCGGACTTGAAAGGAGGCACCAATGTCACGGACGTACATGCACGCCCGCGTTGACGGCACCGAATGGCCCGACCAGGACATCGAGCTGCCGAAGGGGCAGCACACCGCCGGACAGGCGATAGGGATCCTCCTCTTGGACGACTTCTATTGGCCGTTCATGCCGGGCGACATGGCGAACGCCAGCACGTTCGACTTCCCCGTGCTGCACAAGGTGGTGGAGGGCACCGAGTTAATGCAGGTCAAGAACGCCGACCCTGCGGTCGCCGACATGTTGATAGAGAGCGGCCGAGAACTGGAACGCCAGGGCGTTCGGGCCATCGTCGGGGGCTGCGGCTTCTTCGGGCACCATCAGAGCCGGGTCGCCGCCGCCTTGGATGTGCCCGTCGTGCTATCCAGTCTCGAACAAATTCCCTTGGTCCGACGCATGCTGAGGCCGGGTCGAAAGATCGGCGTCTTTAGCGACGCCCACTACTTGACACCGGCCCTGTTCCGGGCCTCGGGCGTCGAAGACATCTCCGATATCGTGGTTTCCAACTCGACAGCGCTGCCCGCCGTCCAGAAGCAACAGAAAACGGGCAGCTTTAATCCTCACAGGTATGAACGGCAACTGGTCGACCTGGCCAAGGAACTGGTCGGCGAAAATCCGGACATTGGCGCCCTAGTCGCCGAATACACCGAATTCCCGACTTTTGCCTGGGCCGTGCAGAATGCTGTCGGCCTGCCTGTCTTTGACTGTTCCACCTTGACCCGATGGGTTCACGATGCCGTGGTGCGGCGGCCCATCGGGGGATTCATTTAGGGCGTCTTGCCGGACGGCCTGGGCTCACACCTTGGCCCTTCCCTGCAGGTCGTTGAAGAGCGCCTTGGGGATGGAGAGGGGCCCGGCCCCGGTCTTCCCGAGGTTGGCCAGGCGCTTGTCGCCGGGCAGTTGCACCCCTGGCTCATCGAGGATCAGCGAGCACAGGCCGTCGACACGCTTGGCGAATTCCTCACCTCCCAAGGGCCCTGGGTCGATGGCAAGGAAGAACTGGCCGGTCCCCGGCGGGCCCCCTTCGTCGCCGACGAAGGAATCGGCCTGGTGGCTGAAGCGCGCGCCGGTCATGGCGCCGGCCATGAGATCGACCATGAGCGCAATGCCATAGCCCTTGTAGTCGCCATAGGGAAGCACGGTGCCGGCCATGGCGGCGTCGGCGTCGGTGGTCGGCTGGCCCTCGGCATCCAACGCCCAGCCGAGCGGAATCTCGCGGCCCTCCTTTTGGGCCAAACGAATCTCGCTACGCGCCACCTTGCTCGACGACTGATCGACCACCAGGGGCGCGCCATCCTTGCGCGGGCAGGCGAAGGCAAGGGGATTGGTGCCGAAGACCGCCTTGGTGCCGCCCCACGGTGCGATGGACTTGGGCGAGTTGACGAAGCCGAGCGCCACCAGCTCCGCCTCGGCGATGCGGCGTACGTGGTGGCCGACCACCAGGCAGTTGTATGAGTTCTTCACCGACAAGGCGGCGACACCCGTTTCCCGGGCTAGGGGTATCAGACGCTCGATGCCCTTGACGATGGCGGGATGGGCGAAGCCGGCCCGCGCATCGACCGAGAGACCGGCGGGTGCCACTTGGGTTACCTGGGGCTCCGCCTTGCCGTCCACTTTGCCGTTCCGCAGGTGGTCGGCGAAGGTCGTGAGCCAGGTCAGGCCGTGGGAATGGATGCCTTCGGCTTGGGCCGTGACGACGGCGTCCGCGACGGGCCTTGCATTGCTCTCGGTCGCGCCGGCGGCGGTCAGCACGCGGACCGCGAGATCGTGTGCGTCGGCGAGGCTGAGCTCGACTGTCATCAGGGGTCCCTTCCTATGTATAGGACGCGCGCCCCATTTCCGGGCGGAACAACCATAAGGCTTCAAGGAAATTGGAGCAATCCAACGACGCAACGGCGGAGCACCGGATGGGCATTGAGCGGACGGCGGCCGCTGCCGAGAGTGTCAACGACAAGCGGGTTCACAAACGTTTTGACTCAGGGTAGGCTTATTTTGATGAAAGTATGCGTCACAATGTCCTAAGGAGGCACAAGAAAATGAAACGCTTAATTGCAACCGTGGCGGCGATCGCCTTCGCCACAACATTCGGCATGGCGCCGGCCCAGGCCAAAATGAAGCTGAAGATGGGCCATCTCCAACCGGCTATTTCGGAGCAGGGGCCGGCGATTACTCACATGGCCAAGCGGATCGGGGAACTGACCAACGGCGAGATCGAGGTTCAGGTCTTCCACGCCGCCGAGCTCGGGAAGTCGATCCCCGTGCAACTCGAGAACCTGGTTTCCGGGGCGCAGGACTTCTTCATCGAGACCATGGACTACTTCAAGGCCTGGGACGAACGCTTCGGCGTCATCAACACGCCGTTCGTGTTCCGCGATCGTGACCACTTCAAGAAATTCTTGGCCAGCGACATATTCGCCGACATCGTCAAGAAGGTCGAAGAGCGCGGCGTCGTGTTCATCGGCTCGCCCAACTACAACTGGATGCGCGCCTCCTATCGCGGCATCCTCTCGAAGGAGCCGATCTTCAAGCCCACCGACCTCAAGGGCCACAAGATGCGCATGTTCCAGGCCGAGATGCCGATCAAGTCTTGGGGCTCTTTCGGCAATAGCATCCAGGTCATTCCCTGGGCCGACGTCTACACTTCGCTCGCCACCGGAGTGGTCGATTCCCTGACCACGCCGCTCTTGAACGCCTATGAGATGAAGTTCGTCGAGCACGCCAAGTATTTCACGGAGTTGCGTGAGTACTACCAGATCTTCGCGCCCATGATCTCCACGCGGACCTGGAAAAAACTCAACACCCAACAGCGCGATGCCATTGTAAAGGCGGCGGCCGAGGGCGGTGAGATTTATTCGGCGACGTCCATCAAGGAGAGCGTCTCCAAGCAGATCAAGGCCCAGAACGAGTACGGCGTGAGCGTCATCCTCCCGCCGCTTGGCCCGTGGCAGGACCACATGGCCAAGGTTTATCCTAAGTTCGAAGCCTCGGGAGACCTTCCCAAGGGCCTGATCGCGAAGGTTAAAGCGATTAAATGAGCGACGCCGGCCCTCCCCTCGGGGACGGCCGACAGACCGAGGGCCTGGCGCGCGTTCGCCGGGCCCTCGGGTGCGTCGGCACGGTCGAGCTGTGGCTGGCCCTCGTTTCCTTCACGGCGGTCGTCTGCCTGACCATCGTTATGGTGACCTTGCGTTATGGCTTCGACGGGTCGATCTGGTGGGCTCAGGAAGTCTCCCAGATGATGATCCTGGTGGCCTATTTTCTGGGTGCCAGCTACGTCTTCAAGACGCGCCAATACATCGTCGTCGCGTTCGCGTTCGATCGTTTTCCCAGGCGCGCCCAGCTCCCTATCTACCTTCTGACCCAGGTATTGGTCATCGGGTTCTGCTGCATCATCGTGTTCAATTTGATCGCCATCGCCGAGAGCCAACTCTCCATGCGCACGGTCATCCTCCACATCCCCAGGTTCTATGGCACCTTGCCGTTGTTTTTCGCCTCGATCTCGATGATCGCGACGTCGGTTTACTACGCCGTTGCCGTTTGGCGCGCGACGGCCGGGCGCACCGAAGAGGATTTCCATGACTTCGAGGCTGCGCTGCTAATCAGCCAACCGGTCGGCGAGATAGAGCTATGATTACCGGAACGCTCCTCGTCGTCCTCGTCCTCCTCATGGCATTGCGCTTTCCGGTCAGCATCGCCATCGGCATCGCCGCCGTCGTCGCGTTGTTGATGGCGGACCTGCCCCTCGACGTCCTGCCCCGCATGATGGTCGACAGCGTCGACAGTTATGCGCTCCTTGCCGTTCCCTTCTTCGTCCTCGCCGGCAACCTGATGAACGCCACCGGCATCACCGAGCGTATCTTCGACTTCGCCCGGGCGCTGTTCGGCGCCCTGCGCGGCGGCCTGGCCCAGGTCAACGTGGCGGCCAGCATGATCTTCGCCGGCATGTCGGGGGCGGCACTTGCGGACCTGGGCGGTCTCGGCGCGGTGGAAATGCGGGCCATGCGCCAGAACGATTATCCAGCCGACTTCTCGGCCTCCGTGACGCTCGCGTCGTGCACCATCGGGCCGATCATTCCGCCGAGCATCGTGTTGGTGGTCTACGGCCTCGCCACCGACACGTCGGTGGGGCGCCTGTTCCTGGGCGGCATCGTTCCCGGCGTCATCATCGGCCTCGTTACCATGGCCTTCATCTCCTTTTACGTGCGGCGCCAGAAGACAACCTGGGGCCAGCCGGAACCGTTTAGCTTCGCCGAACTCTGGCGCACCTTCCGCCGCGGTGCCCTGGCGCTGGTCTCCCCGGTGATCATCATCGGTGCTATTATCGGCGGCATATCGACACCGTCCGAGGTCGGCGCCATCGCGGCCGCCTACGCCCTGATCGTTGGCTTGGTCTACCGCGAGCTGACGTGGGAGCGGCTGCGCATCTGCCTGATCGAATCGGTGACCATGACGGCTGTCATCATGTACCTGGTCGCCGTCTCCTCGGTCATGGGCTGGGTCATCACCACCGAGCGGGTGGCCCACGACGCCGCCCAATTGATCGCGACCCACATTCAGAACCCGCTTTTGGGCCTGTTGATGATCAACGTCTTCCTTCTGTTCGTCGGCATGTTCCTGGAGACCTTGCCGGCGCTGCTGATCATGTCGTCGATCCTGCTGCCGGTGGTCAAGATTTTGGGCGTCGACACGGTGCACTTCGGCATCATCATGTGCTTCAACCTGATCATCGGCATTATCACGCCGCCCATGGGCATCGGGTTGTTCGTCGCCGCCCGGGTGGCGCGCATCTCGCCGGAACAGGTGTTGCGCTCGGTTCTGCCGTTCATGGTTCCGCTACTGATCGGGCTTTTGGTGATCACGGCCTTCCCACAGCTCACCTTGTGGCTGCCCAACCTGGTATTCGGGAAATTGCCCGGCTGATTACGATACCGCGTAGCGCTTCATGGCGGCGCGGTCCAACTCGACGCCGAGACCCGGCGCGTCGGGTGGGCGGACGCCGCCTTCGGTGACCAGCCAGGTGTCGCCCAGCACCAGGTCGTCCTCCACCCAGTCAATGAGCGCCTGGCTGGGCCGGTCCAGTTCGGGCCGCGCCATGCCCAAATGGCACATAACGGCCCAGGCGATGCCCAGTTCCCAGCGGGCGCGCAGCCAGAAGCGCTTGTTGATCGCCCGAACCCCGATGGCGAGTTCGATCGTTTCGGTGATGCCGCCCAAAAGCTGGGGGTCGCTGACCACCGAATCGATGCCCGGATAGCGGCCCAGCGCGTCCAGGTCCACGCAGTGGGTGGAGACTGGGACCCCGAATTCGCCGCGCAACCGTTCGATAGCACCGAGGCCGGCCACCGGCTCCTCGATGTTGGCCAAGCGCTGATCCGCGACGCCGGCGAGAAAGCGGCGCGCCTGTTCCACGGTAAAACCCATGTTGGCGTCGACCGATATATCGACGTCGGGACCGAGGGCCTCGCGCACCGCCCTGACCACGCCGATCTCGCATTTCGGCGAGTGGAGCCCGACCTTGAACTCAAACATCGACGCGCCCGTCTTCTTCACCGAGGAAGCGGCGATGTCGGCCATGATGGTGGCGATCTCGGCGTCCGATCGGCCCTCGTCGGGATCGACGGCGTAGGCATAGGCGACGAACGGTGCCCGTTCGCGCACGGCCCCGCCCAGAAGACGATAGAGTGGCACCCCCGCCTCCTTGCCGGCGATGTCCCACAGCGCCTCTTCGACGGCGGCGAAGGCGTTGCGGTGCGCCGGGTATTCAGGGTAGCCGTAATCGAAGGGCGTCTTGGCAAGGCAGGCATCGCGAACTGCCCGCCGGTCGTCGGCGGGCAGGCCGACGACGGCGTCGGCAAAACGTTCGTTGATGATGCGTGCCCCCCAGTCGCCCCGCGTCTCTCCCAGTCCCAGGACGCCGGCCTCGGTCTCGACCTCGACGATCGTACTCTTGACGTGGGTGAGCTTCGTCTTGGAAAAGGCGGCGATGCGCGTCACCGGAACATGCACGGCCGTTGCCCGAACGGACTTGATCTTCATGTCTGGTACTCCCCCCTGTTCGGGTTCAGGGCCCCTTTCGCATGTCGCCGCGCAGGGTCTCGGTGGCCGCCGCATCAATGGCGGGCGCCGCGCCGGTGTTGTCGATCACCACTCCGTATTCGCGGCGCGCATGGTCGGGTGTCACCTTTTCCTTAATGATGTCGTCGAGCACCAGTCCCGGGTCGCGTTCCAGGGGATTGCCATAGCCGCCGCCGCCCGACATGACGTGGCGGAACACGTCGCCCTCCTTCAGCTTCTCGACCTGGAGCATGAGCACCGGCAGCACCCGATCCTCGTCGCCGGGGTTGATCAGATTGATGGAGGCCGAGCCCTCCTTGCCGCCGAAAAGTCCGTGCGGCGGGTATTTTCGCTTGTCGGAGCGCACGTTGAGGATCGCCTTGTCCGAGAGGATGCGGTATTGGCGCAGCAGGGCCAGGCCGCCCCGGTGGCGCCCCGCGCCGCCGGTGTCGGGGGCCATGCCGTATTCATCGATGCGGATGGGATAATCTGATTCGATCATCTCGATCGAAACATTGGACTGATTGGCCCCCATATGGGGTACGCCGGACTGTCCGTCGTGGGTCGCCGCGGCGCCCCAGGTGCCCATGAAGGTCTCGCAGAAGACGAAGGCCTTGCCGTTTTGGTAGCCGGCGATGGTGGGCAGGGTCGAACCGCCGTTGTTGTCCGCCGTCACCCGTTCGGGTACCGCCTTGGACAGCGCCCCGAACAGGCAGTCGATGATGCGATAGCCGGTGATGCCGCGGGCGCCGCAAGGGGCGGGAAAGAGGGGATTGAGGAGGCAACCCAGGGGCGCCACCACGGTGATCGGCTTGCTGAAGCCATGGCAATTAGGGATTTCGGCGCTCATCACCGAACGCAGGGCCGCATAGGCGCCTGCCTTGACAAAAGGGAAGGAAGGGTTGATGCCGCCCTCCACCTGCGGCGACGTTCCCGTCCAGTCGACGGTGATCTCGTCGCCCTCGACGATGATCTTGACCTTGAGATAGATGGTTTCGGGGTCCTCTCCCAGGCCGTCGATGTGATCGACGAAATCGTAGACGCCGTCCGGGATGTCGCGGATCTCGGCACGGGTCAGGCGTTCGGCGTACTCGTGCAGGTGCTCGGCGTAGGCAAGGACCGTTTCGACGCCGTAGCGCTCGAACAGATCGATGAGTTCGCGCTCGCCGCTGTTACACGACGCCATCTGGGCCTGCAAGTCGCCCATCACCTTGTCCGGCGTGCGCACGTTGAGGGCGATGACATCCCACAGGGCCTGATTGTGCTCTCCCCGCTCGACGAATTTGACCACGGGAAGGCGCAGACCCTCTTGGAAGATTTCCTCGGACCCCAGCGCGTTGCTGCCGGCGACGATGCCGCCGACGTCCGAATGGTGAGCCATGGTCGTCGACCAGCCGCACAGCGCGTCTCGAAAAAAGATCGGCGTGGTGATGTAGATGTCGGGCAGGTGTTGTCCGGCGGCGGCGAAGGGATCATTGGAGATGAACACGTCTCCGGGATAGATGCGGCCCTCGTAGTGGGTGATCAACAGGCGCATGGCGTCGTAGAAGCCGCCCAGCTGCATGGGCGTGCACACCCCTTGGGCCAGGGTCCGCCCGTCGGCATCGCAGATGGCGGTCGAGAAATCCATGGAATCGCGGACGATTCCCGAATGGGCGGTGCGCATCAAGGTCAAGGCCATGTCGTCGGCAATGGCATCGAAGCAGTTCTTGATGACCTCAAGCTGAAACGGATCGATTTTGATGGACATGGAAGGTGTTCCTCTTTTCCGCTCGGCTTCAGGACGTACGTTCGATGACGATGTTGCCGATGTTGTCCAGGCGCGCCGAGCAATCCGGCGGCACCACGGCGGTTCCCTCGTATTCTTCGATTACCAGGGGTCCGGGAGTTGGCGTTTCGGTGAGATAGGACCGCCCCGCGACCAGGGTCTCGGCGCTCCCCAGAGTGGGCCCGAAATAGACCGTGCGGCGGCCCGTGGGCTCCGTTCGGGGCGGACGGGCGATATTTAGGTCTCGTGTCCCTTCGGGTTTGCGGCTGCCGACCAGACGCAGGTTTACCACCTCGACCGGGAACTCGCCCGAGAAGGCATGGCCGTAACGGGCCAGGTGCTCGGCCTCGAAGTCTCGGCACAGCGCGTCGATCGCGGCCCCGTCGAGGCGGCCGTTGGCAATCGGCACGGTGAGTTCATAGGCTTGGCCGGCGAACCGCACATCGGCCTGGCGCTCGAAGGTGATGGTGGTTCGGTCGCCGCCGATCACGCCTCCCATGCGTTCGGCCAGGGCCTCGTACTTGCGCTCCGCCTCGTCGGCGGGCATGTCCTTGGCGAGGTGCAGGAAAGGCGCCGTCTCGTTCATCTTTAAGTCGGAGAACAAAAGACCGAGGGCGCTCAACACACCGGCCGCCGGGGGCACGATGACGTGGCGAATCTGCAGTGCCCGTGCCAAATCGACGGCATGGACGCCGCCGTTGCCGCCAAATGCCAGGAGGACGAAATCGCGCGGGTCGCGGCCGCGATTGGTGGTCACCGCCTTGACCGCCCTCATCATGTTGGCGTTGGCGACCGTGTGGATGCCATAGGCGGTTTCCAAAAGGTCCTGGCCCATCGGTCCCGCGATCTTGCTCTCCACCGCCTGGCGTGCAAGCTCGGCGTTCACCGGAACCGTGCCGCCGGTCAGGGCCTCGGGATTGAGGTATCCGAGAAGGACGTTGGCGTCGGTGACCGTGGGCTCGTCGTTGCCGCCGCCGTGGCACGCCGGACCGGGAACGGCGCCGGCGCTTCCGGGTCCGACCTTGAGCGAACCGGCCTTGTCGAGCCAGGCGATGGAACCGCCGCCGGCGCCGACCTCGGAGATGTCGATGACCGGCAGTTTCAACGCGTAGCCGCCGCGGCCCACCGACAGGCCGCCCGCCGACATGCCGCCGCCCACCTCGTACTCCTCGGCGAAGGTGAGCGCTCCTTTTTCTATGATCGACGCTTTGGCCGTGGTGCCGCCCATGTCGAGGGTGATGACATTGTCGAAGCCGCTCAGGGCCGCCACGTGCTCGGCCCCGATAACTCCGGCGGCGGGGCCGCATTCGATGATCTGGGCTGGCTTCTCAATGACGGATTCGGCGTCCAGAATGCCACCGTTCGACTGCATGACCATGAGCCGGGCGTGCATGTCGGCGCCGGCCAGTTGGTCGATGATGGAGCGCAGATAAATTGTCACCGGCGGGCCGACGTAGGAATTGATGACCGTGGTGCTGGTCCGTTCGTATTCCAGCTTCTGCGGCAAGACATCGATGGAAAGCGAGATGTAGTGTTCGGGCAGTTCGCGCCGCAAGATCTCGCCGGCGGCGGCCTCGTGGTCGGGATTGGCGTAGGAATGGAGGAAACAGACGGCGACGGCCTCGACCGACGTTCCCCGGATGCGCTCGACCGCCCGCATGACGTCGGCCTCGTCGAGGGGTGTCAGCACCTCGCCCAAGGGACCCATTCGCTCGGCGATCTCGAAACGCATATTGCGCGGCACCAAGGGGGTCGGCTTGACATAAAGCGGGTCGTAGAGCGCCGGCACACGAATACGTTGTATCTCGAGGACGTCACGGAAGCCCTTGGTGGTCAGCAGGGCCGTCTCGGCGCCCTTGTGCTCGAGGATGGCGTTGGTGGCCACGGTGCAGCCGTGCAGAACCTCTTCCAGCGCCGAAGGCGGCGAGCCCAAAGCGGCGAGAAGATCGGTCACGCCGAGAACCACGGCGTCGGCATAGTTGGCTGGCGTCGAGGGCACCTTGCGCGTCGCTAGGCCGCCGTCCTCGGTGAGGACGGCGATATCGGTGAACGTTCCTCCAATATCGGCGGCGACCCGTTTGACGGAATTTCCGTCGCCATGCTTGCTGCCTGGGGCTGATTTATTATTCATTTAGACCTCTGTTTGGGGACCGCTCCGACTCCGAACTCCCAGATACGGGCACTCTTTTTAGCAGGAAAACCGATCGGCACGAAAGGGTTGCAAATCGAAGGCCGGCGGGCGGCCCACGGCCTGGTCCGCGACGATGCGGCCGGTCACCGCCGCCAGAGTCAGGCCGACGTGGCCATGACCGAAGGCGAAATAGGCGTTGGCGTGGTGCGACGACCGTCCGATCACCGGCAGCGAGTCGGGCATGGAGGGGCGGAAGCCCATCCAGTAGGTGGCGCCTTCGAGCCGCAGCCCGGGTAGCATGCGCTGCGCGTGCTCGACCATCACGGCTTGGCGCGACGGATCGGGCGGTGCATCGAGGCCGGCGAATTCCACCGTCCCGGCCAGGCGCAACCCCGGCGCCAGAGGGGAGACGCAGAAGCGCAGGTCGCCCGAAGCGATGGGCAACCCGACGTCGACTCCGGGATCGGCCAGGGTCACGTGATAGCCGCGCTCGGTTTCCAAGGGCAATCGGTTTCCCAGCAGGGTGGCCAGGGGCTTCGACCAGGCCCCCGCCGCCAGCACCACGAGGTCGGTCGGGTGTTGGCCGGCGTCGCTCAGAACGGCGGTCACACCTTGGGGTCCGAACTCGAAGCCGGTCGCCCGCCGGCGCAGAATCTCGCCACCCTTGCGGACCAATTCGCCAGCCAGCATCTGAACCAGAAGCTTGGGATCGATCGTATGGGCGCAGTCGGGATAGTAGATGCCACGGGTATAGGCCGGGGAAAGGGCCGGAGCCAACTGCCGAACCTCGTCGTCCGCCAAGATGTCGAAGCGGACGTCGAAACGGCGCTGGAGGTCCAGTTCCCTCTTCATCGTGGTCAGAAAACGGTCATTGCGAAACACCACCAAGAAGCCCCGGCGGCGGATCAGGTCGGCCGCCCCGGCATCCTTAATGAGCGGCTGGAAGGCGTCCCAGGCGCCGCCGATCATGTCGGCCAGGGCACGCGATATGGCGTCGACCCGCCTGGGCGTGCTGGCTTTGAGAAAATGGACCATCCAGGGCAACAGCCGCCGCAGGTAGCCCCAGCGAATGGTCAACGAGGACCGTTTGTCGAGCAGCATTGCTGGCACCCGGGGAAGCATTCCCGGCATGGCCACCGGCGTCACATGGTCGAGGGCGAAGAGGCCGGCATTGCCCCCCGACGTGGTCTCTCCCGGCGGCTCGGGGTCGATGACCGTGATCCGCCAGCCATCTCTTAGCAGGTAGAGAGCGCTGGCGATGCCGACGATGCCGCCGCCGATGACGATGGCTCGGCGTCCCGCTCCGCACCCGACGGGGTCCGGCCGGTCTTGGCCTTGGTTGGGGCTGGAGGGCTGCAATTCCTGGGGTCTCCGAGTCGTGGCTTGCGGGTTTCGTGTCTCTTTGCCGCCCGGTTCAGGCCGGGCGCTTGTGGAAAGCCCTCGGGATCTCCCGTTGGTTGGCCAGCGGCTCGGTGAATAGCCGGAATTCTTAGTACCCGAACTTTGTACAGCAGCTTGTTCGGTGTCGTCCATAGGGACGCCAACCGGATCCGATCCGCCGCCCAGTCTTCCGGTCCTTCATGGCGAGCGCTTCTTGACCGGCGGATCAATCTTGACCCCTTCCCTGCCACCTGCTATCGGCAACCGGGTTAAGATTGGCTTCAACACGAGCCAGGCGCTCTATGTAATCGGGGGAAACGGCCGATGGGAACCATCGAGACACTCGCTGACTTCATTGCATCATTTCCGGCCCGGGATATCCCGGCAACAACCCGGGCGATGGCCGAAGACTGCGTCCTCGACGCGACCGGTGCCGCCGCCGCCGGGTTTGGGACGGGCAGCGCCCAGGCGGTGCGCGCCGCCGGCAGGAGCCTCTTCGGACCCGGTCCGGCGACGCTGTGGTTCGCGGACGCCGACCTTTCCCCGACGGCGGCGGCCTTTGCCAATGGCATGGCGGCGTCGGCGTTGGATATTGACGACGGCCATCGGGTGGCGGTCGGTCATCCGGGTGCTCCGATCATTCCGTCGGCCATCGCCACCGCCGAGGCCACCGGCGCCGGAGGAGACGACGTTTTGGCGGCGATCGTGCTGGGCTACGAGGCCGCGGTACGGCTGTCGGCCGCCCGTAACATGGAGACGCACCTCAGTATCTCCACGGGACGGTGGGGCGCATTCGGAGTGGCGGCAACGGCCGGACGCCTCCGCGGACTGGCACCGGATCGTTTGGCCCAGGCGCTGTTGATCGCCGAGAACCACGGCCCCGGTCTTCTCGCCGCTCATCTCCACGGTTTTGGCGGCGCCCACGTCAAGGAGGGTATTGCGTGGTCGGTGGTCACCGGCCTGGCGGCCCTCGACCTCGCCGAATCTGGATTCACCGGCTATCCGAATACGGTTGACCTGCCCGAACTCTATGAGGGAAGCCGCATCGTCGCCGACCTCGGCAAGGCGTTCTGGATCGACAGGACCTACTTCAAGTCGTACTCCTGCTGCCGGGCGATCCATCCGGCCGTGGATGCTTTGGTCGCGTTATTCGCCGAGCACCGGCTCTCGGCCACCGACATCACGGGCGTCCATGTCGATGGCTGCGCCCTCGCCGTCAACCTGAACAACCAGGTGGACCCGCCCAACTTCGAGGCGGCCCAGTTCAGCATCCCGTTCGCCCTCGCCGTCGCCGCCATCGACGGCGCCGACGCGCTCTTGCCCCTCAGGCCCGAGGTCCTCGGTCGCCCCGACCTCGTCGATTTCGGAAAGCGCGTGAGGATGGCCCTTGACCCCGCGATCGACGCCCTGTTCCCGGGACAAATGGCCGGGCGGGTTATCGTCGAGGCGAAGGGCGATTCCTTCGAAAGATATGTGGCGCACGCCCTCGGCGACCCCGATAACCCGCTTGGCCGAGAGGGTATTCGATCCAAGTTCCGGCGGCTCACGGCGCCGGTGCTGGCGCCGGAGCGCCAGGAGACGATGATCGCTACCAGCGCGGCGCTCGGCTCCGACGGCCTGCCCGGGCTCCTCGACGCCCTTCGCCCGGAGTTGGGGGCTACGGTTCCTCGGCCTTGAGGAGATTGCCGATCCGGTTTCAGATCAGGCGTTTGTGGAAGGTCCTCAGGATCTCCCACTGGTCGGCCGGCGGCTTGGTGAAATAGCCGGCGCGGGATACCGCCGGCAAGACGCCGACGCGGTTCAGTTCGGCGCGCATCTCGGCGAGCTTGAAGCCGGCCACCATGCCGTCGACCGCGGGGATGCCGAGCGCCGCGTCCATGTTGTCGCGCCGGTAGGTCAGGAGCGAGCCGAACAGCGTGCATCCCGGGATGACCATCTCGGCGCCGTCTTCTTCGCGTGCGCGCCTCGTCGCCGCGAGGACGCGCTCGAGGATGGCGTCCTCCGATGTCTTGCCGGGATAAAGGTCGTTGGCGTCGATGCCGATGGGGATGACGGAAGCCAGGTTGCCGTCCAGCCCATAGGTCTTGAGCAGCGTGCGCTGGATTTCGCCGTTCTGGTAATCAACCGACAAAAGCGAAAAGTGCTTGCCCATGGTGTAGCAGATCAGGGCCGCCGACTCGAGGGTTCCGGTAACCGGAATGTCGACCAGGGTGCGCGCCTCGTAGAGACCGATGTCGAGCTGGCAGGACAGGAAGATGCCGTCGTATCCCTCGCGCTCGCCCCAGATTACCTTTTCCAGGGTGGGGTCCGTACAGGCGTACTTGAAATAAAGCCACTGGTTGTTCTTGAGCGGGTAATCCTCGGCGATATTGACGATGTCGTATTCCGTATCCGGGCGCTTGATGGCATCGAAGTTTTCGCGGGCGCTGGCTTCGCCGCCGCCGAACGGGTTGATGACCAAGATGCGCATGTAGACCCTCCCGAGATTGACCGACCGGCCCGACGCTCCAGGGCGTTGGGCCGTGTGTTTGCATTCTAGCGTGCCTGGGTGGCGGGCGTCATGGGTCAATCTCATGTTGGGCGGGCGAGGCTTGTCTCGATTGCTGCGCCGCTTTGGAGTACCTTGGCGGGCGATACGAAATACCGAGCCGGAGGTTGCAATGGGGGAATTCGCCGACAAGGTCGCCGTGGTCACGGGCGGTGCCTCGGGCATCGGCAAGGCGACCGCCGCCCTGATCGCCAAGGAGGGCGGTTCGGTGGTCATCTGCGATTGCCGCTACGACTCCGTTGAGCATGCCCTCGGCGAGTTCGCCGATCCCTTCCCGACCATCAGAGGACGCGTTGCCGACGTGGCGTCCGCCACCGACATGGAGCAACTGGTCCGCTTCACGGTCGAGACATTCGGCGGCATCGATATCTTGGTCAACAACGCCGGCATTCAAATGTTCGGCACCGTCGTCGATCTCGGCGAAGACGACTGGGACCGGACCCTGGCGATTAACCTCAAGGGCACGTTCCTGGCCTCCAAGTTCGCCGTTCCCGAGATACGTAAACGCGGCGGCGGGGCGATCGTCAACATCGCCTCCGTCCACGCCTTCGCCACCGTTTCCAACCGCGTCGCCTATGCCGCCTCCAAGACGGGACTGTTGGGTTTGACGCGGGCCATGGCGCTGGACCACGGGCCCGAGAACATCCGCGTCAACGTGGTCTGTCCGGGGCCCGTGGACACGCCGATGCTACGCAATGCCTGGGCGCGCATCTATCCCGGCCGCCCGATGCCCGAATTGCTGGATGAACTGGCCGAACTCGTTCCGGTGGGCACTGTCGGGCGCGCCGAGGAAGTAGCCGAGATGATCGCCTTCCTCGCCGGGCAGCGGTCGGGCTTCATCACCGGCGCCGAGTTTAAGGTCGAAGGCGGGGTGGCGGCCCGCTACTCGATCGCGCCGCGCCCTCAAGCAACACGGTAGCGTTCGATCTTCTCAGGATCCAATTCCACACCGAGCCCGGGCTTGTCCGGAATCGCTAGGCATCCATTTTCATACGGAAACGGCTCGGTGATGATGTCGTCTGTATAGAAAACGCCGCCGACCTTGCATGTTTCCTTGCCCTTGATAGTGGTGACCGGAATTACCGACGGCAGCACCTCGGCGCGCAGCGCGGCGATCAAGTGAAGATTTCCGGCATTGCCCACGCCCGTCTCGAGGGCGCCGTTCAAGTTCACCGGCATTCCCGCCGCCGCCGCAATGACGCCGATCTCCATGGCGCGCTGAAGGCCGCCCGATTTGCTGTAGTAGATGGAAATCGCATCGGCACTTTCCTGTCCCACGACCTCCATGGCGTCGTAAGGCGACCAGACCCCTTCGTCGGTCCATACCGGTACGTTCACCGCGGCGGTGACCCTGGCCATCGGCCGGCGGCCCTCGACCGGCTGTTCGACCGCGCAGATGCCGAACTCCTCCATGGCCCTGATAGCGCTGATGGCCTGTTTCGGATTGCTGTAACCCTGGTTGATGTCGGGGAAGATATCGACCTGGTCGGCGATCTCCTCGCGTATGGCCTTGATGATGGCGCAGTCTTCTTGCGGTATTCCTTCGACCTTGATTTGCATGGTCTTGATGCCGTCGGCCGCCGTGCCCGCCGCTTCCTCCGCCGCGAACTCGGGCGAGGCGATGCCGACGCTGTGGCAGATGGCGGCCTTGTCGCGCATGGCGCCGCCGAGAAGCTGATAGACCGGTACGCCCATGGCCTTGCCGGCGATGTCGTGCAAGGCGAGATCGACCGCGGACTTGGCAAACTTGTGACCCTTCAACGGAACGTCTATCTGGCGTAGCAAGGTTGAGATGTTGAGCGGATCAGCGCCGACCAGGAGGGGGGCAAAATACGTCTTGATCACATGCGGCGCGGTAACGGTGTCTTCCCCGGAATAGCGGCCATGCTCGCCGCTCCAATCGGGGAGCACCGGAGCCTCGCCGAGCCCGACGATCCCGGAATCGGTCTCGATGCGCAGGATCACGTAATTGCCGATGGGTATTTGGAGGCCGTGCCATCCGTAGCCTTCCCACCGGTTGGGCAGGTCCACGACAATGGTTTCGAGGCGCGTGATCTTCATTTTCCGGTCTCCTCGAGCCGATAGTCCCGTTGCAAACCTTCGCGCGTGATCTTCTCTTCGCGGAGATCCCGTTCGATCGATCCCGAATCGCGCTCCCCCGGATTGCCGAAACCGCCGTCGCCCTGCGTATGCATGCTGAGTACGTCGCCCCGCCCGAGGGCCTGGTTGACCGTTTTCGATTTCAGGTTGGCGGTTTGTCCATTGGTCCTCAACATTAGCTTGCCGCAGGCACCGGGGCCGCCGCCGAACAGCCCGAAGGGCGCCACCTTGAATTTGTCGAACTGGGTATTCAAGACGCCGCGCTGGTCGAGGAATTCGATCTCGCGCAGGACCCCGAGGCCGCCCCTGTATTTTCCGGCCCCGCCCGTATCGGCGAGGAACTCGTAACGCGTAAATCGAAGCGGATAGGTAGCCTCGACCATTTCGATGGGAGTGTTGGCCAGATTATGGACTCCTTGCGAATAGCAATCGGGACCGTCCTTGGTCGGCCGGGCGCCCCAACCGCCGACTTCGATGTCGAAGTAAATCCAATTCTTCCCGGTGTCGCTCTCACCAGCCAGGATGTGGACGTTGGACATGCCGTAATAGGCGGCCGGGATCCGATCCGGCAGGGCCTGGGATAAGGCCGCGTAAAGGGCGATGGAGATGGTATGCGCGATCGCGTTCCGCCCCACCACGGGCGCCGGCGATTGAGCGTCCACCACGGACCCTTCCTCGGTGATGATCCGGATCGGCTTGTAGCATCCGTAGTTCGCCGGAATGGTCGAATCGGCGATCGACATGATCACGTAGTAGATCGCCGACTCCGTCGACGAAAGCGTGGCGTTGATCGGTCCGCGCCGTTGCGGAGCGCTGCCGGTGAAATCCACTTTGATTTCGCCATCTCCGACGGTGACTTTCACGGCAACGCGGATCTGCTCATCGACCACCCCGTCGTCGTCGACGAAATACTCGGCGCTATAGGTGCCCGCCGGAATCTCCTTCAGGCAAGCCCGCATGCGGCGCTCGGATGAGGCGATGGCCTCATCGGAAAACTGGCAGAACGTCTCGATGCCGAAGCGCTCGACAAGTTCGAGGACAGATTTCTCGCCGATCTCCAATGCCGCCGTTTGGGCGCGCAGATCACCGAGTGTCTTTTCCGGCTGGCGGATGTTCGCTCCGATCAGGTCGATCAAACGCGGGTCCAGCTCGTAGTTCCGGGCAATCTTTATCGGCGGTATGCGCAGCCCTTCTTGGAATATCTCGGTGGCATCGCCGGCATAACTACCCGGCCGCATGCCGCCAATATCCAGATGGTGAGCGAGAGTTCCGACGATCGCCACCAACTCGCCGTCGGCGAAGACCGGCATGAACGTCTGGATGTCCGGAAGATGCTGCCCGCCCCAGTACGGATCGTTCATGAGAACGATGTCGCCGGTCTTCCAGGTTTCCACGGGATAGGCCCGTGTGAGGGTCGTATGGAGCGATCGTGACATAGAGTTGAGATGCATCGGAATGCGCGACGCCTGCGCCACAATCCTTCCTTCCCGGTCGAATACGGCCGTGGAATAGTCCAGCATTTCGCGGACCACGGTGGAATACGACGTCCGCCAGATGATCGCGGACATTTGTTCGGCGACGCCCACGAGGGCGTTCTGGAATACGCCGAAACCGATGGTATCGATTTTCACGGCTTAGCCTCCCACGCCTATAATAAGATTCCCCAAGTCGTCCACCGATAGTGTTTGGCCCGGATGCACGACTGTCGTGGTATCCAACTGTTCGATGATGGCGGGGCCTTCGAATTCCGTCCCCGGACGGAGAACCCGCCGCTCGTAAATCGGGCAATCGGTGAACCCGTTTGATTCCTCGAAATAAACATCCCGGGTATCGGATGGCGAAACTGGGCCGCTTAGCGCGGGTTGCTCGCGAAGGGCCGGCGCGTCGACACTTCCCGTGGCAACGAGCCGAAGGCTGACGAACTCCACGGGATCGCCCTTGGAACTGTGCGCAAACAGGCGTTGGTGTTCGGCATGGAAACGCGATTCCGCTTCGCTGACGGCGGCGGCGTCGATTGCGCCGTCGGGGAACGCGACGTTCACCTCGTAAGCCTGCCCTACGTAGCGCAGGTCGACGGTCCTTTGAAACGCCCGGCGCTCAGGTTCGAGCCCGTCCTCGATCAAGGCTTCCTCACCGAGAGCATGCAGATCGGCATAGAGGGACGTCAGCGCCTCCATCGACACCTGATCGGTCCGGCCCATATGGCTGCGCACGAAATCATGCCGGATGTCGGCGACCAGAAGACCGAAGGCCGAAAACACGCCAGGCGATTCGGGCACCAGAACCGAGTTGAATCCAATCTCCTTGGCGAGCGCCGCGGCGTGGACCGGTCCGCCACCGCCGAAGGCGATCAGAGTAAAGTCGCGCGGATCGTATCCGCGTTCGGCGGAACTGACCTTGAGCGCCCGCTCCATGTTGGCGTTCGCGAGTCTAATGATTCCGGCCGCCGCCGAGATGGGATCGAGCCCGAGAGGATCGGCGATCATTTCCTTGATGGCGGACAGCGAGGCCTCGCGATCAATCGTCATTTCCCCGCCGAGGAAGCGGGTGGGATTCAAGCGGCCCAAGACAAGATTGGCGTCGGTTACCGTCGGCTCGGTTCCGCCGCGATCATAGGCGACCGGGCCGGGGTCGGCACCGGCGCTCTTCGGGCCGACCCGCAAGCCGCCGCCCGCATCGAGCCACGCTATGCTGCCGCCACCGGCACCGATGGTGTTCACGTCCAACACCGGCAACTTGACCGGATAGCCGCCGACATCGGCCTCTGTGGTCATCAACGGCTCGCCACGGTGGACAAGCGAGATGTCCGTGCTGGTGCCGCCCATATCGAAGCCCAGCACGTTGGGACGCTCCGTCAAGCGCCCGATGAACTGACAGGCCAGGACGCCTGCCGCCGGACCGGAGTAAATCAAATGGGCCGGGGTTTGCCGTGCCGCGCCGACGGTCATGGAGCCGCCGTTCGACTGCATGAGAAGCACTTGGGCCTGGGAAAGAAGATTGGACACGCGGTCCGCCAGGATTTCCAGATACCGGGAAACGACCGGCATGGCCGCTGCGTTCAGCGTTACCGTGCTGGTTCGCTCGAATTCGCGGATTTCCCGGCAAACGTCCGACGATGCCGACACCGAGACCTCGGGGAGCGCCGCAATCAGTTCCGCCTTCATGGTCGCTTCGTGTTCGGCGTTGGCGTAGGCGTGCAGGAAGCTGATGGCGACAGCAGCCGCGCCGCTGGCCTTGACGGCCTCGACCGCCGCGCTCGTCGCACCGGACTCCAGGGAAAGCAGCACGGTTCCATCGGGTGCCATGCGCTCTTCTGCCTCGAAGCGCAAATCCCTAGGGACGATGGGCACCGGTTTATCCTGATAAAGATCGTACATGTCGGGCCGCAGGTGGCGCCCAATCTCGAGAACGTCGCGGAAACCCTTCGTTGTGATCAACGCGGTGCGGGCGAGGGTTCCCTCGAGCACGGCATTGGTCACGATGGTCGTTCCGTGGTTCAACAGGCCCACGGACTTAGGTTTGGCTTCGGCTTGTTTAAGGGCGCGTTCGACCGCCGCCACAAGAGCACCCGCCGGATCCTTTGGACGGCTCGGCACCTTGACGATCATGAATTGGCCGGTTTCCTCATCGAGCAACACGAGGTCGGTGAAGGTGCCGCCAATATCCACACCTATCCGTATCGTCTCCATCTCAACTCCTAATCATGGCCTTCAGTCCAACGGCAGGCGCCGAAAGCGGCCGGGCATCAGGGGGTCACTGTAATGGTCCACCGGCCCTTCGTCGATGAATCGCTGGTGAGCGTGCTTGAGCTTCTCGGGTGACAGGGTCACGCCCAGGCCCGGCCCCTCGGGCACCGGAACGACGCCGTTCTTGGGCCGGAAGGGACCTTCTTCGATGACGTCGTCGGTCTGCCAGCGGAACAGGGTCTGGCTCGGTTCCTGGATCCACTGGGTCGCCGCGACGACGTGCATGTAGGCGGCGTTCATGATGCCGGTGTCCGGGCTGTAGCACCAGAACCCCACGCCCATCGCCTCGCAGGCGCCGATGAAGCGGATGGCGCGGTTGATGCCGCCGAAGACCGCGAAGTTATTGACGAAGGTGTCGGGAACGCCAAGCGCCACGGCGCGCCGCAGGTCCGGAACGTGGCTGGAGAACGGAATGGCTGAGTGCTGACGCAAGGCCGCCATTTCCTCGAAGGTGGCAACAGGGTCCTCGTAGTTGCGGATGTTGTAGGGCTCGATCTCGCGAAGTATCCGGCGCGCCGTGCTCAACGACCAGGCCATATTGGAATCGAGGCGGATCATCGCCTTGTCGCCGAGCCTCTCGCGCAACAACTTCACCGCGGCGATCTCAAGCTCCGGATCGCCGAGAGTCAGCTTGCCCTCGAAGTAGGGTGAGCCGTGCTCGTCGCGCATCCTGACACAGTAGTCGGCCACCGCTTCCGCCGTCATCTCGCCGCCGCGGCCGTTCTTCTCGGCACGGAAGGCGAAGTATTCGGTGAACGGTATGTCCTTGCGCACCGCACCACCCAGGAGCTGGTAGAGGGGCTGGTTCCACGCCTTGCCGCGGATATCCCACAGGGCGACCTCGATGCCCCCGAAAGCCTTAACTGTCGAGGCGTCGTCGGTATTCTGGACGATCCGCCACTCGGGCACGCAGGCGGCCTCGCAGCCCGCGATGTCGATGGGGTCGCGGCCGACCAGAAGTGGTGCCAAGTCATGCTCGATCAGCTTTGCGCAATCCCAAGACGGCGCCTCGCCCAAACCGGTCAGGCCCTCGTCGGTTTCGACCTCGATAATGGTCTTTGAGCTTCCCGGAAAAAGGCCGGCCGACCAGTAGAACGGCGCCTCGAGGAGAATATTGACCGGCGTCGCGCGGATCGCGGTGATCTTCATGGCGTCCTCCTCCCACCCGCTCGTGGAGTAGCCCACGATGATGATCCCCGACTCCCCCGGCCTCTGTCAATCGGGCCCTGAATCGCCATGGGGGAATGTCACGGTCCTGAGTTTGACAGGTTGTGACAATCAATATACGAAAATCATGGTTTGTGCTGAGACCAGATGAATTTGAAGGACGGCATGGAAATTCACGTTGGTGTTGACGTCGGCGGTACTTTTACCGACTTGGCGGTCAATATCCCCGGCGAGAACCGCCTCATTCGCCACAAACTTCCGTCGACACCCGAGCGGCCCGATGGCGCCATCATCGAGGGCGTCGTCCAGGTGCTGACCGAGCACGGCCTCGACGCTGGCCATATCGTGCGTTTGTCCCACGGAACCACGGTCGGAACCAACGCCCTCATCCAGCGCCGGGTGGGCAAGGTGGCGGTGGTCACCAGCCAGGGTTTTCGCGACCTGCTCGAGATCGGCCGGCAGGTGCGACCCAAGGTCTACGACATCCATCTTGACTTTCCCAAGCCCCTGGTGCCCAGGCGGCTGCGCTGCGAGGTGCGCGAACGGCGCCGCGCCGACGGGAGCGCGCACGTCGCGCTCGATGAGGACGGCGTACGCCACGTCGGCCGCCAGTTGGCCGCCGAGGGTGTCGACTGCGTGGCCGTCTGCTTCCTCCACTCCTACGCCTATCCCGAGAACGAGGAGAAGGCGGTGGAGATCTTGCGCGAGGTCCTGCCGTCGGATGTCCACATTCTGTCGTCGACGGCGGTTTACCCTGAGTTCCGCGAGTACGAGCGCTTCTCGACGGCGGTCCTGAACGGCGCGCTGCTCACCGTCGTCGATGCCTATCTCGATCGTTTCACCGCCGAGGTCGCGCGTCTCGGTATCCCGGCCGAACCCAAGGTAAGCCAGAGTAGCGGCGGCCTCATGTCCGTTCACATGACGCGCAGGCTGCCCATCCGTGCCTGCCTGTCGGGACCCGCCGCCGGGGTGCTCGGCGCCGCCTACCGGGCCCCGGCCGCCGGCTTCGGCAACGTCATCACGCTTGACGTCGGGGGCACCAGCGCCGACGTCAGCGTTCTCGTCGAAGGCGCTCCGACGGAAGTCCACAACCGCATGCTGGCGGGATTCCCGTTGCGCTTGCCGGCCCTCGACGTCAACGCGGTGGGCGCCGGCGGCGGGTCCATCGCCTGGATCGACGTCGACGGGCTGTTGAAGGTCGGACCCCAGAGCGCCGGCGCCCATCCCGGCCCGGCCTGTTACGACCTCGGCGGCACCGAAGCGACGCTCACCGATGCCAACGTCCTGCTCGGCCGCCTCAACGATCAGACCCTGCTCGACGGCCGCATGCCGATCCGCCGCGACCTCGCCGAGGCCGCCGTCGACCGCCTGGCCGAGGAACTCGGGCTCGACCTCATGGAAACGGCGCGCGGGATCATTCGCGTCGCCAGCGCCACCGTAGTCAAGGCGATTCGCCCTCTTTCCGTCGAACGCGGCTACGACCCCGCCGATTTCTGCCTGTTTCCATTCGGCGGCGCCGGGCCGCTGCTGGCCACCGAGATCGCCCGAGAACTGGGTATGGCAACCATCATCGTTCCGCCGAGCCCCGGGATTCTGTGCGCCGAGGGATTGTTGAACAGCGACCTGACCGCCGATTTCGTGAAGACAGCGCTGATGCCGCTGAGCGAGGACTCCCACGGCCGCCTCAACGCCGTCCGCCGCGACCTGCGGCGGATCGTCGATGACTGGTTCGACCACGAAGAGGTTGCCCCGGCCGATCGCAGTCTTCAGTGGACCGTGGAGATGCGCTACGTGGGACAGAACTACGAGCTGTCCCTGCCGCTGGGCGACGACGACCTGGGCGCCGAGGACTGCACGGACCTGGCGCGGACGTTCCACGCCAGCCACGAGCGCACCTACGGATTCTCCGCCGAAAGCGAAACCGTCGAGTTCGTCAACATGAAGATCAAGGCGGTCGGCATCCTCGACAAGCCGCCGCTACCGACGCTCACCGCCGGGCCGGATGCCGAGCCGGTGGCGCGCCGCCGCACCCTCTTCGCCACCGGCGACTGGTACGAAACCCCGGTCTTCCGCCGCGATTCCCTGGCTCCGGGGCAGGCCCTGGCCGGCCCCGCCGTCATCGAGCAGATGGACACCACGACGCTGATCTTTCCCGACGACCATTGTGTCGTGGACGACCAGGGCAATCTGATCATCACCCTGACTCAGGGGAACGGACCATGACGCTGACCCCCATCGAGGTCGAACTTCTGCGCAACGGGCTGACCAGCATCTGCGACGAGATGTACGTGGCGCTGATGAAGAGCGCCTATTCGACCAACATCAAGGAACGCAAGGACCACAGCGCCGCGATCATCGACGCCCAGGGCCGGGTTATCGTCCAGGGCGAGTCACTGCCGTTGCATCTCGCTTCCATGCTCGGACTTGTCGAAGTCGTCCTGGAGCGGGTCGGGAGCGAGAACCTGCGGCCCGGCGACATGTTCATCTCCAATGACCCGTTTGTCGGACGCGGCTCGCATCTGCCCGACGTGGCCCTCGTCGCCCCGGTGTATTACGACGACGATCTCGTCTTCTTCGTTGCCGACATCGCCCACCATGCCGACATCGGCGGCATGGCACCGGGCAGCATGGCCGGCGGCATGACCGAGGTCTACCAGGAGGGACTGCGTATCCCGCCGATCCGCTTGATGGAGGACGGCAAGATCATCACCGACGTGTTCGATCTGATCTTGCTCAACGTTCGCGTTCCCGAGGAACGGCGCGGTGACTACCTAGCCCAGGTGGCGGCCAACCGGCTGGGCGAGCGCCGCCTGCACGAACTGTTTCGGCGCTGGTCGCTGGAACAGCTGCGCGAAGGCGCCGACGCCCTCGTCCACGCCGTGGCCCGGCGCATGCGGGCCGGTATCGCCGGGCTGCCCGACGGCGAATACGCCTTCTCGGACATCATGGACGACGACGGCATGGGCACCGAGAACATCCCGTTTTGCGTCCGCATCGTCGTCGAGGGCGAGGAGATATTGTTCGACTTCACCGGATCCTCGCCGCAGGTGCGGGGCAACATCAACATCAGCTTCGCCGGCCTGCAGGCCAGTGTGCTGTTCGCCCTCAAGGTCCTCATCGATCCGGACGGACCGACCAACCATGGCATGCTGGAGCCGGTGCGCATCATCGCCGAGGAGGGCAGCATCACCAACGCCGCCTTTCCCGCCGCGACCGCGGCCCGCGCCCAAGCCTGCCAGCGGGTCATCGACGTAGTCCTCGGAGCACTGTCGAAGGCCGTTCCCGAACGTATTATTGCGGCCAGCAACGGCGCCAACGGCGTCTCCGCATTCTTCGGCGCGGGACCCAACGGACGCTACTACGTCTATATGGAAACCATCGGCGGCGGCAGCGGCGCGCGCTCGTACAAGGACGGCAAGGACGGTGTACAGGTTCACGTGACCAACACGTCGAACCTGCCCGTCGAGGCCCTGGAGAACGAATACCCGCTGCTCATCGAACGCTACGAGTTGGTCCCGGACTCCGGTGGCGCCGGTAAGTGGCGCGGCGGCGTCGGCCTGCGCCGGGTCTACCGGCCGCTGGGCCACACTGCGGTGTTCAGCGGCCAGGGCGAACGTTGCGTCAGCCACCCCTGGGGCCTCTTCGGCGGCGGCGAAGGCGGCTTGGGGTCGTTCTCGCTCGATTTCGACGACGGCCATAGCCAGGCCTTGCCGATCAAGCCGACGACCGTCGAGATTCCGCCCGATGCTGCCGTCACGGTCATTACCCCGGGCGCCGGGGGCTATGGGGCGCCAGCCGAGCGCAGCCAGGCGGACCTCGCGGACGATCTTGCCAATGGCCTATTCTCGGCGGAATTTATGAAGGAACACTACGGCTTCGAGGGTGAAAAACCAGCCGCCACGGACGAAGAAACCAAGACATGAGCGGAGCCTATGGCGGCAATCGGGCCTAGCCCGTGCAGTGACACGACCGATCGCAAGGGAGGTAGCCCATGGAGGTTTTCGGTGCTGATATTTGGGTCGTCGGATCAGGCGCCGCCGGGCTCGCAGCAGCCATCGCGGCCCGCCGCCAGGGCATGGACGTCAAGGTCGTCGGCAAGGCGCGGCCGGGCCGCGGCACCGCCACCCTCCTCAGCGGCGGCGGCTTCGCGGGGGCTTGGGACGGTGTCGCGGCCGAGGAACACCGCAACCGGACCCTGACCGCCGGGCGCGGCCTCAACGAGCGCCATCTAATCGAGGCCCTGGTGGCCGAGGCGCCGGAGCGGTTTCGCGAACTCATCGGCTGGGGTCTCGATGTCGAATCCGGGCCCGGACGCATAAACGCCCGGGGTCGGGCACCGCTCTTTGGCGAAGACATCGTCCGCTGCCTCGTCGCCAAGGCCGACGAGGTCGGCGTTGCTTTCCAAAGCCACCTCGTGGTGCGGGCGCTGGCGGTCGACGACGCCGGCGCCTTCCTCGTCGCCTACGCGCCGGACAAGGGGGGCTGGGTCGGGCTTGTCGGCCGCGCCGTCGTTCTGGCGTCCGGGGGCGCCGGGGCCCTTTATCGGCGCCACGACAACCCACAGCGGATCACCGGTGATTCCTACGCCCTCGCCTTCGCCGCCGGAGCGCAGCTGCAGGACCTCGAGTTCGTCCAGTTCTATCCCTTGTGCCTCGCCGAACCGGGGCTGCCACCCGTGCTGATACCGCCCGGCGCGACCGACCGCGGACGTCTCACCAACGACCGCGGCGAGGACGTCCTCGTCAAGTACGGCATCGCCAAGCGACCGGCCGGCGAGCGGGAGCGAGATCGTCTCTCCCAGGCCATTTTCCGGGAGATCGAACGGGAGGGTCGGGAGGTCTTCGCCGACCTAACGGCGCTTTCCGACGAGGACTGGCGTGGCGATCCCTTCTCCGCCAACAACCGCGAGTTCCTGCGCCGCCGTTGCCGTCTTGACGAGCGACCGGTTCGCCTGGCGCCGGCGGCCCACTTCATGATCGGCGGGGTATCGGTCGACGCCTCCGGCGCGACCTCGGTGCCCGGCCTCTTCGCGGCCGGTGAGGCCGTGGGCGGGCTGCACGGGGCCAATCGCCTCGGCGGCAACGCGCTTTCCGAGACCGTCGTCTTCGGCACCCGGGCCGGGTTGGCTGCCGCCGCCTGGGCCGGGAACCGCCGGGAGCCGGGAAAACGAGGCTCAGAAGCCCAGCTTACCCGTTTCATCCCCGAGCCGGCCCGCGGCGCGTCCGAGGCCACGGCCGCCGAATTGTTGGCTCGGTTGCGCCGGGTCATGTGGGAAGATGTCGGTGTCCTTCGCAACCGGGCAGACCTCGAGAGAGGTCGCGACGCCATCGCCGAGATCGCCGCGGCGGCCGCCAGAACGGGCGGCGTCGGCGAGCCTGACGAGTTCCAGCGCATTCTCGAGGTCCAGCTTGCCGCCCAGGCCGCTTCGCTGATTGTCGAGGCGGCACTCAGGCGCGAGGAAAGCCGCGGCGCTCACTTCCGCGAGGACTTTCCGCAGAGCGACGACGCTAAGTGGCTGGGCCATATCAAGGTGCAGCGGAAAAACGGGGATGCGGCCTGGAACTTCGAGAGGAGCGCGGTTTGGGGAAGCGATGGAACGGACACCCAACCGAAGGTATGATTGCGAGGTAACCGATGATCGTCTCTCTCGTTGCGGAAACGGTGACATGTCTCGTCGAACTGATCTTGCATTGATGCCGCCGGGCGAGCCGATGACCCCTTGCCTGGTCATCGACCACGCGGCGGTGCGCCACAACCTGGAACAGACCGCCCAGGCCGTCGGCGGCGTCGAGCGCCTGATCCCCCACGTCAAAACCCACCGCGCGCCGTGGCTGGTGGCCGATCTTTTAGCCCAGGGTGTGCGTGCCTTCAAAACGGCGACGCCGGCCGAGGTTGAGATGGTTCTTGCCGCCGGCGCCGGCGAGGTCCTGTGGGCCTATCCCTCGGTCCAGGGTAGTGCCGTCGAGCGCGTTATCGCGGCGGCCCGCCAA
>PVBE011584524.1_pt1 | contig 36986 bp, 29 predicted proteins | sample 1631181 | NCBI WGS metagenome assembly PVBE01 (sample SAMN08397723, study PRJNA350692) | Marine metagenome, whole genome shotgun sequencing project. | isolation source: water | place: Pacific Ocean | collected 2012-04
AGTCGCTGTTCACAACAGGGTTCGCCGGCAGATCGCCTCCAAGTCCCCATCACCCGATATTTTGACCCGTGACCGAACCAAAATGCGTTGCTGAAGCCCTGAAACATTCTCTTGACCCATTTTGACTTTCCTATTGTTTTACAGATTTTCTCAACTAATGGTTTTATTGCTCTGAATGGCCTGAAAACAAGCCGAATGAATATTGTCTCGAGACCCTGGATTTGTAACACAGAAATCGCAGAAAAGCTGGGCATCGTGGAGGGCAGCCCGATCTTCAAAAGATCACGAACCTACTATGCTGACGATGAAAGAATCATCGCGTTTATCGATATCGTGCCCACGGCTAACGCTACCGAGCGAGATCTGACCATTAAATGGTGAAGGCCTGGCTATATCCTGCAGTCGCTACACTCAGAACTTGGAAGCGTTATGAGGGGACAAATCGTAAACCTCCAAGTTAAAACTGAAATGGTACTAAGCAGGAAGTGGCTTTTCAGAAGGAGCACTTCCGTCAGTCGATGTTTGTTCTGTAAAGACGATACTGGACTTTGTACCTTTTCCCTGTTCGCTGTCTATGATCAGGCTCCAACCGAATTTGGCACAAAGCCTGTTGACGATGTCCAGGCCGAATCCGAAACCCTGACTGGCGTTTCCTGAAACACTCGGATCTCTGACACGCCCCAGTTGGTCGCTGGAGATCCCGGTTCCTGTATCTTCAACTTCAACCCTATCCTTTAAAAGGGTAATCGTAATGGAGCCTTTTGAAGTAAACTGACAGGCATTGCGAATCAAGTTGGAAATTGCGATCATGGCAACCCCAACAGGTGCTTTGATCGTCGGTGTCGCTTCAATTTTCAACTTCGTTTCCACCTCTTTTCCAGTCAGCAGGTGCTTGTTTTGCTCAATGGCATTTTCAATAACTGGTTTTAGTTCTGCAATGGCTGTTTGCCCTCCGTTCCCAGTTTCTCGTGCTAACCACAACAGAGATTCGACAGTGGTTTCCATATCCCGACTCGATCGATCGATGCGGTTAACCAGCTTTTCCGTCTTGGTATCGGTGGAGGATTGTGACATTTTGAGCAGTTCCACAGCCCCTTTAATGACTGTTACGGGTGTCCTCAATTCATGGCTGCAGTCTCTTGTGAATTGGTTTTCCCTGCGGATAAATTCTTTAATTCTCTTAAAAGACATTTCAAAAGTTCTTGCCAGAGCCCCGATCTCATCTTCCTTGAACATTTTGGCAAAGCCGGATGGGAGGTTGTTAGGGTCTGTATTCTCAATCACACCCATCAGCTTTTTCAACGGATCGATGACACGGCTGGCAGTGAACCATCCGACTGCAAAGGCTACCAGAAACACGGCAAAATATGACCAGAATGCGAGAACTTCGATCTCGTCTTCTTTCTGCCGCCAGAACTCAAAATTAATAAAAATAAAAACCTTCTTTCCGTCGTGCAGCGTCTTGACCCCGAAGTAATGATCAAATTTTTCTTCATCGTCGGAAGCTTCTAGATCTTTTCCATCGTAGAATTCATCAGGGTCGATATCCAGATCGTAGACCCCGTCAGATAAATTCAAAACTGTTGAACGCACGTATTCCGGCATACTGGAAGTTCCCAGAAAAGACCTGATATCCTCTGCAATTGGCAGGGGTGTTTCAAGATCCTGCTGATAGCGATCGGCAAAATATTGTAGCTCGGACTGCAACCTTCGTATAAAGAACTCCCCTGCCATTCGGGACTTTAGCACATTGATGATAATCGCATAGGTCGCTGTGATCAGAAGGGCAAAGCCGACGAACGAAACGATAAACCTCAGCCTGAGATTATTCTGGAGTTTCATCAGCCCCCTCAAGTTTGTAGCCAAAGCCATGCACAGTTTTTAGCATGGCTTTGGAGAAGGGTTTGTCGATTTGTGTTCGTAATGTATAAAGATGGCTTTTCAAGGTATTGCTGCCGGGTGGCTGATCCCCCCACAATGCGGTTTCAAGATTCTGACGACTCACCACATTTGGATAAGCTTTCATCAACAGGTTCAGGATCGTTAAACAAGTCCGGTTTAATTCGATCGGTTTTCCTTCCCGCGTAACACTCATAGTACCCGGATCCAGTTCCAGTTGATCGACGACAAGTTTGTTCTTTCCGGTCTTCAAACCTCTTTTGGCCAGAGCTGTAATTCTGACGGCGAGTTCCTCAAGCGCAAACGGTTTGACCAGATAGTCGTCTGCACCCGATTCAAAGCCTGTGAGCTTATCATCCAGAGTATCCCGTGCCGTTAGCATTAAGATAGGTGTTTGATCGTCTGCCTCTTCCCGATATTTTTTGCACAGGGTTATGCCATCCATGCCGGGAAGCATTAGATCTAAAATGATAACATCGAAGGATTGTGTCAGGGCTAAATGCATTCCACTGATTCCGTCCATACCAAAATCAACGATATGTCCCATTGCTGTTAAATAGTCACCGATGTTTTCTGCAAGATCCTGGTGGTCTTCAATCACCAGGACACGTATTGGATGTTGAGCTTTTTTTATCATGAATCTGGAGATGTTTTCTGAGCTGCATTGTCACTATCGCTTGTCTACTTCATGTTCCTGCAAGCTTGTCATAGTAAAATGATTAGATCAAATAGCAGGTGATTTAGCAAAATATCGATCGTTGGAGAAAAATTACAGATCATCATGATCATCATGCGGACCTCCTCACCAGACTCGTCTGGCTGTTTGTTCTTTCACCCATCCGGTTTGATGCCGGTTCAATATCCAGTCTGTCCATCCATTCGCCGCGAACGCCTCGGGTATAAATGAGCCGAAGATCATTCAATATCATCAACAGACTTGGAATCAAAACCAGGGTTAAAACCGTTGCGAAAAGAATTCCAAAGACAATGGTGATCGCCATGGGGATCAAAGTAGTTGCATAGGAGTCGGTTTCGATAATCAAAGGGGCCAGGCCACCGATTGTCGTAATGCTCGTCAGAAACACTGCTCTAAACCGTCGGGTTCCGCCCTGAATCAAGGCTTCTTTAAACGGAATCCGATTTTTTATATTGGTATTGATACACTCAATTAAGACGATTGCATCGTTTATCACAATTCCGGTTAACCCGACCATTCCAAACATACTGATCATGGTTAGCGTATAGCCCAGCGCAAAATGTCCCCAAATCGCCCCAATTACGCCAAATGGAATTACAATCAGGATGACCAGGGGTTGCAGGTAGGACCGAAACAAGGTGGCAATGAGCATATAGATAATCAGAACAGCAAGAATGAAACCCACAATCATGGTATCGAACGACTCTTCTGTTTCGCCTGCATCACCGTCAAGAACAAATCGGATATTTGGGTGCATTGAACTAACTTCTTTAAATAATCCATTTGATAAGGACTCAATTATTTCATCCGGGTAGATTACCGATGTATCAACATCCGCTGTCACAGTGACACGACGCAATCCATCGACTCTTGTAATTGCCGACGATCCCGGGACTGTTTTAACGCTGGCAATGACATTCAAAGGGACTTCAACCCCATTTCCAGTGCGTATCAGGACGTTTTCCAGGCTCGAAAGTCGGTTTTTTTCCTCAAGTGTATAACGGACTTTTATTTTTACGTTATCTCTTCCCCGTTGAATACGAAGGACCTCCTCTCCAAAATAGCCCGCATAAAGTTGATCAGCCAGATCCTGTACAGTGACACCGAGACTCCTGGCAGTTGGTTTTAAGCTGAATTGCAATTCGTTCTTTCCTTTGACAAAATCAGACTGCACATCAAAGACGCCATCATAGTTGAGTAGTCTCCTTTTCATTTCTTCTGCTACTGCTGCTGCCTCCTCAAGATCATGTCCATCGATTCCGATTTCAATCGGTTTCCCCGGATTGCCCATAGCCATTCCAGAAAAAGAGACTGATTTTACACCATAAATAGGGCCGACCTCTTCTTTCCATTGTTTCAAAATCTTCTCAGAATGAACGCCTCTTTTTTCGGCAGCCAGCATAATGATCTGAACACCCCCCAGGTGTGAACCGATTGCTCCATATTCACCGATTTCTGAATCCGGTGCCTGGCCTGCGAGGGTAAGTATGTTTTCTACCAGAGGTTCTCCACTGCTGGTCTCTGTTTTGTCTGCCAATGATAAAAAGCCCTCCTCTAATTGACGAATCGCTTTTTGAGTTACTGAAAGCGGCGTTCCCTCGGGGAATTCAACGCGGGCAGTCAGATAATAGCCATCCCTTTGGGGTAAAAGCTCAAAGTTTAAAAATCCGCCTTGTGTCAATCCCAGTGATACCAGAAGCAGGAAAATCGCTGCATTGAATACAACATACCGCCACTGCAGCGCCAATCTAAGAAACCTTGCATAACTGTTGCTTGCAAAAGAATCCAATTTCCTACTGACCAGGGAGGGGAGCCAATCCAAAATCGTCAGGATCGAGTGCCTCTTTTTTGGGATTCTATTGGGATCCGGCAAATGGGAAAGATGAGCCGGCAATATCACGAACGATTCCACTAAAGAGATCACCAAACACGCAATGACAATGATCGGTAGAATCCGGATGAATTTCCCCATGACGCCGTCGATGAACATTAAGGGAACAAACGCGATCACTGTTGTCAACACCGCTGTCAGCACCGGGAGTCCGACTTCGATAAACCCATCAATTGCAGCTTGAATCGGCGGTTCCCCCTGTGCCCTATGCCATGCGATTGACTCCCCCACAACAATTGCATCGTCAGCGATAATTCCAAGAACCATAATAAAACCGAAAATGGAAACCATATTTATGGTTCCGCCGATAGCCCATACCAGTGCCAACCCGCCCATCACCGATATTAAAATTCCGGCACCTGTCCAGAGCGACAATCGAGCACTGAGGAATAACCATAGGATTGCAAATACGATGATCAAACCGACAATACCATTTTTGACAAGAATATCGACCTGATGCCGGATGGAATCGGAATTGTCAAACATGACACCAATTGAGGAACCCGGAGGAAGCTTCTGTTGGGTTGTATCCACAAATTCCCTGACGCTGCCGGATATTCGAATGGCATCTTCATTACTTGTTTTAAAAATACTCAACAGAATCGCCGTTGTACCGTTCACTTCGGAGATGATCTCATCTTCTGAGAATCCATCCCTGATCGTGGCGATCTTATCCAGCGTTACAACATTTCCATCTCGATTTGCCAGAACGATAACAGAGGACAACTCCGATCCGGTGTATTTCCTTCCCACCGTGCGCAACCGAATCTCTTCTGTTTCATTTTTAATCACGCCGCTGGATCGATTCAGGTTACTCCTTCTAATGGCCTCGGCCACCTGTGCAAAGGAAATTCCATATTCTCTTAGGCTTTTCTCAGGTATTTCGATGTTGATCTGATAATCCTTTATACCATACAGCTCTACCTGCGAAACTTCCGGCAACGCCATTAATTCATCCTTCAAACGGTAGGACCATTCCTGAAGCGATTTTTGGGAGGCGAGCCCGTTGATATAAAGTGCCATCACCGGTTCCGAATTAACAGGTGAACTGATGACTGGTTTTTCCGCAGTGGCAGGGAAGGTATCGATCGATTCGACTTCTATCCGAACCCTGTCCAGAACTTCTTGGCCATTGTAGGCCTCGTCAATCTCTATGATCGTCTCACTTTGGTTTTCCAGGGACAGGGATAAATAGGTTTTGACGCCTTCCAAGCCTTTAATTGCTTCCTCGATTTTTCTGGAGATTCCTTCCTCCACTTCCTCTGGATTTGCACCTGGAAATGCAACAACAATCCTGATTGTATCGAACGATACGGATGGCATCTCTTCGCGCACCATCATCGTAGCTGCAGTGACGCCAAGGAAAACAACCGTGATCGATAAAATATTGGCAAGCACTGAGTTCCTGACAAAACTATCCAGAATTTGACGTATCAAAAGCTACCTCCCTTCTTGGCAATCATAGTTTTTTTGTTTGTGTAATCTACCAAGGTGTTTTCCACCGGGTTGGAAAGACGGGTCAGGATGATTTTTTCATTTTCCCTTATTCCCGAGGAGACATACACATTGCCGTCATCCACCCATTTTACGCCTACAGGAACTGTTTTCAGGCGATTCTCGGTAACGATATTGATCTTGTTGTCGTACCCGACAGCCTGGCGTGGTAATTTTATAACATTTTGAAGGGGTTTCCCTGGGATTCGTACCTGGCAAAACATTCCCTCAACTATTGGAAATGTGTTTGTGAATAGCTTATTTTCAGCATTCAAACGTATCGCAATTTGAAGGGTTCGTGCTTTGGGATCGAACTTCAAAACACGGTCTGTTACACCTGTGGCTCTGACACTTTCATTGTTTTGAGTCCATTGGATTGCTGAAGGGACTTTTAAGAGATTAGCAAACCAAAAACGCTTGGTATTTCCAGTCTCCTGGGAGAAGCGCAATATCTTTCTGGCTTTTTCGCTATCCAGGGAAACATGGACTTCCAAAATCGTATCATCGACCAGCGTCACTAATACATCACCTGTAGATACAAATTGTCCCTTCTCAATCGTTATGGATTTGATCCGACCGTCAAAAGGAGCATGCAGCACAGAGCGATCCAGGTTTAATCGGGCCAAATGATTCTCATATTCCAATTGTCTGATTTGATCCATTATCAAATTGCTGTTCTGCTCGGCTTTTTCAAGCTCTGAAAGCGTCACCAGCTTGTTCTTCCTGTAAAAACTTTCAAACCGTTTAAACTCGTTTTTGGCAATCTGGAGATTCCGTTCAAATATGGAAAGTCGTTCTTTATTGGTTTGCAACAATAGTTGATCATTACGGGTATCAATCTTGATGAGTTGGGCTCCCTTCGGCACCGTTTTTCCAACTTCCAGTTCGGAATGGACCTCAATAATCCTGCCACTGACCTCAGCCGATATTCGGACTTTTTTTACAGCCTTTACTTCACCATATCCGATTATTTCAGGAATGATTGTCTCAGCCTTTGCAATCGTTATTTCGACAGGCAGGGGTTTTTCCACAATCTCTTTTCTTTCCGGTGGCTTTTTCATACCGGCCAGTGACTGCATACCCAATACCCCGGCACCCAGTAACCCAAGGCTAAGTAATAATGTAACCAGGCCGGACAAACGTCTTTTATTTGGTCTTTTGGGGTTCATAACGCGTCTCCCTGTGATAAAGGTTTTTCTGGTTATACCTGAAAATAAGCTACCCTACTGCAGTAGGCATTAAACCAAGGCTTGGTAATCAATCAAACTGCCATTTCTATTCAGGACACAACACAAATCGATTTTGATGATTCTAAACGCCTAAGATAGATACAGTGTAAACAATGGGAGGTAAAATTACGGTGAAACTTAAGTGAAAAAAAGGTGAAATCATACTGAGTGACGAAAATGGAAATATCAGCAGCGTTTTGAAAGGCAGGTCGATCTCTTCAGAGAGGAAAAGACTTATCAGGCAGAGATGATATTCACAAAATGAGATAAAGTGAAATAACGGGAAGTTAACAAAAGTGCAGCAAATCTCAGGAAGGATTTTGAAATACTTGATTTTACAGGGATAAGTTGCAATTGTGACGAGTGAAATGCTTGAAATAGGTAGTTGAATGGTGGAGGTGGCGGAAATTTGACACCTATTAGTCCCACAACGCCAATAGTCATAGATGTTTACAAAGATCATCCTTATACCCCCACGGGGTACCATCCTCAAATTGAGCCAATTGTCATGTTATTGTGAATTCGACAAAAGCTGTGAGGCGGAAATGCAGTGTTTTGGTGGGAATTGTGGATTGATGTGAATTGAACTTGGGTGATTTTTGATGTGATTGGTGACCGTAAGCCACTGATTATATGGAGTACCCCCACTAGGAACGCGAGTGCGGGGAGCCGATGCGGATCATCGCCTTCATCACCGATTCACATGAGGTCGCTAAGATCCTTGAGCACATCGGGGAACAAACCTCACGTGCGCCGCCCCTGATGCCGACCGATCCCGTTCCCTCATCCTGCGACTTAGGCGATACGAACTTCCAATACCCTGAAGTCCCCTGGTATCCTGACCCTCCCGCGCCCAACTTTTAAAGGCGGTACGAAGTTCTGTGCGCTCCGCTGCCCTTTTTTGCAGATTCTCGGTGCCATCAAAAGCTATGTAGAGGTCTTTCTTGGAGGGGCCGAACTGAAATCCCACCCAAAAACCAAAATACTGAGAAACATAATCCGTCAACCCTCCACTAGATGCCTTGGAGCCGTGAAAATCTTCCCTTGACTGGTTTTGATTTTCCTATACTTTTCAATGATCGGCCCTTTCCCCGAATTTTCCGGCTCCTCAATAAGCGTCCGACAGACATATTTTTCGACTTGGGCATTGGAGAAATCCTAATTTTCGCTGTATTCCACAAATTCCCATTTCTGCCAAGACGATGAAGGCTACAAGAACTATTTCAATAAGCGAAAAATAACACGAACGCATTGCCGGAAACCCAATTCAAAAACGTGCACGAAGCCCTATTTTCATTTTTAATCAGAATGTCAGAATTACCATATGATTATCAAAATGCAGAATTAACTGGAAAAGAGATTTACACCGGAATATACCGACTTAGTAGTAATGGCGTTCCTGCGGCATTGATGTCATTTACAGCAATGAGCTTGTTCAAAACTTACGCGCCAGAATCGATCTCTACGGCCAACACTCAGTGGCGCATCAACGAAAAGCTCTATGATTTGCTGCCCTCTTCCTCATTTGTCAGTGTGATGTATGGTATTTACGATCGGCAAAGGCGTGAATTTAAGTATTCATCAGGAGGACACCCCGGTGGATTTTTTATCCATAAAGGTGAAGTGCAAGAGATTGGAACGAGAGGATCTTTAATCGGAATATTCACAGGTGACCACTTCAGCTGCGAGGAGGCTTCGGTGACTGTTCAGCCAAGTGATTCAATTATTTTCATCAGTGACGGTATTCTTGAAGCTGCGGTTTCCTCTAGATGTATGTTTGGAAAAGAGAGGATAAAGCACGTGATTTCTACAAATAAAGAAATGCTTGCCAGTGAGCTCATAGAAGAGATTTATAGGGAAGCGCAAGACTTCATGGACAGCGCTCCCTTTAAAGATGACGTCACATTACTTGGAATCGATTTTCACTAGATTTTATTTAAGCCCTCCGCTCCTTTCTCAAATAAGCGGGAGGACAGAAAGCATTCTAGATACACGGCTAACTTATTAATATGCATTGTTAACTCGGTAGTAGAAGGCAGGCGGTATATTTCGGAGTTCAAAGAAAATGTCAGGATCACGGCTAAAAATGCTAGTGATGTCCTTTCGAGAATACAGGGAATATTGATATTGTAGAAACGTTCCGTTGGATGCGAGGTGCGCGCGGGCAAGTTTTAAGATTTTTTGAGAGACCTCGTTTGACATTAAAGCTAATGGCAAGGTTGATAAGATCACATCAAACCGAGTTGTGGGAAAATAGAGAGAAATCTTCTCGGCGCTATCAAAAACGTAGGTGATCCGAGAATCATCAATGGCATACTTTTCACAGGCTTGGTCGATTTCAAACGTGACTATCCTGCCATTCTCCCCCACCTTTTGAAGTAGTTCCGATGTAAATACTCCCGTGCCATAACCAAGTTGCAAAACCTTAAGACCATCGGTTTGTTCAACAAGGGATATCATTCTCCCCACAAGGTAAGATGAACTTGGAGCCACTGCCCCATGCACTATGAAATTATTGAATTTTTCACGGAGAACTGCCGTACCTATTATGCTACTCATTAAAACCCTTTCATCGTATGTTTTAGAAAAATAGGGCAAATTCCCCATTTGCCGTTGCGATAAATTTAGAAAGATTTTATCAGAAGATTTCTAAAACGATGGTTGGGAGTAAATGAAATAAAATTAATGCTAGATTTATTGGTCGGTCAGCCTCCCAATTTGCTCTTTCGCTCCCACATTAACGATAATTAATCTTCCAATAACCATCATTTTAGGGGCCGTCTGTTACTCTCTATCTCAATTCACATCAGAAAAACTGAATCCACGACAAAACGAATAAGGTCCCGATGAATAAAAAAATAAAAATCTTTTCTGCCGTTCTCTCTCTCTTAACTGCTGTGTTGTTTGCATCGAGTGTCCAGGCCCACGACCAGAATGACGAATTTCACGTTGCAGCTTTAATTGTTAAAAAAACGGGAATCACCTATATGTCCGCCATTGAAGAAGCAAGGAAGGCGCACCCTAATGGTGTCGTAATCAACTATGAGCTCGAAAGTCATGATGATGAGGTGTTTCACGAAGTCAAACTGGTGGAAGTGGAAGAACAAAGAAAGTACCGAATTAAAGTGGATGCTAAAACAGGAAAGCTCCTGAGCGAAAGCAGTGAAAGTGCAACTTCCTGGTTTGGCAGGAATCGTCACTTGGAAATTGCAACTTACATGAAGAAGGCGGGCTTTCGGATAGAAGATGCGATTCAGGCGCTGCAAGTTACCAACAATATGCATATCAAAGAAGTGGAGATTGAGGGGAAAAACGGAATTCGATATGCAGAGGTGACCGCCCTAGTTGATACCGGAAAACAGAGCTGGATGGTTGAGATTGATTCTCGACAAGTCATTCCCTTTTTCAAAAAACATGATCGATGAAACTGCTAATTGTAGAAGATGACGAAATGACAGCCCAATATATTGAAAAGGGCTTTCGTGAAAACGGGTTTGTGGTCGACATCGCCTATGACGGTAGCGAAGGTCTTTTCTTAGCGACCAGCAACGAATACAGCGCTATCATCTTAGACCGAATGCTGCCTATGCTAGATGGACTCGCCTGCCTCACCGCTTTGCGTTCCACAGGGAATACAACACCGGTCATTATTCTGAGTGCTCTGGGCCATGTTGATGAAAGAATTCGAGGTCTCAAAGCAGGCAGCGACGACTATTTAGTGAAGCCCTTTTCCTTTCAGGAATTATTAACCCGGGTTGAAATCCTGATCAATCGACGCAATCAAGGAGGCTCAGCCCCGTCAACGACACTGAAAATCGACAATCTGGAAATGGATCTCTTAGCGCACCGGGTTTTGCGAGGAGGTCAAGAGATTTTGCTCCAACCTAAGGAGTTTCAACTCCTTAGGTGCCTTTTGGAACATAAAGACCAGGTGGTTTCCAGAACCTTTCTCTTTGAACAAGTCTGGGAATATTACTTTGATCCAAAAACCAATGTGATTGATGTCCACGTGCGGAACCTCCGTAAAAAAATTGAACTTGAGGGTGAACACCAATTAATCCACACGGTTCGAGGAGCAGGATATGCGCTTAGATTACCTTAAAGCTTTCACCAATACCTCGGTTTGGCGATACACCTTTACCTTTAGTGTGATCGTTTTGGTGATCTGTTTTGTGCTCCTGTTCATCGTTTTCCACTTCACCGTTTCAGCAGAAAACCGAGCCATTGAGGACCAAGTCCGGAGCCTTGCGCTGGGATTGGAAAAAAGCTCCGATGATGACCAGATGACCCTGAAACAATTTGTGGATACCATCAATGACCGCACAGAACACAGCAACAAAATTGTCCTTGCAATGCTGAGCGAAGGGAAGGTGGTGGGCAATCTAGGCAGGCTGCCTTTTGGTGTTTCCGACTATCCTGCTTTGTCTAACTTTCCTGTCGCAATCAGAAGCCTATCCGGAGAAATTGAGCCCGAAAACGTTTTAGGGACAAGAGTGTCAACCAGGTTCGGCGTTCTTTATGCGGGCAGGTTCAACAATCGAAGCATGCAAGAAATCCGCTTCTTCATTGCTGGCGCTTTGGGATTAGCGGGGACTGCGATTTTCACCGTGGGTGCGGGAATCGCGCTCAACCGGCGTTTCCTTGCCAGAATTCATGGAATCAATGAATTGGTCGAAGAAGTCCGAAAAGGTAAGTTAGACCAGCGTTTACCTTTGACGTCTAGAGGTGACGAGTACGACATGATCTCTGCAAAAATTAATCACATGCTAGACGATATTGATGGGCTGGTTCATTCCGTATCGACCCTAACGGACAATATCGCCCACGACCTAAGAACACCTCTTTCTCGAGTGCGTATCATGATTGAAGACGAAATCGCTCTCGAGGAGGATGAGAGTAAAAAAAAGAGGTTTGAAGGGATTCAGAATGAAATCAGTCAGCTTCTGGAAACATTTCAGGCAATGCTGGAACTCTCACGATTAGAAAAAGGATCAACCCATTTGGAAAAAAAGCGGTGCAATCTTTCAGTCATTTGCCGTGATGTCATTGATCTAATCACTCCTTTGCTTGAATCCAATGAAAATCTTGATTGCCTAATTGACGAGGACATCTTCGTTTATGGCGATCCACATTTGTTATTTCGAGCCATCTACAACGTAATGGACAACACAATTTGTTTTTCTCCCGAGGGAGAGGCGATTACGATAGCGCTTTCCGGAACTCAATTAACCATATCAGACCGGGGTCCAGGGATTCCCGAGCACGAAAGGGAAAACGTCTTTCGCCGATTATACCAAATTGATCAGAGTCGCCACAAAGACGGATACGGAATGGGACTGTCGATAGTCCGGGCAATTCTGCGAAAACATGGTGGAGATATTACACTTGCAGACAACAATCCTGGGCTTAAAGCCATCTTAAACTTTGGAATCTCCCTGACCGACTAATTCCACCCAACCATCCAAATCCTGGGAAACCAAATCCGTCAACCCTCCGCTAGATGCCTTGGAGCCGTGAAAATCTTCCCTTGACTGGTTTTGATTTTCCTATACTTGAATAGCCCGTTATTTTTTGTCCTGTTGAACAGCTTGTTAGCCAAGTCTGTTACGATTATTCGACAGTTTTTTCTTACATAACAATGCAAAACCTGCAATCAATAAGACAAAGAAAAACATAGTAAAACTACTTTTGAGAATAGTAAATATACTTGCAATTTTAACTGTAGCTACTTGTAAATCTGGAAATGAGTTTATCATTTTTACAATGAATACATTTTCAATGTAATCAAAAATACCAGCTAAAAATGGAACCAATGCAAAATAGTAAACTTTAGAGTTTCCATCGAATGTTTTGCCAAAAAGCCAAACTAACATTAGAGAATACGTAATAGAAAACAAACCGGGATAGATAAAGTCTAATGGTAACTGAGTTGTTAAATATAGGCTGCGCCCCTCTGTTCCTAATGAATTAAGTAATTCATTGGCATAATTAAATGAATAACCGGATGGAGACAAATCAAATATCGGTGAATCAGGTGCAAATACAGAAACTGCAGGAATTGAGTAAAATAGCATCGTAAAATACACAGCCATTGTTAACACAAATAAAGCTATAATGACCTTTCCTGTTGAGTATTTCTGCATATAATTAATTAAAATTTTCATGTAAATAAATGACTCCTATGATTATTGGTTAACTACAATTAGGCAGCATCCAGATTGTTGATTGATCCCAGCCAAGTCAAGATGATACTATAACATACATATGTTACAAATTATGTTGATACCAGAAAGATTATAATCTTCTATCTAATAAACCAACAATTACTAATTCAGGCTTAAATTAAATCTAATTTGAAAATTTTGAGTCTATAAAATGTAACGGCTCAAAAAATCTAACTGGCCCAGGAGATGCCCGAATCAGCATTTACCACCCTGCACCCTCCTCGTAAAGACAATGCTCTGAGAACAGCATGAGGTTTTTATCGACGGAGGCATCCGGAACGTACTGACTACTACCGGCTTCTCGGGTCAGGTTTCGAGGAATTTGCAAGGAACTGGCCGGATAATTTTGAGGCGCACCACGGTATTTTCGTTGGCCCCAAGACTTAGCTATAACGCAGGCTGCGGAAGCTCGGGGTGTGATCTTCCAGAAAATGCCGGGTTTCCCGGGCCCCGTGGAAAAAGAGGGCGGTGGCCAGGCAATCCACGTCACAGCAATTGTCTCCGATGATGCTCAAGCTTTGCAGGCGTTGGGTGAATGCGTGTCCTCGGAAGGGATCGATCAAGTGTTGAACGAATCGTGACCCTGATGCAGGTTCCAGCCTTTGCTCATTGTTTCCGGAAGTCGCGACTGCCTGGTCGCGCAGTTTCAGCACCTGCGCAATTTCATCCTTTTGGTGGGGATTGCGGATGCCAACCTTCCAGCCCGAAGAGGCAGTTCTCCCTCCCAGGACTCGCAGGTCTCCTCCGAAATTGACCAGTGCCTGCTCGATCCCGGCCTCGCGGATAAGGTGGATTGCACGGTCCACTGCGTAGCCCTTGGCGATGCCTCCCAGATCGAGCCGGGGGGCATTAGTCAGGAAACGCACTTCTGTGTTCTTCTCTGCTTCAGTCAGTTTAACCTCCCGGAACAGGGTCCTGCCGAGGAGCGATGCTTTTTCCGGATCCTGTGGAAGCGGGTCCTGGTTCCAGTTTTCGGTGAGGCGTCCGAGGGCAGGATCGAACCAGCCTCTGGAAACCTGAGCCCAATCCAGTCCACGCCGGATTACCCTTGCGGTGTCTTGGGAAACAGGCATTCCATGAAGATGCCCGAAAGCATTGACCCGGCCTATTTCACTCTGTGGATCAAAACGGGTCATCCGCCTCTCGATGCGTGCTGCTTCGTCAAAGGCCTGTTGGATGATTCCAGAAGCCAACCGGGCATCGTCATGCACCAGTTGGATTTCACCAAGCGTCCCCATCAGCATCCTGCTGCTTCGGAAGAGCTGACGGCGTCTCGCGATGTGCGTGCCGAGTCCTGCTCCACCCAGTACAAACACGGCTGAGGCGGAAGCCTGAAGCAGCCTCCTGCGTCGGATCGATGCTGCCTGATTGGAAGATTGCATGTTCATGATAGTTCCTTAATCGAGTGTTTCCTCCGATTCGCAGTGCTCCCTGGAATGGCAGCCTCCGCATCCGTGCGCATCCGGGACGTCTTCAGTTCCTGCAGGACGACGGGAGGCGCTGAGCCGGAGAGCACCCCAGATCATACAGAACAGGGCCAGGGCGATCACGGCCAAGAGGGGTTCCATCCAGTCCATCTTCAACTTGTGCTGAACAGCCCTGCAAAGCCCATGAAGGCCATCGACAGGATTCCGGCAATGATCAGGTTGAGGGCCGTGCCCTCGATCAGCTTGGGAATGTCGAGGACCCGGGTTTCCTCGCGGATGCCGGCCATGATCACCAGTGCCAGGGTCAGTCCGCCTCCTGCACCCAGGGCGTAGCTCAAACCCTCCAGCAGTCCGTAACCTTTGTTCGTGGAAAACAGTGCCAGTCCAAGAATCGCGCAGTTGGTGGTGATCAGAGGCAGAAAGATGCCCAAAGCACGAAACAGCGTCGGGCTGAGCTTTTTGATCACCATCTCGACAAACTGCACGGTGCTGGCGACCACGATGATGAAACTGATCAGGCGCAGATAGGGTGCGTAGGGCAGTACAAAACGGTTGAGGAACCACGCACACAAAGCGGTGATGAGCATCACAAAAATGTTGGCCAAACCCATCCTGAAGGCCGTGTCGATCCTCCCCGACACCCCGAAAAACGGACACAGCCCAAGAAAGTAATAAAGGGTGAAATTATTGATCACCAATGCGGAAACGAAAATCCAGAGCAGGTCAGCAGGCATCGTTTATTATCCTTTCTGAATCCATCATTTGCTCAAAATCCTGATGCTCATCAAAAGAGTCCTTTCCAAACTTCCTCTTCCACCTCATCTTTCAGGCCACTTTTTCCAGGGTTTCGGATGCGGCGGCTTTCCGCTTTTCCGCCCTCTGCTGGATCCAGTTGAAGAAGAGCAGCAGGAATCCGAGGGAGAGGAACCCACCGGGCGGCAGGATCATGATGATCCAGGGTTCGAAGTTGGGACCGAAAAGGGAAAAACCGAACAGCGAACCGTTGCCCAGGATTTCCCTCACAGCACCCAAGGAAAGCAGAGCGAAGGCAAATCCGGCACTCATCCCCAGTGCGTCCATCACCGCCAGGCCGAGAGTATTGCGCGAGGCGAAGGCTTCCTGACGTCCGAGAATCAGGCAGTTGACGACAATCAGGGCGACAAAGGCACCGAGTTCTTTGTGAATTGCAGGCAAAAACGCCTGGAGGGTGAAATCGGCAATGGTGACAAAGGTGGCAATGATGATGATGAAACTGGTGATGCGCACCTCTTTAGGAATCCAGCGTCGCAGGCTGGAGACAAGGATGCTGGAACAGACGAGCACAAAAGTGGTGGCTGAGGCCATCGCCAGGCTGTTGATGGCGGTGTTGGTGACTGCCAGGGCCGGGCACATGCCAAGTACCGCAATAAAGACCGGGTTTTCACGCCAGAGACCCTTGACGAATTCCTCGTAGTGCCTTCCGTGCTGTTCTTCTTCCATCATCTTTCCAGGCTTTTGCGGTTCAGGCGGCTCCGGTACTGAGGTAGTTTTCAATCAAAGGGATCCAGCGTCGAACGGTCTTTTCCAAGAGACGGATCACGGTTTTCGAAGAAATCGTTGCACCAGTGATGGTTTCCACCTGATTCGCTTCGTGTTTATCACCTGGTTTGACGGCAACAATCTCAGGATCCACCTTGAGGGTGGTGAGACTGGTCCGGAAGTGCTGATCCTTGATGATCTTGTCTCCCAGCCCCGGAGTTTCCTTGCTGTCGAGCACCTCGAATCCGATGATCATGCGTTCATCGGCACGATAGCCGAAGATGCCCTGGATCAGGTCCTGGAAGCCGGGTTCCGCACCCGGGATGGCAAAACCGAGCAGGTCCCCGGCCCCATCGAAGGCCGCATAGATTCGCTCCCCGCCCTTGTTGCCCTTCTTCTGTTCCGGATCGATGGCCACCAGTCCGGAATCCTGCAGTTCCAGGGTTTGGTAGGACTCGCTTCCGGGGACGACGAGGAAGATGGCACGACGCAGTGCTTCCGCCTTGTTGGCCTCGATGATGGGAGCGGTGAAGAGGTAAATGCCCACCAGGGCCAAGCCGGAGATCATCCCTGCCAACCCCAGTGTCAGGATCATCCGCAGTGAACTGGTTTCCTCAACCGGCTGGAGTGCCGCCACGCCTTCGGCCTGGATTTCAGGTTCCATAGACCCTCCTGCGGGTGACGCGGTTGATCAACGGGGTGACGGAATTCATGAGCAGAATCGCATACATCACTCCTTCCGGAAGCCCGCCCCAGACCCGGATCAACACCACCAGAGATCCGATGCCCAAACCAAAGATCCAGCATCCCCGAGGGGTGTAGGGTGAGGTCACTGGATCGGTCGCCATGAACACCGCACCGAGCATCAGCCCTCCTGAGAAAAGCATGAACCAGGGGCTGGGAAAATGTTCCATGTCTATGAGAAAAAGGATTCCGGAAACCACGACCACGGTGATGAAGATGGAAACGGGGATTCGCCAGTCTAAAATTCGGCGCCAGGCCAGGTAGACTCCGCTGAGCAGGATCAGTCCGCCTGCCGTTTCCCCCAGAGATCCTCCGGTGCTGCCGAGCAGCAACTGCAGAAAATCGGTGGCTTCATACTGGAATTTCATCAAAGCCAGCGGAGTCGCACCACTGACGGCATCCAGCGGTTCTCCCTGCATGAAGGGCAAGGCCAGGTTCGTCCCACGCAGGTCAAAATAACGTCCGTCGGGTGCAGACCAGGTGGTGATTGCCGTGGGAAAGGCCGCCTGCAGAAAAGCACGGCCGAGCAGGGCCGGGTTGAAGAGGTTCTGCCCCAGTCCGCCCCAGATGACTTTGCCCATGCCGATCGCCGCCACTCCGCCCAGAAACGCCATCCAGAGTGGAAAACCGGGTGGCAGGGTGAGAGCCAGCAGAACGCCGGTCAGCAGGGCGCTGCCGTCGCTCAGACTGGACTCGGATGACCAGAAACTACCAGGGATTTTTTCGAAGACACGTTCGGTGAGCAGGCAGGCCGCAACACAGACAAGTATCAGCAGCAAAGCACTCAATCCAAAAAAATAAACCGCGGAAAGCAGCACCGGAACCAGAGCGAAAAGGACCTGGAACATGATCCAGGGAGTCGTTGCCTGATCATGGACAAAGGGAGAGGAGGAAAGAGCAACTTCAGGCGCTGCACTGCCTGTGGAACCTAGGTCTTTGCTCATGCGGCCGCCTGCTTTTCACGATGAATTGCTTTGGCTACGCGGATGCTCTGAACGATCGGAATCGCCGAGGGACAGACAAAGGAGCATGAACCGCACTCCATGCAGTCCATCACCCGTTCATCCAGCATTTCCTCATAAAGCCCCTTACGGGCCAGCAGGTTGAGTTGGGAGGGATTGAGGAACATTGGGCAGCCTTCAAGACAACGTCCGCAGCGGATGCACTGTCGCGTTTTCAATGGCACCACTTCACGGGATCCAAGGGCAAGCAGTCCTGAAGTGCCCTTGGTCACCGGCACGTCGAAGCTCTTCTGGGGCATGCCCATCATCGGGCCGCCAAGCAGGATGCGTGATGTTTCAGCCGTCAGTCCGCCACTCGCTTCCAGAACCTCCCTCAGCGAGGCACCGATGGGAACCATAAAATTGGCAGGCTTGCGGATTCCTGGACCGGTGACGGTCACCACACGTTCGATCAGGGGCTGCGAGGTGATAAAATACTGTCCGATGGCAGCCACGGTGCCGATGTTGGAGACCAGCGTCTCCACTTCCAGAGGAATCTTCCCGGAGGGAACTTCACGTTCAAGGACGGCTGTGATCAGCATCTTTTCCGCCCCCTGTGGATATTTCACCTGAAGTGGAACGACTTCTGCTGCTTCATCTGCTTTCTGGAACGCGTTCCGGAGAACCTGTACCGCGTCCATCTTGTTTGCCTCGATTCCGACATACACCCGTTCGGGTTGGAGGAAATGACGCAGAAGCATTGTCCCGTGGATGATTTCCCTCGGAAACTCAAGCATCACCCGGTGGTCGGCAGTGAGGTAGGGTTCGCATTCGCAGCCATTGAGGATCAGGTAACGGCAGCGTTTATCTTGAGGCAGCTGGAATTTCACATGGGACGGGAAGGCGGCTCCTCCAAGCCCCACCATGCCCGACATCTGCAGCTGATGAAGAAAATCTTCGGTTTCCATTCCTTCCCAGTCGAGCGCTACAGGATTCTCAAAACGCTGGGAAGCAAAGGGATCGGCACTGATTTTAATGGAGGGAAGCATCTTGCCTCCCGGATGTTCGGCCAATTCGAGGGCGGTGACGGTTCCTGTCACCGGCGCATGATGGGCCACCGAAACGAAGCCACCCGGTTCGGCAATCAACTGTCCGCGTTTGACCTGGTCGCCCTTTTTCACCACGGCTTTCGCCGGAGCACCGATGTGTTGTGAAAGCGGAATGACGAAATCACGACCGAAAGGCAGACGCTTGATGGGACTGGCGCAGGAAAAATGCTTGGCCTCGTCCGGGTGGACTCCGTTGAGGAAGGTCCTACCGGTTTTGTTCAAGCTCAAGGACACTTTCATGCCTGCAGTCCTTGCCCGTTTTCGGCTGGAGTGTGTTGACGCAGGCTCAGTTCCACGAGTTTTTTACGGATCTTAAGCCGTGTTTGAGCAAGCCATTCCTGTTCCTGCTGCTGCATGCGCTCTTCGTAGTCCTGGCGCAGTTCTTCCACTTCGTTTTGATGCGCATCAGCGAGTTCCTGTTTCAGTTCGTCACGCAGTTTTTCGGTGAAAGGCGTGACCGCACCGCTGAGTTCCAGGAGCATTTTCCAGTGCTCGTGGATGAGGACGGAGGCACGGATCATCTTGCCGCTCATGCCGTAGCGAACCGTTTCCCCTTCATCGCTCACACAGATGAAAGGAACTCGCGCCTGTTGTTCTCCTGCTTCGAGGTCGAGGTAGTCAGACAATTCAAGGGAGGGTGCCCCTTCGTCTTGAAACGCATGGAAGTGACCTTTAAAGGATTCACGCTGAAAGGCCCATTCGGCAAAGGTTTCGGAAGAAACATCCGTTTCCGGGAGTTCCTCTTCAGAAACGTCAGAGAGTATGGAAGGTTCCGGGTTGTCCGAAAGATCCAGCAGCAGGCCGAAAATCCCCTTTCCTTCTGGATCAAAACGAATTGTTGGAAAAACACGGGATGCCAGAGCCTCCTGTGGATCTTCTCCAGGATGTGTGGCATGGAGGTGAAACAAGGCCGGTCCCGGGCGGCGCAGACCTTCAACCAGGCCACCGTAGAGGTGCTCCGGCGTCGCCAGTGAGGACTGGAGCACAAATGCCTGTCTGTCCAGCATCGCTTCAAGAACGGGTCCGGTCAGCATCGATGCCGCGTGTTCAGGATCTGCCTCATGCGGCGGCAGGGAATCAAAAAGCACCACCTTCAACGGCATTTTAGAAGCCAGCAGAAGACGCAGCGTCTCAGTTCCGTTTTGAGTCAGGCTTTCGTGGGTGAGCACCACCAGCAGCGGGGGAAAGGCGCAACGTTCCTCATCGGTGAGTTCCTCCCAGCCAAGTGATGCAATGACCAAATCGTCCCGTGAAGCCTGGTAGCTGCCCCGAGCTTCGAGGGCGGCACGGCGCAGGAGACGGATGTTGTCCAGATGATGGCGCTGCTGCCCTTCAATCAAACCGAGGGTGAGTTCCAACTGTTCTCCGTCTTCTTCGAGAATCGTTGGAAAGGCGAATGGAAAATAAGGATACGTTCTCGACCACTGGAGGGTTTTGTTTCCTGCCAGCAGCATGCCGATCCGGGAACGTCCGACTCCTCCTGGACCTTCTTCCAGCGCCCATTGGAGTCCGTGAAGTTCCTTGTCCAGTTCGAGTTTGGAACGCAGACTGACGAGATCGACGAGTTCCGAGGATTGCTCCCCGCTGACACTCTGCAGGAGCGTGATAAAAGGCAGGCGTGATCCCTCCTCTTCGGAAAGGGTTTTTGCAAGGGCCTCGTAATGGCTGGGTGGGAGAGCCTCGCCAAGCTGCTTGCGCAGAGCTTCCTTAAGCTGTTCACGCAGATTTTCCGCTTCCTTTGCCAAAGCGGCAAAGGCCGGCTGGCAAAGGGATTCTGCGACGGCCGTCACGAGATGCAGCAGTCCTTGTTCCGCGATTCCCTGCGCCTCGGCTCGGCCTCCCCTGAGGCTCATCGAATAGTGCCTGGAGAGCAGAACGGCTGCCAGGGAAGGATACTCCTTGTCCTGCAGCACCCGTTTCAGGGTCGCTTCGGAGGGATCCGGAAGGGTTTCCCAGAATCGAAAATTCCTCTGCAAACGCTCCCTGACTTCCGGAAGCGGTTCTTTCATCTGCAGGGCCTCCTCCGGACACTTTTGCGCACAGATGCCACAACCGGTACATAGCTGCGGATCGGGGTGGAGGCTGAACAGTTCTCCAGATCCCCGTTTCTGTGCTTCGGCCTTGTCAAAAAAGGGTGCGGTGCGGGAGACCGGGTAGTCCTTGAGATTCTCTTGAAGGCTTTCGAATTCCTTTTGCATCGCCTTAAGTTTTTCTCCTTCGGGTTTCATCTGACCCAACAGTATTTCGAATGCCGCGGGAAGCAGTTTTTCGAGGGAAAGTGATGATTCCACATGATCCCGCACTACCTTGCCCAGAGTCTGTCCCAGTCCACGCAGGGCCGGTACCAGTTGCGCGAGGGGCCGTCCCTGAGTGGAGGCGACTTCTGCAGCACTTTGCAGCAAAGTTTCCGGAGAAAAGACGGCGGGTGGGATGGCACTGTGGGGGCAGTGGAGAAAGCATTCTCCGCATCCGCTGCAGCGTTCCGGGTCGAGCATCGGCAGCAGGTCTCCTTCCCTGTATGGCTGCAGTCCCGCAGTGGCCACGGGAACGGCAGGAATCGACTGGAAGGGAGACGCTGTCTGCTCCATCTCCATGTCCGAACGGTAGAGATCGACGGTCTGATTGTGAAACCGTGAAAGCTGAGTGTAAGGTGCACCTCCGTCTCGATAGAGACGGGCGGCCAAAGGAAGTTCGGTAGTCTCCGTTCCCTTCCGAATTTTGTCCGAATTTCTCGAACGTTTGTCCCTGGAGGAAGGCAATGACGGCAGCTTGTGATCATCCAGTCCGGAATAATCCTCTTTCAGACTGCTCCATTCTGCTTCGATTTTTGGAAATGCCGAATCGGTCCCGGTAAAATTTGGTCCGATCATGAAACGTCCGTGAGGGGACGGATCTGATTCCAGGCGTGAATCGAAGAAAAAACTTTTGGAGGGTTCCGGAAGCTGCATGTTCACACAGATGGCCTTCGCCTCCTCCCTGGATAAATTCGAAGGACCTGAAATGCAGGTTGCCCCCAGCAGGATAGGCCTGTGAACTGCAGGAAGCAGTGGATACTCCGGATGAAACGGACGTCCCAGTCTGCCATTTTCTTCCGCCCTGCTCAGGGCACTGCTGATGTCGCTTAGTAAGGGAGGATCCGGAGCGATAGGCGAGGCAACTTTTTCAAGGACGGTGACCGTTTTTTTCCCGGTCAGTTTGGAAGCAAGTTCTGCTCCCGGGAAGGGACGCAGTCGAAGCAAACGCAGAATTCCGATCTTTACCCGCTGCTCCCGCCTTTCTGCCAATTCTTTTTTCAGAGAATCCGGAACCTCACCGTGCATGACGATCAGGTGTTCGGCATTCTGCACGTCATTTTCTTCAATGCATTGATAGGATCGAAAGAAGCTTTTCGAAAATTCATCCAAGGCTTGTTGACTGAGTTCCTCCAGATGATCGAAGAAGAAAGGACCTCGTGCTGCGACCGCCAGTGCTGCAGAAGTTGGGTCATGGATTCCGCCCTCCACGGCAGGTTCGTCGAAACTGAATCGGTTAGGCAGTCGCCGGCGTGTTTCTCCGAAGAGGATGCGCTGTGCTGGAGTCGGTGCTTCCACGCGTGAATCCGGATCACCAAGGTAGTGCTTCAAAGCTTCCGGACCAGGCATGAGTTCTTCAAGTGTCGAGGCGTCTGGAAGACTGCTTTCCAGAAGCACCATTCCGGGAAGCAGAGCGAGTTCTGCAGTGCGATGGGCGATCAGGCCAAAATCCAACGCCTCTTGAGGGGATCCGGCAGACCATTGGAAGATTCCACAGTTGAGCAGTGACTGGGCTGCATTTTGAATCCGTAATGTTTGTGCAGAAGCATCCTCGCTTTGCTGCAGGTAAAGTACCCAGTTGCTGAGCCTGGCAGGAGCTGCGGTCAGTGCAGAGTGATGCTTCCAGGCCTCGGTTTCAGTAAGCAAAGCCGCAGCCCGGAGGCCGCTGAGCAAGAAGCCAGACAAGAATGCAATTGGATCGGCTCCTGATCGTGAAAGGGAAATCTGGCGTCCGAAAAGGTTCCTCTGTCGAGGTAAATCGTTATGCCATGCAGAATGCCAGGCTTCGCTGATCATCCCTTCCATCCCTCCAATCAGGGATTCCCAGCTCAAGGCGTCATCGGGATGGAGAGGGCTTTGAAGTTCCAGCCCGTTTTCGGTGTTTTCGAGTGTAGAGTTCATTCCTCTTGATGCTGGAAGTTTTGCACCTCCACCCGCCCCAACGGAAAGGTGGGTGGTTGTGAAGGCTGCAACTGTGGGCCTTCAACCCACTGGATTGCGCCGGTGGGACATCGCCAGGTGGCTTGCGGGGTTGCGAGTTCGTTGCGTTCATAGTCGATGACCGGAAGTGTGGCATGCATCTCGATCAAACCATCCTTCGCATCGAGAGCGCATCGGCCGCAGGCGTCACAGGCGACGCTGCAGACTTCTGTGGCGGCTTCCCCTTCCAATTGAGAGCGGCACTGGACAATCAGCTTTTGACTGAGCGGCATGATGGTGAACAGATCCTTGGGGCAGATTTCCACGCAGTCTCCGCATGCGGTGCAGCTGTCGATATCCACCTCCGGGAGTCCGTTTTCATTCATGTGTATGGAGTCGAAGTTACAGACTGTCTCGCAGTCGCTCAGGCCCAGGCAGCCCCAGCTGCAACCCCGGTTTCCTCCACCAACGACGGACATTCCCCGGCAGGTTTGGCTTCCCTGGTAGGGGATTTTCTCTCGGTCCTCCATCCGCCCTCCGGCACAGATCAGACGTGCCACGCGCTTTTCCTCCTTCCCGGCATCAACTCCCAGAAATTCGGCAATCTCCTCTACCTTATCCGGGGAACTGACGGTGCATTTGCCTGGCTTAAGGCTGCCTGAAACGAGTGCTTCAGAAAAAGCCCTGCATCCCGGTTCTCCGCAGGCACCGCAATTGGTTCCGGGAAGCTTATCCTCCACTTCATCGATTCGGGGATCTTCATAAACCTTGAGCTTCTTGTTGGCCACCGCAAGGATGACGGCAAAAATCAACCCGAGTCCGGTCAGGATCGAAACGGCAACGAAAATTTCCGTGTACATCCCTGGAATCTCCAAGGCTCAGTTGAAAGGTGCGGCCCGATCCATCAGGGCTTCGAGTCCGGGTTCATCTGGATTGAGGGGTTTTCCCGGATGGATGCATTTGGCAGGACATTTCTCCGCCCCAATCACCAACTGCTGGAAGGTCGCGGTGCTGAGATCCCCAAGGTAAGCCTGTTTGTCACCGTTGTAGAGAAAGAGCTTCGGGTTGATTTCGAGACAGTCATTGCAACTGGTGCAACGCAGCGTTTCGATCCAGGGTTCATCAAATGAAACCACTTCTTCCTCTTCTTCTGGAATCACCGCTTCGACCAGTGTTTCCTCGAGGGGTATTTCCGGCGGAGGCAGATCTGGTGCCGGAACACCAGAGGGCATTCCCACGTCGAAATCCATCCCCAGCAATGCTCCTGCAAGCTGGTCCATGGCGTTTTCGGAGGTTTCCTTGCGAATTTGCTCCAGTTCTGCAGCATGGGTTTCCAGCATTTCTGCAATCTGCGCTTCATGCTCGATACTCAGTTCGTCGCGTGCGTCTTGTGCTGCCTGAAGGGCATGAAAGCTGTGGGTGCCTCCCATCTCCTGGATCAGCCTCCAAAAGTCGAGGCGTTCCCTACAGATCTGCACCAGGATGAAACTCACGACCGTCCTTCGAAGCACGTTGTTTTGATCGGTCTGCCAGATGAAAGGAATGTGTTCGTAAGCGTCTTCCCGCGAAAGTTCGAGATAATCGGCGAGATATATGAGGGACTCATCGTCCGAGAGTGCTTTCGGGACCGGCATCAACTGTTTGCGCCAGGTTTCATCAAGGGCGGCAAAATCAGCAGGCGTGAAGACCATCGGCAGGGTGACAGCCTCATGATTTTCATCGACCGCATTCAGTTCACTGCTCGGCCAGTCGGTGTCCGCCTGCAGGTTTGCTTCGGCACTAAAACGGCTGCCCCAGGCTTTGCTGCTGCCTGGTTTGTAGAGAAAAAGTGGAAATTCACGACTTTCGATGGCGGCGCCGGACCAGAGGAAAGGATCCACACCTTCCCGTGTTTCGGCATCCGGTGTAAGGATGTGCAGCATGGCGGGCAGAGGATTCTGGAGGGCTTCAACCATGCCGGTAACGCAGTGTTCAAGACGTACCGGGGAGGATTGAAGCACCAGGGCTTTCCGCTGGGAGACGGCAAAGTATCCCGGTTCCGGGCGGAAATTAAAAAGGCTGTCGCGCAGTTGTCCGATGCCGGCTTCCAGATCCGATTCTGGAGGAACAAAGGTCGGCAGGGTCCTGTTTTTGAGCAGCATCACCTTCACCGGTCGTGATGATCGGAGTAATTCCGCCAGTTCAGCCCCATCAGCACTCTGGAGTGTGGATTCGTTTTCTATCAGGATCACAGGTGGTGCAAGTTGCAGTTCTTCTTCGCTGAGCATCTTCCAGTCGAAATGTTCAAAGAACCGGTCATGACTTTCCATTTGGTAGGCATCTTCCTCCTCGAGCCGGGCGATACGTAACGCGGTAAAGAATTTGGCCATTTCTGCCAGAACTTCGATGCAAACCTCCCCTGCCTCAAGGGATCCTTTGCCTGAAAGTACCGGATAAATCATCGAGTTTGGAAAGAACTCCTCCCAACACACTTTTGGTTGTCCTTCTTCATGAACGAGGAGGTGGGCATCATGTTCCAGGAAGGTTTCTTCAAAACGCTCGAGTAATCCCAGTACCCGGATGATGCGTTCCCTTCGTTTTTCATCCAGCATCAGAGTGGCCGGTTCTTGGAGTACCCCGGACAACTCTGAAGTATTGATGAAACGGGTCCCCTGACCCAGAGCAGAGTCCAAGTGATTGCTTTGACGATGTTCAGGTTGCTTGGAACGGTCGACCTGCAGCAATTCCTGCAAGTGATGCCTCAAACGTTGGATTTCAGTGCAGAAGCTTTCCAGCTTTTCTTTCTGCAGGGCCTTGAGAAGGTTGGCCAGCAGGTGAAGCGGCGTGTGCTGATCCAGCCGGAGCAAGAAGCCTTTTCGTGGAATTCGGTCACGAAGCTGCTGAAGATCCTCCTGGAAACGTGAAGCATCCTCACCGCTCAGGCCGAACCTTTTTTTTGCGTTTTCAAAGGCATCTTTAAGCAGCGGATCAAAATTAAGTGGTTCAGGATGCTGCAGGAGCAGTTGTTGGAGATGCTCTTCGAGGACCGGCAGTGAGTCTTTGAGAATCCGTGATGCTTCCGGTTCCGGGGCGAATTCCGCAATGGCTCCAGAAAAAAGTTCGGAGACAGGACAGAAAAGCCCATCCGGAATGGTTTTAGGATCCGGGGCAACCCAAAGTGGGAAATCGGTGCGTACCGGTTCCTTACCTAAAAATTTAGAAAGCAACGCAGGCTGGAGTGGGATTTGCTCCTCTCCAAAATCCTCTTGCTCCCGCCCGTTGATAAAAAAATCGAACAGTCTGTGATGCAGCGTTTCCTTGTCTCCATCATCGGTTTGTGGCGCTGCAGGCAGCAACGGCTCGATCCTGGAAGGACGGAAATCACTGGGAACCAGGGTGAGATCGGGAGGTTTGGTTTCCTTACCGCTGTCCAGAGGATTGTCACTGCTCGAATCTTCAAAGGATTCATTTTCTTGCTGCGTGCTCAGGCTGACGGCGGTGGATGAAGAAGAGGTCATGCTAAATCCATATCCAGGTTTTGGGACTCAAAGTGCGACCCTAAAAAAATACTGATGGCGTCCTCGATCATGAAAACCGAAACCAAAAGATCCGTGCTTCAAAAGTTCAGAACATCCTTACGGGATCTTCTATCAAACGGCATAACGGTCGAATTCGTGTTCCAAGGCTTCTGTTTTCTGTTTCACGGTATATCCAAGATTGTAGCTTCCCATCTGGTCATAGCGGGGTAGATCGGGATTGCGATAGAAGAGACCAATCGGAATTTCATCCATCCGCCCTGCCATTTCTCTTGCCGCGTTGATGTTGGAAGGATCATGCTCTTCCGTGTTGCGGTATATCTTCTTCACTTCATCCGGCAGCGTGATCCCGTCCTCATGGGTCATCACTAGAGCCATGTCCGGATTGGCCGCTTCTTCCTTGAACATGTCTGGACTGAAGTGGGGACAGCGCTGCATGATGCGTACAAAGGAAAACCCGGGATGCTCAAAAGCTGCGAGTGCAGTGGAGTAAAGATGTTGGGGACTCCAGTCCACTGTTTGGGCAACGAAGGAGACATTGGTCACTCCGAGAGTGGTCATGATCGGGTTGAGCGGTTTGAGTCCGATGCCACGGGGATGGGTGTAGGTCTTGGCTCCCTGTTTGGAAGTGGGAGAAGTCTGGTTTTTGGTCAGGCCATATATTTCGTTGTCCAGCAACAGCAGGGTAATGTCCATGTTGTAGCGGATGGCATGGATCCAGTGAGAGGTGCCGATGGAGCAGCAGTCTCCATCACCGGTAACGACAATGACATTCAGATCTGGACGACGGAACTTGATACCGCAGGCCACTGGAATCGCACGACCATGGAGCCCGTGAAAACCGTAGGTATGCATGTAGTGCGGGAAGCGGCTGGAACAGCCTATGCCAGATACGAAAACTGTTTTTTCTGGTGCAAGTTGTTTCTCCCTGCATACTTTCTGGACCGCAGTGAGCACTGCGTGATCACCGCAGCTGGGGCACCAACGAGGTTCGTTACTTTCGTAATCCTCAAGGGTGTAGTACTCCTCAGGAACTTTGAGGACACAATCTGGACGAAGACCAAACATCAAACCTCCTTGTTTTCAGGGGAAAGGGACAGTTCCTGTATTAGGCGTTTCAGAATGAATCCCGGCCGCATCGGCTGACCGTGGACGTGGGTGTGAAAATCAATATCACAGAGGGTGTAGGCCCTTAGCAGTGTGGCAAGCTGCGCATAACGCCTGCTTTGTGGAGTGATCAGTGAATCCCCCAGCTCATCTCCGTAGTTGATTTCCACGGTAATCACTTTGCGGAATTTTGAAAAAATTTCCTTCAATCCAGGCTCGAGCGGTGAAAGAAAACGAAGCTGCAATGAGGAAACCTTCCCACCTAGATCCCTTGCCTTGCTGACCGCTTCCTCAATGGCGCCAAGGGTTGACCCCCATCCGACCACCAATAGATCTCCTTCTTCAGGTCCGTTAATTTTTGGTGGGGTCAGGGTTTTTTGAAATGCTGACAGTTTTCGGCTCCTGCGGTTGCATCCGAGTTGGTTGGTATGCGATTCATAGGCGACATGGCTTTGTTCATCATGGGCAAGCCCGGTGAGGACGTACATGCCTTCCGGCTGCCCGGGAATGGGTCGAGGAGAAATCCCGGTTTCCTCATTCCACTGATACGGTTCGATTTCTTTGTTCCATGGGCTCTGGTCGACTGGGGGTGAAAACCAGTCGGAATTGGTTTCCGGTCGCGGGAAAGGCTGAACTCCGGTGGCCAGATTTGCATCTGTGAGCATCACCACCGGAATGCGGAATGTCTCAGCCAACTGACGGGCCAGGATGACAAAATGAAAACATTCTTCGATGGTGGCAGGGGCGATAACGATGTTCGGAGTATCCCCGGGCTGGCCAAAAAGCGAGTAGAGCAGATCTCCCTGCTCAACTTTGGTTGGCAGGCCGGTGGACGGTCCACCCCGTTGCACATCCACCACCACCAGTGGAAGTTCCGCCATGACTCCAAGGCCGAGGAATTCGGTTTTCAAGGCCATGCCCGGACCGGAAGTGATGGTGACTGCAGTCTTACCAGCATAGGAAACACCAAGCGCGAATCCTGCCGCCGCAATTTCATCCTCAGCCTGATGCACCATTCCACCAGAAGATTCGATGACTTCGGAGAGGTAGTGGGTGACCGAGGTTGCTGGAGTGATCGGATACATGGAACAGACCTCAATGCCTGCTGCCATCACCCCCATGCCGACGGCTTCGTTCCCATTCATGACCACCTTCTCCACCTTGGTTTCTACAACCGGGATATGGTACTGGAAATCCAGGTTCGAACGCGCCCAGAAATAACCGGCGTTGAGCAGACTGCGATTGCTGTCGACAACAGCCTGTTTTTTGTGACGGAAGGTGTGGCGGATCTGATCCTCTGCACGCTCCAGGTTGCGGTCATAGATGAAACAAAGCATGCCAAGCACCCACATGTTCTTCCCCAACTGAGGATTTTCCACGATTTTCTTGCATTCCTGGTCCATCGGAATTTCGCGTACGTCATACCCGAGGGCCTCGAAATCCTTCATGGCCTCAGCGTATTCGGCTTGGATTTCTTCAAGAGGACTATCCTTCCATTTGTTTTCCAAAAGGATGAGTGTTCCTTCCCGGTAGGCGTCCTGGTCAATCCGTCCATAAAGCACCTGTTCGTTGAAGGCAACCACCAGATCGGCCTCGTCCCCCATGTTTGTTACCATGTCTGTCCCGATACGAATACGGTTTCCCGATACTCCTGCACGAGACCGCGACGGGGGTTTGATTTCGGCTGGAATGATTTCCACTGTCCAGACTCCATTGCCCATCTTGGCTGAAACTGAACCGAAACTCTGGCCTGCTTTCTGCGCACCTTCTCCGGAATCACTGACGATTTCGATGATGTGTTCCGAAACTGTCTGGCTACTGAATTCAGACTTTTCGTGAAGCCCAGATTTTTCGTCAATAATTTCTGATTCGGTTTCAATTGAGCGCAGCATGATCTTGACTCTCCAAATTCATTTGTGAAGTGTAATGGAAGGCTGATAAAAGGAAGACCCTAAACAACAGAAAAAGTTGACTTTGGGGCAGGAACCCATGAATGGAATTGTTGGTCTAGCCAGTGGGATCAGCTTCGAGGGTTCAAAGTGATCTTGCGTACCCGCTCCATCAATCCCCAAATCCATGGGCAAAAGATTTAGACTTCTACGAGTATGCTTGAAACCCGCGTAATAATTTAGACGGATTGTGGTATAGTGGACACCCTGCATGTCGCAACTGAAAAGAAGAAAATTTCCTGAAAAATCTTTTGAGCTTCATTATTTCAGTGCTTTTTACTCGTTAGATCTATTCGTGAATTTACGTAATCAAAATATCTATTTTTTACGGATAAGCCATTTTGGCCGGGTGGAATGAACGCTGGAACAGGGAAAAGCCTTGTGGGATTCAGGGTTTGATCGCCTTTACCAGGGTTTGCCCCATCTTGGGAAATGCGCTATAGACGGGTTTTTTCTTATAGAGAACGTCGATCTTGCAGGCGGGGCTGGAGGCATGTTTGACAGCTCGTTCACGGATGTCGGTCAGGGTTTTCTTGGTTCGATCTTTATTCGCTTTGTACTGGTTGTAGGTGGAAACATTGGCATGAAGTTGTGCTGAGCAACTGGATCCCAAAGTGATCTGGGCCGAAACCTGGAGCAAGTTCGGATAAGCCCCCATCACCTCGTCGGTGAATTTTTTTGCAGGAGTGTTGTCACTGTCATCTTTGGGCTTGGCGGCATCTATGGTTTTATTGGGTTTTTTCCTCGGTTCAGGTTTGAGGGCATCTTCGAAGACATCGGTGTAAGTGTTGAGGATCGCAATCACGATTCCAATCACCACCACCAACCCTCCCCTGCGGCCAGGATCAGCATCAGTTTCGAGGAATCTTTTTTCTGATTTTTGGGGTCGGAAGCCATCACAAAGCCGGATAAAGAAGTAACTGGTCCAAGTTAGACGATTTGTGATGATCGTTGAAGTAAAAAAGGACAAACCTGATCCCAAGGTTACGGGGGAGGCCAGCCGAAAACATGGGAAACGATTCAGTGGCTGATTTTGTGAATCAAGCTGAGCGGGGTTTGAGCATTCAAACGGTTGAAATGTATGAGATCAGTGTTGCCGATTCGGCTCCGCTTTTGTCAATGACTGGAGACCTATTTCTGGGATCTAAAAGGTATGTCTGACACAGCGGACATAACTGTAGGCCCTGCGGTCCAGGCTGGCGACAAGTCCTCCGTTAAAGCAGACCCCGAGTGCTTCACTCGTTTCGAGGTGGGAATTACTGGAAGACCAGTAAAGGGTGTATTTGGTCTCGGGAAAATGAACGGGATTGATGGCAGGAGCATAAGTGTTGGGTTTGATGATGCTTTTCAGTTCGTTCAAAGAAGGCATCAGCCAGTCCTCATACCCACCCAGTTGAAGGTCCAGGCAATAATCTCTTGCTCCATTCCATTTTCGTAATTTGCCGTCGTCCTGACGCTGCCACATGAGCATGGTTCGGGTGTCTAAAAAGACAGGATCCCGGATTCCGACCGTTTCCCGGGTACCTGCTGCAGACCCGCTGTTGAAAAAACCAACTTCCAAAATCAGAAGTAAAATTGCCCAAAAATGCCACTCAAGCCGCATGATCCTTCCTGCATGATTCTGTCCAATTTACCACACCCGACGTGTCAATTATTCCTGCTTTTTCTTTAATTCCGGATTCAGCAAATTTACTAATAGAAGTCAAACCTGCTGAAAGGGAGAATAAAATAACAGTGATAAACATTGCGTGGATGGTGTGTAACAAATCGATGATGTTCCTGATTTTTAAGCTTTTTCCCGTTTAACGGAGGAAGTCATTCAGCAGAAAATACAAGAAGATGAGAGAGTCATTTGAGACAAGCTCCAATCAATTTCTGCCGAGACAAAATGAGGTTTTTTCCAAACCCTTGGATGAATTTGTCGAATCTTTAGTTTTTTTTGCAAGAGTCCTTTCCCCGCCGACCCAGGCATTGGTGGATCTGCTGAGAAACGATCCGGGACTTCCCGGAAACGGAAGCTGGATCCTGTTCTATCCCGAAGACCCGGAACTGCTCAAGAAACTCCAGCAGGAACATACCCGGCTGTTTGTCAGTGCCTATCCGGAACTGAATCCCTCTCCTTTTGCGTCAAGTCACCTCAACCCCAAGCATCCGCAACAGACTTTGCAGGAGATCGAAGCCCTGTTTCAAATCAGGGGTTGGAGTTATGAAGGGGGACGCTGTGATCGGCTTGAGGTTCTGCTTGAAGCAGGATCACAGATCGGGAATGAGGCTGAACGCCGTGAATTTCTCAACCGTTACTGCAGACCCTGGTTAGATGATTTTGCTGAGCAGCTTGCTTCGAGGGCCTCACTTCCATTTTACCCTGGGCTTCTTGGAGCGATCGGTGAACTCCTTGAAAGTGAACTGGCAGAGGAGGAGGGATGAACGTCTCCCTGAGCCGCAGAAGATTCCTTGAAGCCACGGCCGGTTTGAGTGTACTGGGTGCGGCGACTCCCTTGAAGGCTCGTGACCCGAGCCGGCTGGCCGGGCAGCCCGTGCGTTACCAGGGGGAGACCGCCTACGCGACACCTACCATTTGCGAAATGTGTTTCTGGCGATGCGGTATTCTGGGCAAAACCAGGGAAGGCAAACTGCTGAACGTGACCGGTAACCCGGATCATCCCTTAAGCCGGGGCAGAATCTGCGCCAGAGGGCTTTCCGGGGTTCAACTTTACTACGATCCGGATCGTCTGAAAAAACCCCTGATCCGCATCGGTGAGAGGGGTGAGGGCCGCTGGCGTACTGCGGATTGGGAGGAAGCCCTGGACCGGGTTGCTGCCGGAATCCGGCAGTGCCTGAAAAAATACGGCCCCAACAGCATCGCCCACTTTCCCCACGGCTCCTCGGCAAGGTATTTCAAAGAACTGATGAAGCTCCTGGGTGTTTCACGGTATAGCTCGGCTTCCTTCGGACAATGCCGCGGGCCCAGAGATACCGGATATAAGCTGACTTTTGGAACCGGACCCGGTTCTCCGGAACGGACTGATTTTGATGAAACCCGGGTGATCCTGCTCACCGGCTCTCACATTGGGGAAAACGTGCACACTTCCCATGTCCGTGATTTTTCAAATGCCCTCAGCCGTGGAGCAAAACTGATTGTGCTGGACCCCCGGTATTCTGTTGCTGCATCGAAAGCGGATTTCTGGTTTCCAATCCGTCCCGGAACCGACATGGCCTTTTTACTTTCGCTCATCAACCTCCTCATCCGCGAGGGAAACTACGATCATCAATTTGTTGAGCAGCATTGCACCGGGTTCGAGGAATTAAAACATGCCGTAGCGTATGCCACTCCGAAATGGGCAGCATCGGTCACCGAGCTGAAAGCGGAGCAGATCCTGCAAACCGCGAAAATCCTTGGAGATGCAAGACCGCGGGTGGTGATCCATCCAGGGCGGTTCAGTGCCTGGCACGGCAACGACACCCAGCGCAGCAGGGCCCACGCAATCCTCACCGCCCTCCTCGGATGCTGGGGTCGTGAAGGCGGGATTTTTCTTTCTTCGCCGATTTCCCTGGGCAAACTCTGCATGGATAAACCCGGGAAACCTGTTAATCCTCCGCCCCGTCATCATCCCTTCATTCATGAAGGTTATCCTTTCCAGGAGATCCTCAAGGCCTCCATCAACAAAACAGAGGATCCCGTCAAACTCTGGTTTCTTTACGGGACCAATGTCCTCCACAGCATGCCGGTTCCGGAACAAACGATCAAAGCGCTGAAGCAGCTCGATTTTGTCTTCATGACCGACATCCAGCCTTCAGAGCCGGCACTTTACGCCGATGTCATTCTCCCCGAGTCGATCTACCTGGAGCGCTATGATGCACCGTTCAAGGTCACCAGCGCCAAGCAGCCTTTCATTGCCCTCCGCCAACCGGTAGTGGAACCGCTCTATGACACCCGTGATCCCTATTGGATCACCCGGCAACTGGCGGTCAGGCTCGGCCTGGAATCCCGGATGCCCTGCCAAACCATGGAAGAAGCCCTGGATCGGCAATTTTCAAAAATCGGTTCCACCCTCGCGGAGGTGAGCCGTACCGGGTTCATCAACGGTCATGGCAAGCCATATTACAGCAGCGGAGCAAAACCGCGTTTCCGTACCCCGAGCGGAAAGATTGAACTTTATTCTCACCAGCTTGCCCAAGCCGGGCTGGATCCGATTCCGCGTTATGAGGAACTCGAGGAAGTTCCCAGAAAAACCTTACGTCTGCTCAGCGGGCGTTCTCCTTACCATAGCTTCACGCGGACGATGAACAACATGTGGTTGACGGAAATCATGCCGGTGAATCCGATTTGGATCAACAACAAGGTGGCAGATTTCATGGGCCTTAAAAATGGACAGCTGGTTGAGTTGGAAAACCGTTTCGGAAAACGTGTCGGTCCGGTACCGGTGCTGGTTACCCCGGGAATCCGCCATGATGTCGTTTTTCTGGCCCATGGCTGGGGCCAGGTCGCCCCGGACCTGAGTATTGCCCACAAACAAGGGGCTTCCCACAACAACCTGATTTCCTGTTTCAAAGAGGATCCTGCGACCGGCGCGACCGGTTTGCGCTGTAATTATGTTCGTTTGGTGGTTGACAATCAGGTGGTTAGTGCTCCCACTCCGGAAGAGATTGGAATCGAACCGCGAGCTGAGGTGCGTCCCATATCCCCCGAAGCCCCGGTGTTGCTCCCAGTGACTCCGCAAGAACCGGAATCCAGCGGGCTTCTAATGGAAATGGAAGAGGAAGAGGAACTCGAAGAAGAAGGCTGCTGAGATGGCAAACTATGCAATGGCAATCGATCTCGACCGTTGTGTCGGCTGCGGAGCATGTGTGATGGCATGCAAGGCCGAATGGGGGGTTGCCGACAAGCACCGTCGGGACTGGGTCATCCCCATCCAGCCCGAGGGGGAATTCCCGGATGCAATCGAATCTACTTTTTATGTAGGTCTTTGTAACCACTGTGATGAGCCAAGTTGTGTTTCCGCCTGCCCGACTGGGGCGACCTACAAGGATATCGACGGTCGGGTGCTGGTCGAAAGTGACCTCTGCATCGGCTGCGGTTACTGTGTCACGGCCTGTCCTTATGGAGCACGTTACCTGAACCCCGAAAGCCAAAAAGTGGACAAGTGTGATTTCTGCAAGACACGGATGGATGCGGGAGCCAAAGAACCGGCGTGTGTTGAGGTCTGTATTTCCGATGCACGGATATTCGGGGATCTGGAAGACCGCCATTCTGAACTCTGGCAGAACCTGGTCCATCATGACACGCGCAGAATCGCGACCGAGGAAGTAGATCTCAAACCGAATGTCTATTATCTGGGCGACGAACACCATGTGCGGCAGATACTGGCCCATTTCCCGTTGAAAAAAGAACTGACGGAACCACCACAGCCCGCACAAGTCTGGACCCGCTGGATCCTGCCTTTGACTGCCGCTGCAATCGGCTTGAGCTTCTCCGGTCAGGCGCTCGCATTTTTTTACCAACTTTATAAGGGAGAACCTCCAACCGAAGAGTGAAGAGTTATGTCACAGCACTACAATCCCGATCAGTTTTCTGTGGAAGTACGGGTCGAAATGGCGCGAAAGCTGATTAAAAAACATGACGTGGCGATGGTGACACTCCACTGGTTCAATGCCCTGGTCTGGTTTTTTGAACTGATGACAGGAATGGCACTGATCGCCTCTACGCGTTACACCTACATTCCATCATGGTTCACTGACATCATCGTCGGTATATTCAACGGCAGAACCAACCTTCTCTATTTTCATATCACGATCGGGGTTTTCTGGAGCGGCATCCTGGTGGTCTACGGGGTTTTCGGCATAAGAACCTACCTGACTAAATTTTATGTCAATGACTTGAGGATGGACGGGGATGATTTCAAATGGCTGGTCCTCAAGCCTTTGCAGATTCTGGGATACCGAATTCGGCTTCCGGAACAGGGAGTCTATAATGCGGGACAGAAAGTCTTTGCCTGGTTAATTTCCATCTGCATCCTGCTGATCATCCCAACCGGATTCATCATGAGTTTTCACTTGGGGCCGTTGTGGTTGATCCAGTGGTCGATCCCGATGCACTATGCCTCCGTCATGATGGTGGTGGCCGGACTGATCGTCCATGTCTACATGGCCGGGCTGATGCCGGAGGAACGGCCTGCCTTCTTCTCCATGCTCCATGGCAAGGTCAACGAACTTTATGCCTATGAAAACCACACCAAATGGTGGAGGCAAAGACGTAAGGATGAAGAAAGATTCCTGGAGGAATTGTCTCAATCCGAAGGCTGGGGACCGTTACCTCGAGGAAAACCGAGAAACCGATGAACGGAGGTTTTTAAAGATATAACGGTAACTCTTTTTTTGCTCAGGGCTAACCGAACAACTTTGAAAGGTACTATGCATACAATATCCAGATTGGGATTGTCCTTGGGAGTATTTTTATGTTTATTACTGCCGATTACGGAAAATCAGGCTGCCAGTCAAAACAATCTTCAGAATAAGTCAACTGCCATCGATGGAAGCCGGGTCGCATTGTTGATCGGTAACGGAGATTACCGTTCCCTCTACCTCAAGGATGCGGTTCCAAGTGTTCGTCAGTTGGAGGGGGTGCTTCGGGAATTAGGGTTTGAAGTCGCTCGTCTTGAAAACAGCACTCAAAAACAATTGAAACGTTCCATCGACGATTTTGGAAGACGACTGTCTCAAGGAGGAATTGGATTCTTTTATTATTTTGGTCACGCAATGGCTCATGATTCCGGGAATTACCTGATTCCTGTGGATGCCTTTGCTGACTCAGAAAATGAAGTTGAGTACGATGCGGTCCGATCCTCACGGGTACTCGCCCAGATGGAGAGCGCTAAAACCAGTGCCAACCTGCTTGTTCTTGATGCGTGTCACGGGAATCCGTTCTCGAGGTATTTTCAGCCCCGGAACAAAGGCCTGGTTCCAATGACATCTCCGGCGAACACATTGATCGCCTATTCCAGGGCGCCTGGCTGTAATTTGGATGATTCCCC
>PVBE011841241.1_pt1 | contig 36982 bp, 25 predicted proteins | sample 1631181 | NCBI WGS metagenome assembly PVBE01 (sample SAMN08397723, study PRJNA350692) | Marine metagenome, whole genome shotgun sequencing project. | isolation source: water | place: Pacific Ocean | collected 2012-04
ACGCGGCCCGCTTCTGCGCTGAGCAGCGGGTGGCCTGGTGTTTCGCCGGTGGACATGACCGGGGAGTTTAGTCCAAGGGCCCCGCTTGGCCCGGGGAAATCGCTGGCCGCCTGGTCCTCTGGGCCTTGTTTCTGGGGTTCGCCAGGAACTGGGGTTTGCCAGGAAAAGGGAGCGGGCCGAGCCGTTCCCTGTGAAATGGAGCGCCCGGGCCGGCCCCTTGGCCCCTTTGCTCTCCCTCAGCGGATACGCCAGGCGATGGCCAGGCCGGCCACGGCCCAGGTGGTGACATGGTCGAAGACCAGATTGAGCGTCCACTCACCGGGGAAGTGCATGTAGTTCCAGCCCAGGATCGGGGCGACGATGGCGGAGAAGACGCCCAGGGTGGCGACCACGGCCACGCGTTTCATGTAGGGCAGGGGACCGCAGGCGCAGGCCAGGGCCAGGATCCAGGCGGCCAGGGTGGCGGCCAGGATTTCCAGCAGCAGCCCTTTCCACAGGTAGTGCATGGAGTGGGCATTCACTCCCTCCGGGTGCAGGTAGACGATGGCGTAGGGGCCTTCGGTGGCCTCGTCCATCCACGCTTCCTGGGCGGCTACCTGGTCCTCCTCGGCCATGTCAGCGCTGTGCTTCAGGGACGGTACCCAGTACATGCCGGAGGTGCCCTGGCCGTCGGCCGCGGACAGGGCGGCCTTAATGGGGGCCGGGTCCGAGAAGCTGTTGATCGAGGGCAGGTGCAGGCCAAGGGCGACCCACACGATTGCTCCCCAGGTCCAGGCGGCGATGCCTCCCAGGAGGCCGGCGAAGAGAATGCGCTTCATGGGCATAGCATGGGCCATGGGCCGCTCCCCGGACAACGGGAATCTCGGGGCGTCGCCCGGGAAGGCCCTGGGGCCTCGACGGCGTGGGGCGCGGGGGGCATCATGACCTCCTGTTTTTATCGCCGACCCGCGCCTGGGACAAATGACATGGACCGACTGATCGAGTGTGTACCGAACTTCAGCGAGGGCTGCGACATGGGCCTCATCCGCCAGATCACGGATGCGGCGGAGTCCGTGGATGGTGTGCGCCTGCTCGATGTCGATCCCGGGCGGGCCACCAACCGCACGGTGGTGACGATTGCCGGTGAACCGGAGGCGATCATCGAGGCGTCTGTGCGCGCGGGGCGCAAGGCCGCCGAGCTGATCGACATGGCGCAGCACCGGGGCGAGCACCCGCGCTTCGGCGTCATGGATGTCTGTCCCCTGGTGCCGATTCGCGGCGTGACCATGGAGGAGACTGTGGCACACGCGCATGAGTTGGCCCGCCGCCTGGGCGAGGAGGTCGGCCTGACGGTCTATTGCTATGAGCATGCGGCGCGCGAAGACAAGCGGCGCAATCTGGCCAGTGTGCGTTCCGGCGAATATGAAGGCCTGGAGGAGAAGCTGGCCGACCCGGCCTGGCAGCCGGACTTCGGACCCGGAGAGTTCAATGCGCGTTCCGGCGCCACGGCGGTCAGTGCCCGTGACTTTCTTGTGGCCTACAACGTCAACCTCAACACGACCTCCACGCGCAGGGCCAACGCGATTGCCTTTGATGTGCGTGAAAAGGGGCGCATCAAGCGCGAGGGCAACCCGCTGACGGGAGAGATTGTGCGCGACGACCGGGGGCAGGCGGTGTGGCAACCCGGTGCGCTCAAGTGTGTGAAGGGCATCGGTTGGTTTATTGAGGAGTACGGCGTGGCGCAGATCTCCATGAACCTGACCAACATCTCCGTGACCTCGGCCCACGTGGCCTTCGATGAGTGTTGTGAGCGGGCGGCGGCGCGCGGTGTGCGCGTCACCGGCTCGGAGTTGGTGGGGTTGATCCCCCTGGAGGCCATGCTGGATGCCGGACGCCACTACCTGACACAGCAGCGCCGGTCCCTGGGCGTGAGTGACGCGGAGTTGATCAAGATCGCGGTGAAGTCCATGGGCCTGGACGAGCTGGCGCCCTTTGATCCGAAGAAGAAGATCATCGAGTACGTGCTGGCGGATGGCAGCCCGGCGCGCCTGGTGGACAACACCCTCGCAGGCTTCGTGCACGAAACAGCCTCCGAATCCGTGGCGCCGGGCGGTGGCTCGGTGGCGGCTGCCCTGGGTGCCCTGGGGGCGGCCCTGGGAACCATGGTAGCCAACCTCTCAAGCCACAAGCGGGGCTGGGATGAGCGCTGGCAGGAGTTCAGCGAGTGGGCCGTGCGCGGCAAGGCCTGTCACGACCGCCTCCTTTCCCTCGTCGATGAAGACACGGCCGCCTTCAACCGCATCATGGATGCCTTCGGCCTGCCCAAGGGCAGCGCAGAGGAGCAGGCGGAGCGCACCGAGGCCATTCAGGCCGCCACTCGCGGGGCTATCGATGTCCCCCTTGAGGTCATGGAGGCGGCCTTGGAGTCGATGGTCATCATTGCCGCCATGGCCGAACACGGACTGCCGGCCTCTGCTTCGGATGCTGGCGTGGGCGCCCTCTGTGCGCGCTCGGCGGTCTTTGGCGCGGGACTCAATGTGGCCATTAATGCCAAGGACCTGGCCGACGGTGCCGCGGCGGATGCGTACCGGGACCGGGCCCGGAAGTTGGAGGTGCGCGCGCAGGAAGAGGAGACGCGTATCCTGGAGTTGGTACGCGGACGGTTATGAAGCTAGGACCGGCGTCCCGCGGCGCGCGCTCCTAGCGCCCTCCGGGCATGCCCATCGTCGGCGCCGTCGTGTCACAGGCTTCGCTGGCGCCGTCGCAGCTGGGGCAGGATTCCCAGTCGGCGTAGACCGTTGCCGCGGCCCGGTAGTACTCCCGCGTTGACTCCGGTAGGCCGGGCTCGGCGAGCACGTTTACCGGCAGGCCATCGAGGTAGGAGCGCAGCATGGCGAGTCCCTTCTCGCTGAGCTCCTCGAGTTCCGTGTCGAGGGCAGCGCGTTCTTCCGGCGTTGGTTTCATGGCATCGATGTGCTTTGCCAGCCAACCGCCGATGATTTCCTGGATGGCGGCCCGGTGCCTGGGGCCGTCTTCGCTGAGGAGTCTGGCCCTTAGTTCCCCGGGCAGGCCTGGACCGAAGGTCGTGGCACCCATCTTGTCTCCATAGAACGCTGGTCGGGCGGCGTAGACGCGCAGGGCGTTGAAGGCAGGCATGCACACGGGGCAGGCATACACAAAGGAGTAGGGCATGCCCGTGGCGGCGTCCGTGCGTGTCAGGCGAGCGATCACGTCATCGCGCACGCCGTCTTCATAGAGGCCACGGAGGACCGCGTGGAAGATCAGGCGCTGCGATGAAGTGTGAAAGGAGGACTGACCGAGGATCTGGCGGAAGGGCGTTTGCTGTGGCTCGGCTGCCTGCGGGGCGCTGCACGCGGCCAGCAGCAGGGTTGTGGAGATTGTGTTTATGGTGTCGTCGGATGCTGAGCTCCGCAGCATGGGGGCAGATGGGGTTACAGTTCGTCTTGTCTGTTATTATCCAGACAATTGGCGCCCGATGCGATGTCGGCGCGATACCGGCGCCCAGGGCACATCATGAAAAACACCTCCAGCAGCTTGCACGGGCTGATCTGTCTCTGTGTGGCCGCCTGGCTACCGTTGGTGCCCGTGGCACAGGCCCGGCGGGGCCAGACATCGGCGGCGGAAACAGGAGCGGTGCGGGTCATGACTTGGAACGTGCACCTGTTTGGCAAGAGCACCTTCGGGCTGGGCGGTACCTTCGCGGACGACTTGCGGCGGGTGGAGTTCATCATCGACGAGCTGGCTCAGCTGGCGAAAGAGGGTGTTGATGTGGTCGCCCTGCAGGAGGTCTGGGATGATGATCTCGCCGACGAGCTGATAGCCAGGGCTGGTTTTCCCCACGCGGCCAGTGGCCGTGACCGGTCCCTGCGCGGGGATGTGGAGCGCACCTTTCTGGGGTCGGGGCTCTTGATCCTCTCTCAGTATCCCCTTGAACGGATTGAACAGGTGGCCTTTGCCGCGACTGAGGGGTACGACAGCTTCACCTCCAAGGGCATCCTCGTGTGTGATGTGAAGCTCGCCGGGCGCTCCTTGGGGCTGGTCGCAACGCACCTGCATGCGGGGGGAGGGGAGCTGACTGAGGAAAACCGGAAGAAGCAGATCGCGGTCATCGGAGCAGCCATTGACGCGCGGGAACGAAAGGCCGGGGGACTGGCCCGACCCTATCTGATTGCCGGGGACTTCAACACTTCCCGCGAGGTGCCCGCGCGGCACGCCAACCTCCTGAAGGTCCTGGGTGGCGAGGGACGGTCGGCTGTCGATGTCTGGCAAGCCGCGCAGCAGACTGAGCCGGAGTCCGGCGTTACCGCAGCCTCATTCAACACATTGCGCCGCTTCTTTAACGAGGGGCGCAGCTCTGCCGGCCACTCCATTGACTACATTCTGATGCGAGCGGACGGGGCAGGCGAGCAGCCATTTGCGGTCAGGTGTGCCCGTGTGCGCCGGTTCGTCCTGGGGGAGGGGGAGACGCCCTTCGGGGAGAATCCGGAGGCGGATGGCAGCACTAGTCCGGTCGTCGATCTCAGCGACCACCTGGCGGTCGAGGTTGAGCTGGTGTCCAGGCCGGTGCTCCAGGTGCCGGTGGCCGGGCCCCTGCCCAAGCGTTTCCCCGAGAGCTTGCGCAGGGTGTTCACGCAGCATGCCAGCATTTTCGGTGTTGATGTCATCGCCACAAGGGGCGTACCCCAGGACAAGCTGCTGCATGCTGTACATGTGCTGGCCCAGTACCTCGATAACGATGAGGACGGCGAGGCCGATGACGGACGCGTACTGGCCGCACTCCGGGAGCGCGGGGCACTGCTTGTCATGGGTAGTGCCGAGGAGGATTTTGAAGAGCTTGAATACCGGGACCTGGAGCGGGCTGGCTTCGAGTTGAGTCAGGACCTCTACGCGCTGGAGACGCATCCGGCTGGCAGCAGCCTCTCCGGGGGGTTCGACTATGCCCTGGAGGAGGTCTGGCATCTGGTCAGCTTCGGGTGGGCCGAGACCTATCCGGAGGTCTTCGCCTTCGAGCGCGGTTCGCGTCTGGCCGCTGCCATGGATCTGGCGCGGGGCGGGTATCACCGGCGCATCCCACGCCGCTATCCGCCTGAGGCCTGGTACTCCTACTACGACCGCACCTGCGACTACGGTTGCCAGGTGGCCGAGTACTTCTACTGGACCCTGACCAGCAAGCTCGGCGCCCAGTGCTATCCGGGCCGTGCTGGGGAGATTGACGAGGAGTGGCGGCTGACAACTCCGGGGGAGTTGGAGAAGGGCGACCGCGCGGTCTGGAGCCTGCTCGATGATCAGCGCTGGAAGCTGCCGCAGGTGATTCCGGATGGTTCCTATGGGGGGTGAAGTGACCGTGTGCCCGGGCAGCCATCCTTGGTCCCGGGCTTGGCAGTTCCCTGGCACCTGAATCCAGATGGGGCTCCAGACCGTATGATTGGGGCCATGGTCCCCGACGAGACAGGTGGATTGGAAGGCAAGGAGGTTCTTGCTGCCACAGCCGAGTACCTCAGGCGCTGGCAGGAGGAAGACGATCTGGATGCCCTGGATGCGTTGCTGCGCGGCGAGATCGAGCGGCTGAAGCGCCGGATCCTGCACCATGGCCCCGGTGGTCTCTCCACCAGCCTTGGGGCGTCGGATGCGGCCAATGAAGTGGTCATGCGCATGCTGAGGCAGGAGAAGACGCCGGAGTTCCCGACTCCGGCGGCCATGCGCGGCTACCTGTGGCGTTGCGCTCGCAACCTGTTGATCGACCACCTGCGGGCCAAGCGTGGGGCGACGGTGCGCCTGGATGCGACAGATGCCACCAGTTTCCAGGATGTGATGGCTGTTTCCGACGGCCTTGGTGTTCTGGACGATGAAGAAGTGGGGGAAGCCTTAGCTCTGGCCATGAACCTCCTGTCGGATGACGACCGGGAAGTGCTGCACCTTTCATACATGGAAGGACTGGCGGTGAAGGATATCGCCGGGCGTGTTGGGGTGGCACCGGAGGCGGTGAAGATGCGCCTTGTGCGAGCACGGCGGCGATTGGCGTCACGGCTGGCTTCCTGGCGCGACGTCATGGAGGACTCTTGAGCGGATCTGATAAGCAGCGTCACGAGCACGCGGAGGCGGTCTTCGATGCTTGGTTGGTCAAACAGCTGGACGGCAAGGGGGCGAGCCGGGATGAGTTTCTCGCGGCGCATGAGGGGCTCCGCGACATCCTGGGGCAGATGCTGACGGAAATGGATTTCGCCGAAGGCCTCCTGAATGCTGGAGACCGGAAGGTCTCGAAGTCGAAAGTGGACCAACCCCCATCAGAAAAGCGGTCAGGCCGAGATGCCCTTGGGGACTTCCAGCTGATTCGCGAGCTGGGCCGCGGTGGCATGGGCGTGGTCTATGAGGCCCACCAACTGTCCCTCGATCGCACCGTCGCTCTCAAGGTGCTCCCGCCGCACCTTACCCAGCGCAGCCGCAATGTCGAGCGTTTCAAGCGGGAGGCGGCTACCGCAGCGCGCCTCAGGCATCCTGGAATCGTACCGGTCTACGCCATCGGCGAGGAAGACGGATCACACTACTTTGCCATGGAGTTGGTGGAGGGGGTCTCGCTCGATCGTGTGATTAACGTCCTGGGAGGGCGTGCCCCGGAGGAGCTCACTCGGGAAGATCTGGCTGATGCCATCTCTTCCCATGGGCTTTCGTCAGATTTTTGGCGCACCCAGGGTGGGCCTTCCTATGTCCAGTGCGTGGTAGAGATCGTCTGCCAGGTGGGTGCGGCTCTGGAGTTCGCCCACGCCGCCCGCGTGCTGCACCGGGACATCAAGCCCGGCAACATTATGTTGCGCCCCGATGGACGGACCGCACTCACGGACTTCGGCCTCAGCCGCGAGGAGGATGACCCATCCCTCTCCAGGACCGGCGAGTTCCACGGCACTCCCTACTACGCCTCGCCGGAACAGGCTCTCAGCGGTCGAGGCGCAGTGGATGTCCGCTCGGATGTGTACTCCCTGGGGGTGACGCTCTACGAACTCCTGACCCTGCAACGCCCATTCGGTGGCACCACTCCCCAGGAAGTGTTCTCCGGCATCGTCTCCAAGGCTCCGTCGAACCCGCGCACCTTCCACCAACGCCTCTCTGAGGACCTGGCGACAATTGTCATGCAGGCCATGGACCGCGATCCGGACCGGCGCTACCAGACCGCTGGCGCGTTTGTGGAGGATCTGCATGCGTTTTTGGAGTACCGTCCGGTCAACGCGCGGCCCCTGCCGTTTCTGGTCAAACTGCAGCGCTGGGGCCAACGCGAACCACTGCGCGTAGCTGTCGTTTGCCTGGCGGTCATCGGGTTGGCGTTGACCTCAACACTCTTGGTGCGCTCCGAACGGTTGCGTAGCAGGGCTGAGGAAGCCGAATCAAATGCCATTGTCGAGCGTGACCGAGCACTCGCCGCAGAGGTGCGCCTAATCGAGCGGAACTATCAGAGCGAACTCAAGATGGCCATGCTGGCCATCTCGAAAGAATCCTACAACGAAGCGCGTTCGATTCTCGCTGATTGTGAGCCGGAACTGCGCAACTGGGTGTGGGGGAGCATGAATGTGACCTTGAACAGCTATCTCTATGAGTTGAGCATTCCGGCCCTGCGGGCGATTCATATCGGTGCTCCCTCGTCGAGTGAGAATCACACTGCCTCAACGCAAGCAGGCATGGCTCCGAGTGTGGCCGTCAACTACACCGGACGTGTGGGGGCAGTGGCTAGTTTGGACAGGGTCCTTACATGGGACCTGGCTACTGGTGAGTGGCAGGGCGAATTGATGACCGAGGGACCCCTTGTCCTGCACCTGGTTTTTAACCCGACGAGGAACGAGATTGCGACCTCGCAGAGTGACGGGGTTGTCTCGATCTGGGATGTCACAGAGCAGAAGATGCTGCACCGCACTTCGAAGCACCGTACGTCTGTGCGTAGTCTGGCGTATTCGACAGACGGGAGGCTTCTGGCAGTGGCCACTCTGGACTCCGTTCAAGTCTGGGATGCGGACACGATGCTGCTCATCCATGACTTCACCGAACTCGGAAGCCCCGAGACTGTGGCCTGGATCCAAGGTGAAGAGAAACTCGTCGTGGGCGCACGTGACGGGACGGTGAGGGTCTTGGATGTCAACGAGGCCAAGACCCTCTGGCACGGGGCGGCGATGAAGGGCAGCATAGAAGGTGTCGCTGTTGATCCGCTAACAGGCGGAATCTACCTGGGCACAGAGATAGGCATTCTGGGTGTTTGGGACAAGGACAGTGGCGAGTTGGTACGGGAGTTCAATGGGCGGCGCCAGCACGTGGTCTCCATGGCCATGGCCAAGGGTGGAGGCCTGCTTGTCGCGGGTGGGCTGCGCGGCAATGTCGTGAGTTACCCAGAAGTAGAGGAGTCCTATATTGGCATTCCCGCCCACGAAGGGGCCGTGACCGGCTTGGCACTCTCTCCAGATGGTTCGAAGATCGTCTCCGCCGGAACCGATGGCCGCATTTGCGTCTGGGAAGCTTCGACTGGCGCCGAGGGTCATGCCCTGCATCTCCACCCGGGCAGGATAATGGACGTCGCCTTCGACTCATCCGGGGAGCGATTCATGAGCCTGTGCGAGGACTCGCGCATCCGTTTCTTTGACATGGACACGGGTGCGGGACTTTTCTCGGTCTTTGATGACTCTGCCCCCATGGCGCTGTCGGTCGCCCCGATGGGAGCCGAGATGGTCACCGGCGGCCAGTATGGGATGCTGTCGGTGCGGGAGTGCGCCACGGGTTCCCCGCTCAGGCGCCGAGATCTGGGGCGCTCGATGGTGCCGGTCGTTAAGTACTCACCCGATGGCAGGGAGATCCTGGCTGGCTCGACTGACGGGACCCTGCGCCTAGTGCGCTCCCATGATCTGGAGGACCTGTGGGTCCAAGATGGTTGTGCGGAGGTCCAATGGGCTGAAGACATCGTGCTCGAGCCGCAGGACGCGGCGGACATACAGTTCAGCCCCGACGGTAAATGGTTTGCCCTGAACGCCGGTGGACGCGTCATCACGATCAGAAGTGCCGGGACCGGAAAAGTGGTTCGACGCCTCGAGGGCCACAGGGGAATTGTGACATCGATTGCGGTGAGCCCCAACGGCACGCTTCTGGCATCCTCATCAGTGGACCAGACGGTTCGTCTATGGGATATGGAGAATAAGGCGGAGCCCATGATCCTGCGGGGCGGTGGCGTTCCCACCTCAGTTGCATTCAGCCCGGATGGCAGCCTCGTCTTGTCTGGCGATGACGCTGGCATTGTAAGTCTCTGGGACACGAGGTCAGGCCAGAACCTCATAGGACTAGAAGTGGATGCGCACAGCGTGAGCTGGGTAGGCATGAGCCCTGACGGTGCCACGATCTTGTCTGCCTACGAGTGCGGCGCAATGTGGGCCTGCAATAGTGGGTTGCCCCGGGCCCGGGCGTACTGGAGTGCGTGGCGTAAGACCCTCAGTCTGAAGAAAAAGGTCGATGCCATTCACGCTGAGACGCTGCTGCCGGCACGCAGGGAGCAGCTCATTCTGTCGGCAGAGGACATTTCGCCGGCACAGAGGCCTGCGGCCCTGGCACTTTCCCAGACAATTGGCGGGCCGGATCCTGAGGAGTTGAACAATGTTGCCTGGGATGTCGTCGATCCCGCCCAGCCCGCCGCAGAAGAGGCGGACAAGAAACTCGCCCTGGAGTACGCCCGCTACGCCGTCGATGTTGCGCCGGAGAACCCCTACTACCTCGACACGCTCGCCTGGGCCTGCATTGCGAACGATCGCAATGATGAGGCGTTGGAATTGAGCCGCAAGGCGCTGGAGCACGCACAAGAGCAGGGCGAAGAGGAGCTCGCGGTGCAGCTGGAGGCATCCTTGAGCCTCATGGAGGAGAAGGCCGCGGGAGCTCGCTGAGTCCCCGAAGATCGCCGGAACGTCGGTTAGTTCAGATTCGTAGGTGTTGGGGTCGGCTTTACCCTCGTCATGTGACTAAGCGCATTCATGCAGCCGTACTGCGTGTTCAAGGTCAGCGGGTGGTTGCCGTTTGGGGTCTGTCTCGTTTACGGGCGGGAACGAGGCAGACCAACATCCAGCACGGAGACTTTATGAACACGACCGAACAGCGCCGCCTGGCACTTACCTTGGCCACGAAGACCAGCGCCGCCCTAGGTGCCGGTAGAGCACCCACCCCCTGCCTCAAAGATCTATTCCATGGTCTGGCCCATCTGCGAGGGGTTGTTTCGCGGGACGACTGGGCCGCGCTCTGTCGCGACGTCTTCCTGCCGCATCCGCTGAGCGAGGTATTATTGGCGGATCCGCTCACACGCCGTGCCTTGGAGAAGCCACGAGGTTACGCGGGGGACGCGATCATGATGGACATGATCTACTCGGAAGGCGAGTTTGGGCCGGGGTGGATGAAGGCCACAGGGCTCGGGAGTGCCATCCACCGCTTTATCCTCTCGCGCCCGACCAGCGAGGGTGTGCGCGGCCGACGGCGCGTGATCGCCGGCCACATCGAAGCCCTCACACGGGATCGCCACAACGTGGAGGTGCTCTCGGTGGCCTGTGGTCACCTGCGCGAGGCCCGGCTCGTCTCGGCGTCCGCTGCCCGCAATATCCGACGCCTGACAGCCTTCGACCAGGATGAGGAGAGCCTGCGGGAGGTGAGCCGGAGCCTACCCGGTTGGGCAATCGAGGAGGTACCCGGCTCCATTCGTAGATTGATTGTCGGTGGCGAAGACCTGGGTTCCTACGACTTGATCTACTCGCTGGGCCTTTACGATTACCTGGCGCAGCCCGCAGCCGAGCGCCTGACGGCGAGTCTCTTCAAGTTGTTGAAGCCCGGCGGGCGCCTGGTGATCGCTAACTTCCTGCCGATCACTTCCAGCGCATACATGGAAGCCTTCATGGACTGGCATCTGGTCTACCGGGCACCGGAGGATCTCTGGGGATTGAGGAGCCAGATCGCGCCTGAAGTCCTTCAAGGGACCCAATACGCAGTTGAGGAAAGCGGAACGGTGGGCCTGATCAGCTTCGGCAGGTGTGCTGCCTGAGATACAGAATTATTAAAAAGTGCCTGTTGCCAGGGGGGCAGTACGCCGTTTGGGCCCGTGTAGACCTGAAACCTCTGAATAGGAGCCCACCACATGAAAGTATTTAGCAAGACCAGCAAGACCATCTTCGCTCACCTGTTCCTCTATGGCGCACTCGTCTCCTGTTTGCCAACCAGTTGCGTACAGGAAGATGACGGGGAAGAGCCGGACTATCCGAATTTCAGCTACCTGAATGGTCCGGCCATCTACCAGGACCGCAACGCAAACGGGCATTGCGATGCTGGAGACACCATCATGGTGTCCTTCACAGAGAGCATCTACCTTCCCATATCTTCCGAGGAAGCCGGTGTGGATGACCTCTTCATCCTGACCTCGGCTCGTGAGGGCGGATACGAGGTAAACGACGAGACCTTTGGAGAGGGCGCCTACATCGATCTGCAAGTGGAAACATCCGCGGAGGCTATCACGATCACCCTGGGCGAGGAGCCCTACCTCAAGGCACGCCAGCGCCATGGGGAAGGTGACGACACCTACTACGCCACGGGCATCGATCTTGCCAGTTCACCTAGCGAGCACTTCAAGATCCACGGCCTCCAGGACGTCCGTAGTGGTGGTCCCAAAGACATCACACCTAGCATGACATTGGGTGACGATCTCATGGGTGAGGCGGATGTTAGGTCCGTGGCCTTGGCGGATCTGGATAGTGACGGTGACATGGATGTTGTCTGCGGCACGGCCGTCAGCATGCTTGAGGGCGAGGTCTCTATCATGCTGAACAACGGACAACTGCCGGTGGATTTCAGCATCTACCCGCCGACACTCCCCATCGGCCTCGGCACCGGTGGCTCACGGGCGGTAACTGCGCTCGAATGCGCGGACTTCGACGGTGATGGCGACATCGATATCCTAGCTCTTGGCCCTGTGCCGGGAGAACGCCCCCTGTGGCTCAACCAACCTGGCTTCACATTCGCGCCTGCGAACGGTCACGTCCTGGTCGGCGCCACGGCCGATGACTGTGCGGTGGGGGATCTGGATGCGGATGGCGATCTTGACCTCATCCTTGCAGACAGCGCATCGCAGACGATTGCTGTCTATGAGAACAACGGCGGCTCCATTTACGGCTCTGCCCCGAGTATCCAATCAGTTCCCGGTGTCAAGGCGGTTACGATTTTCGATCTGGACAGCAACGGTTTTCCGGATCTTCTGACGGCGGGCAGTGGCGTTGGCGGCAATGGCATCTGGTTCAACGATGGCAGCGCCGTATCCTTGGGTCTTGGGTTGGCGCCCGACACCCTGTACTGGGGAGCGGATGCCCAGGATGTTCAAATCGCAGATGTGAACGCTGATGGTGCGATGGACATCATTGCCGTGCCGGAAAATGAGCACTTGAATGGGCCTGGGACTATGATCCGATACACCAACGGTTTCGGAGGCCTGGGCGAGCCCCATGTGGCTCTGGAGACGGGCGAGTCTATGGCCTGGGCTGACTTTGACAGCGATGGATGGATCGACATGGTCGTTGACCGCCTGTTATCCGGTGGCGCCACGGTGGTCTCCGGGTACAGGCATAATCCAGAAACTTTCCAGTTGGACAACGGCTCCAGCTGGGCGCGATCCCTATCCATGGGTGATCTGGACGGAGATGGTGACATTGACCTGGTCGCTGTAACCGGCGATGGTAACTGTCTACCGATCCTGAACAGCGTCAGCGGTGTCCGGGGGAGGCTCGCCCTCAGATATAGAGAGCCGGTCTCCTTCGGCGAAGCATTGACGACTGACCTGGTAGATGTGGATCACGATGGAGACCTGGACCTTGTGGCCCTGGCCAATGTCGCTCTGCACTTCAACGACGGGGCGGGCGGATTCTCTCCGGCGCCCCAGGGCCTGGACATGTCCTCCGCCAGCGATCTCGCGCTGGGCGACATCGACGGGGACAGCGATGTGGATATAGTCGCCGCCTGGAATTCGAGCAATCCCTTGGCAGTTGGCGTGTCCTTCCTCATCAATGTTGACGGGGTCTTCACCCAGAGCGCGAACTCACTCGATACCCAGGGGATTGTTCGAATCGATCTGGCTGATGTGGACGGCGATGGCAGCCTCGACCTCCTGTGCGATAGTGCTTCCGATACTTCCGAGAGCCTCTATCTCAACAACGGCACCGGGGAGTTCACTCTTCACGGATATGTATCCACGGTCAACTTCGCTCGCAGTACATCATTCTGTGACATGAACGGCGACGGCACACCGGATCTCGTGAGGGCCTCGTCCGCTCTTGGTGTTGAGGTGCGTCTAAACGATGGGCATGGCAACTTGTCCACGGCCTTCTCGACCGCAGTCAGCTCCGACGCCATCTGTACAGCGGATGTGGACGGTGACGGAGATGCGGACATCATCGCCCAGGATGGGGCGCGGATCCGGACACTTCTGAACCAGGGGGATGGCAGGCAGTTCACCTTCGATTCTGAGTTCGGCAACTCCTTTGCGCACGAACTCCAGGCCTGTGACATCGATGACGATGGTGACCAGGATATCCTTGTCGCTGGGAGTGGTGTCGCCGAGCCGGTCTGGATGAACGATGGCCAGGGGAACTTCACTGATTCGGGTCCCTTGGTTCCCGGGTCAAGTCGGACCGTGGCAGTGGGCGATGTGGATGCCGATGGCGACAGGGACCTCATCCTGTCGGACATCTACTCCGGAGGCGTGAACATCCTGCGCAGCGAGTAATCAACGCGCATGAAGTTAGGCGGTTCCCGGTGCTGCGGCAGCGGGAACCGCCTTTTTATTTGGGCCGGTCAATTTGTGGCCAGCACATACTGGAAGATGAGCGGCGCCACAATCGTCGCATCTGACTCGATGATGAACTTCGGAGTGTCAGAGCCGAGCTTGCCCCAGGTGATCTTCTCGTTGGGTACCGCGCCGGAATAGGAGCCGTATGAGGTCGTGCTGTCGCTGATCTGACAGAAGTAGGACCAGACACGGACATCCGTTTCGAGATCCTGCCGGATAAGAGGCACGACGCAGATGGGGAAGTCGCCGGCGATGCCGCCGCCTATCTGGAAGAAGCCCAAGCCCGTGTCACTGGTCTGTTCCTGGTACCAGGCGACGAGGCGCCGCATGGTTTCCGTGCCAGCGCGCACCGTGTGGGGGTTTGTGATGTCACCGCGGATCTGGGCGGCCACATACATATTTCCCAGGGTCGAGTCCTCCCAGCCGGGAACGAAGATGGGGAGATCTGCCTGGGCAGCTGCCAGCAGCCAGGAGTGTGCGGGGTCGATCTGGTAGTACTGCTCCAGTTCACCGGAGAGCAGGAGTTCAAAGAGGAACTCCTGGGGGTAGCGAGCCACGCCTGCTGCGTCTGCAGCCTGCCAGCGGGCGAGTACATGGGATTCGATGCGCCGCAGTGCCTCCTCCTCTGGAATGCAGGTGTCGGTAACGCGGTTCAGGTGCCGTTCGAGCAGGCGCTTTTCGTCGTCCGGACTGAGGTCGCGATAGTTGGGCAGGCGCTCGTAGTGCTCGTGTGCCACCAGATTGAAGACATCCTCTTCCAGGTTGGCGCCGGTGCAACAGATGGCGTGGACCTTGCCTTTGCGGATCATCTCAGCCAGTGAGATACCCAGCTCGGCCGTGCTCATGGCACCGGCCAGCGTCAGGAACATGCGCTCACCCCGCTCTAGCAGGTCCACCCAGCCACGAGCCGCGTCACGCAGGGCGGCGGCGTTGAAGTGGCGGTAATGGGTGTCGATGAAGTCGCGGATATGGGCCGGTGAGTGGGGAGTGGTGGGAGGCATGGTTTGTGTGCGGATGCTAGTAGAGGCGGCGTGCACGCAGGGACAGGTGCTCTCTGCCGGGGGCGATGATGGTGGCGGCCGTGGCGTCGTCGAGTTCGATCCAGGCTGTATCTGCGGCGGCGCCGCTGGCCTGGATTGAGTCGATCAGGACATGCCCGGAGCGCAGGCCGCCGAGGCGCCGACGGCAGTCAGATATGTAGAGCAGATCGCCGACCGTGGCCCCAACCGTGGCGGCCAGCTCGGCGGAGATGCGCAGGCGCGGCAGGCCGCTCTGGGTGTGCTGCGCAACGTCGCGGCGGCGCCGGACGGCGATCTCCGTCCAGGCGCTCTCCTGTTCCGTGCCCGGGCTGCCTTTGTAGCGAGCCAGGGCAGCGGCGACCGTGCCCCACACCAGGCCGCTGAGGTCGCGGGACTTGTCCGGGCGCGTGAATAGCGTGACCACAATGCCGATGGCGGCGCTGACGGCCAGACCGTAGCAGGCCCGCATGTACTTGTACTGGCGCGCGCCCTCCAAGAGGCCGTCACCGATCTCGACGGCGGGCACACCCTGGGCGAAGGGGGCCACCAAGGCCGGATGCAGAATGGAGGCGGCGATGGCCAGGGAGCCGCCGATCATCGTGGCCAGGGCAGCTGTTGCCGTGAAGCGCCGCCAGAAAACCCCGCACAGCAAGGCCACCACCAAGGGCGGTGTGACGGCGGCGGTGAACGCTCCATGGGCGGCGTAGATGGAGTCGAACATGGAGTAGACCGGCACCAGGGCCACGCCGATCAGGGTCACCGAGATGGCAGTCCAGCGCGCGGCTTTCAGGAGTTGGCGCTCGCTGGCCCGCGGTCGCAGGGGGTGGATCACATCGTTGACGACGATGGCCGAGACGGCGGTGATGAGCGTGTCGACGGTGGACATCAAGGCCGCGGTCAAGGCCGCCATGACCAGGCCGAAGATTCCGGGCTGGGAGAGGAAGTCTGCGGTGATGAAGAAGACCTTGGCCGGATCCATGCCCTGGGGCAGGAGGCCCGCGTGTTCCAGGGAGCGGCCGACCCAGCCACCTGAGGCCACCACCACGGCGGCCACGGGCATCAGGACAAGCAGGACGGCGGTGGCGGCCTTGCGGCCTTCTTCCACGGAGCGGGCGGCCATGAAACGCATCAGGATGCCCTGGTTCAGGAAGTAGAACATGGCTGAGTTGGCCATGGCGTCCTGCCAGAAGATGCCGACGCTGTTGTAGGCCGGGTCACTATTAAAGGAGGCGAAGGCCGTGCGGTGGGTGCGCGGCAGGTGCTCCCAGAGTGGCTCGAAACCGCCGATGGCGCAGGCGCCGAGGATCAGGATCGTCAGCCCGACGGCCAGCAGCATGACACCCTGGAAGAGGTCGGTCATGATGACGCTGGTCTGGCCTCCGGCGGTGACGTAGGTGGCCGAGATGGCGGCCACGCCGGCGGCGGCAGCCAAGACCGGCCAGCCGAGCAGGTAGTGCAGGGCCTTGCCCATGGTGAACAGGTTCACACCCACATAGCCCACGAGATAGAGGAGCAGGAGGGCTGTGGCCACGCGTCGGGCTGGCCTTCCGAAACGGCGTTCGAAGTACTCGGGGATCGAGGTCAGCCGCGCGAAGTAGAGAATCGGCAGCCAGCCGAAGAGGAAGAGCGGCATCCAGAACCAGTCGTTCAGGTATGTCTGGCTGCTGGCCAGGCCGTAGCTGTAGGCGACCTTGCTGTACTTGACGAAACTGTAGGAGCCGATGGTGGTGGCGATCAGGCTGAAGGCGATCAGCCACCAGGAAAAGCGCTGGCCCCCGAAGAAGAAGTCACGGGTGGAGCGTTGGCCGCGGCCGAACCAGGTGCCGATGGCCAGAATGGCCAGGAAGTAGGTGGCCATGACCGCGTAGTCGAGGCCCGTGCCGATGGTGCGAGCCGGTGCGGTTTCCTCGCCGCTGAAGGGGACTGGCGCGGCGGTCTCCATGCCTCCGTATTGCAGCCAGCCCTGGAGGAGGGCGCAGGCCAGCAGGCCGCCGAGGGCCACGAGCAGGTTGCGCAGGCCGCGCCCCCGGAGGCCGAGGTAGCCGGAGCGCGCTGCGTAGAGCATGCCAACGGCGAAGACGGATCCGCCGATGGCGTATTGGTAGACGAAGGGGTCCAAGGGGCTGGAAGGTAACGCCTGGAGCGGGCACCCTGCCAGGGCGTTACACTGAGGCCGCACCTAGATCCATTATTACTTGCCATGCCCATGATCAGAAACATCGTCCTTGTCCTTGCTGCTGTGTTCGCACCGCCCACGCTCACCCGGGCGACAACATCCGAAGCTGCCAAGCGCGGCGAGTTGGTGCCTGTCCTGGTCGTCAGCGGCGCCAACAACCACTGGTGGCAGTGGACCGGGCCATCACTGGCGGAGATGTTGACCGAGAGCGGCTACTTTGCCGTTACCGTGACCACCGATCCGGCTCGCGATCTGGCGGATGCCCAGGGCCTGGCGGCCTACAAGGCGGTCGTGCTCGACTACAACGGGCCGCGCTGGGGCGAGGCGGCCGAGCGTAACTTTCTGCGCGCCGTGCGCGGTGGCTTGGGAGTCAGTGTCATCCACGCGGCCAACAACGCCTTTGAAGGTTGGACTGAGTACGAGGAGCTGGTGGCGCTCTGCTGGCGCAAGGGCACGGGCCACGGCGCCTTCCACGCTTTTGATGTGGAGATCGGTGACCGGCAGCATCCGATCACGCGCAATCTGCGGCCCCTCTTGGGCCATCCGGACGAGCTCTATCACAATCTGGCGCACATGCACGGGACTGATTTTCGCATCCTGGCCTCGGCGGTGTCTTCCAAGGAGAGCGGTGGTACCGGTCGGCGCGAGCCCATGGTCATTGTCAAGGAGTTCGGTCAGGGGCGCGTCTTCCATACACCGCTTGGCCATGTCTGGCCAGGAGCAGCAGCCACCCAGGCCTCACACCGCGATCCGGCCCTGCGCGAGTTGATTGTGCGCGGCACCCAATGGGCGGCCACCGGGCGCGTGCGCACGGGGCATTATGCGGCCAACCGGCTCACGCGGGCGGAGCGCGAGGCCGGCTGGGAGTCACTCTTCGATGGGGCGACCAGCAATGGCTGGCGGGGTTTCAGGCGGGATTCGTTTCCCGAGCGGGGCTGGGCCATCGAGGCTGGCACCATCCACAAGGTGGCCCAGGGTGGGGGCGGAGACATCATCAGCGAGCGCTCCTTCCGTGACTTTGAGTTCGACTTTGAGTGGCGCGTGGCGCCGGGGGCCAACAGTGGGATCTTCTATCGGGTCACAGAGGACTACAACAACAGTTGGGAGACTGGACCGGAGTACCAGGTGCTAGACGATGAACTGCACGGCGACGGGCGTAGCCCGGTGACGAGCGCGGCAGCCCTCTATGGGTTGATTCCATGCAAGGGCAAGCGTCTGGCGCAGGTCGGCGAGTGGAACCGGGGGCGCATCGTGGTCATCGGCAACCGCGTCGAGCACTGGCTGAACGGTTCGCGCGTCTTGTCCTATGACCTGAATAGTGAGCGTTGGCGCAGCCTCAAGGCCGGCAGCAAGTTCGGCGACATGCCAGGCTTTGGCGAGTCGCGGGCCGGGCACATCGTGCTCCAGGATCACGGTGATGATGTTTGGTACCGCAACCTACGCGTGCGCAGCCTAGATGCCAGAAGCGAGCTGGAGCGCCCCTTGTTCAATGGGCGCGACCTGACGGGTTGGACGCATTACCTGCTGGATGAAGGGCAGCCACGGGATGTCTGGGAGGTTACGGAGGAGGGTGTTCTGGTCTGCAAGGGCCGGCCCATCGGATACCTGCGCACCAGCGCCAATCACACGAACTTCACCCTGCGGCTCGATTGGCGCTTCAATCCGGTGACGAAGAAAGCCGGCAACAGTGGAGTCCTCCTGCGCCAGATCGGGCCGGACAAGGTCTGGCCGCGGAGTATCGAGGCTCAACTGCAGAGCGGCGCCGCCGGCGACTACTGGAACATCGACGAGTTCCCCATGAGCGTCGTCGAGGAGCGCACGCATGGACGCAACACGGCACGCACGGACACCAACGAACGGCCCATAGGTGAATGGAATACCTATGAAATCACGCTCTGGCAGGGACACTGTGTCCTGCGCGTGAATGGCGAGGTGCTCAACCAGGCGTGGAACTGCATGGAGGTGCCCGGGAAGATCTGTCTGCAGTCCGAGGGCGCGGAAATCCACTTCCGGGACATCGTGTTGATGCCGCTGCCGTAACAGCCTCAGAGGGGCAGGAGCGTGCCCCGCTCAGCGACAGACAGGCCCGCTCGCAGAATCGCGCGGCGGGCTGCGCTGTGCGGCGTGGCGGCGGGGTTTGAGTGGTTCAGGTGTATGAAGTGGATCTTCTGGCGCTCCGCGCGCGGCAGACGTGAGAAGCGCGTGATTGACTCGCTGATCAGCGGGTGCGGGATGTCCCCGATGGAGCGCCCTGGCAGCTCGTCGCCTGAGTAGAAGGTCCCATCTAGTAACGCATGGTCCACAGTGTGCAGAAGGGACTCGACGGGCAGGGACCAGCGTTCCCACTTGTCGATGTCAGGCAGGTAGAGCAGTGAACCTGACGGTCCCCGCACTTCAAATGCCACCGTGTCGCTGAACTCATCCCGGTGGGGGACATTGAGCGCTGAGATTGTCAGTCCGGGGGCCAGCTCCAGGGTGTTGCCCGGCGGCAGGATGTGCGTCTCGATATGTCCGGCGCTGACCAGCAGATTCCAGGGCCCGTTGCCTTCCAAAAAACGCACCATGGGTTCGCTGCCCCAGACCGGCGTGGATGCGGAGCCATAGGCCTCGCGGCCGAGTTGGGCCAGGCCCGCGTAGTGGCCCAGGTGCGCGTGGGTCAGGAAGATGCCGGTGAAGAGGGCCGGGCGCCCCGGCCCGGCTGGGGCGGCGTGGGCGCGGGCTAGTTCGACTTGTTCCGCGATGTCGGGTGAAGCATCCAGCAGCCAACGCTGGTTTGTGCGTGGGTCGACGATCAAGACGGATGATGCCAGCCGCCGCAGGCTGGCATCGGCGCGCGCGCCCTCACAGCAAAGGGAGCGGCAAGCGATTTGTGGCAGGCCCGCATCCTGGGCGGTGCCCAGGATCAGGGCATAGGGGCGCTCGGTCGGCGCGGACGGAGGGGTGGTTGCGCAGGCTGAGACCGCAGCGAGGAGTGCGACCCCCGCCAACGACGGGCGTGAACACCTGGCAGCCCGCCGCAGAGCCATCATCAGGGGATGAGGGGCTGAGTCCAGGCGCTCTCCATGTCGCCTTCCGCAAAGGGTGCCGGATGCAGGCGGGAGGAGGTCACCTTGGCTCGCACGAAGAGCTCGTCTCCGGCAAAGTCATAGACGGCGGGGCTGGCGTGGCTGGTGTCCAGGACTTCTCCGATGGGGCCGAGGCCTCCTACGGCTCGGCGTGTGCCGATGAACTCCGTGAGGTAGTTGACACCATCCTCCCGGGCGATGTCGATGACCAGCTTCTCCTCGTCACGCTGGATGTCATTGAGCGTCACACCGCTGGAGGCGTAGAAGTCGCCGCGGCCCATGGCTTCGATAATGGCGTCGGCGTCCAGCTCCTGTGCCCGCACCATGATCCAGCCCGCGCCAGGGTTGGATTGCTTGAGTGCCATTTCGAAGTAGTGATGCGTGTCGTCCGTGGCCACCGCAAAGAGTGGCGCGAGTCCAAGTTCACTGAGGCGCATGGTGTTGGCGAAGTCCCACATAGCTGCGGTGCTCGGGTGCTTGTCGTCCCCCCAGTTTCGCACGCCCGGATGGCCGTTGTAGACCTCAAAGAAGGCGGCGCCGCGCAATTGGGCCAGCTCCTCTGGTCGGATGCCCCAGCCGAAGTTGGGGTGATTGATGTGGGCCAGCATCGGGCGCTCCAGGCGAGCGGCCTGGGCGGCCACCGCGTCCACGATGTTCTGCATAGTGTTGAGCACGCTGGTTCCGTGGGGCGGGTCGATCAACTCGGCGGTGTTGAGACCGTTCACGTGGACGGGTCGCCGCTCGAAAGAGTCAGTGATCTCCTCGCCTTGGATGAAGATGAACTCACCCGGTTGCTCGAAGTGCGCGCGCAGCTCCTCCAGGGTCTTGAGGCGCATCTCGCGCTGGCCGTTCGTTGTGCGTTCTTCAACCCAGTCGTCGCCGAAGAGTGCCGTCAGCTGTGCGACACGGTCAGCGGTCAAGCGGCCTTTCTCATCCACGGAAAACCAGCGTTCGCCCGCTGAGAGGATGTTGTGGTCCGATAAAACGAGGAAGTCGTAGTCGCGCGAGGCGTACCACTGGGCCGCGAACTCCGGCGCGCCGTTGCCGTCGCTCCAGAGCGTGTGCGTGTGTGTGTTGCCCCTCCACCAGGTGGGGGTCGAGCCGCCCTTGGGCGTCAGGAGGCAGCCCGCGGTCCAACCCATGACGAGCAGTCCGCTGGCTAGCAGGGTACGTGTTTTCATTGCTTGCGCTGCTTTTCGATGCGGGCCCAGGCATCTCGCAGGGAGACCGAGCGGTTGAAGGCCAGTTGGCCCGGGGAGCTGTCAACGCTGTCAACGCAGAAGTAGCCCAGGCGCTCGAACTGGAAGCTTTCGCCAGGTTGGGCGCCGGCTAGAGAGGGCTCGAGCTTGCAGCCTGAAAGCACCTCAAGGGAGTCCGGGTTCAGTCGGTCGAGGAAGGTGCGGCCGCTGTCCTCTTGGCCCTCTTCATCCTTGTCGGGGAAGGGTACCGCGAAGAGGTGGTCATAGAGACGCACCTCGGCATTGCAGGCGGCCTGGGCCGAGACCCAGTGGATGATGCCTTTGACCTTGCGGCCGTCGGGCGTCTGCCCGCCTCCGGTGTCCGGGTCGTAGGTGCAGTGCAGCTCGCTGACCTCGCCGCTCACTTGGTCGGTGATCACATCGGTGCAGGTGATGCAGTAGCCATAGCGTAGGCGCACCTCCTTTCCCGGAGCCAGGCGGAAGTACTTGCGCGGTGCCTCCAGGCGGAAGTCATCGCGCTCGATGTAGATCTCACGCGTCAGGGGAAGCCGACGTGTTCCAGCGCCTTCATCTTCTGGGTTGTTGATCGCCGTGAGCTCCTCGATGTGATCTTCCGGGAAGTTCGTGATGATGACCTTCAGGGGGCGCAGCACAGCCATGCGCCGCTCGGCTCGACGGTTGAGGTCGTTGCGCAGGGCATTTTCCAGCTGGACCATGTCCACGGTGCTGTTGAACCTGGCCACGCCCACCTGTTCCAGGAAGGCGTGGATGGCTTCCGGCGTGTAGCCGCGGCGGCGCAGGCCGCGCAGGCTGAGCAGGCGTGGGTCATCCCAGCCGCTGACATGGCCACCGTCCACAAGTTTGATCAGCTTGCGTTTGCTGAGCACCGTGTAGGTCAGGTTCAGGCGTGCGAACTCAATCTGCCGCGGTTGAGAGGGGACCGGCAGGTGCTCCAGATACCACTCGTAGAGCGGCCGATGGATCTCGAACTCCAACGAGCAGCAGGAATGGGTGATGCCTTCGATGGCGTCACTCTGACCGTGGGTGAAGTCGTAGGTGGGATAGATACACCACTCGTCGCCGGTGCGATGGTGGTGGGCGCGCAGGATGCGGTACATGACCGGGTCGCGCAGGTACATGTTGGCGGCGGCCATGTCGATCTTGGCCTTGACCGTGCGGCTGCCGTCGGGGAACTCGCCGGCCCGCATGCGCGTAAACAGATCGAGGTTCTCCTCGATGGAGCGCTCTCTGAAGGGGCTGTTCTTGCCGCTCCTGGTGCCCGTGCCGCGGTATTTCTGGGTGTCTTCCGGCGAGAGGTCGCAGACATAGGCCCGGCCCGCGCGGATCAACTCCTGGGCGTAGCCGTAGAGCGTCTCGAAGTAGTCCGACGCGAAACACAGGCGTTCCTCCCAGTCGCATCCCAGCCAGTTCGCATCGTCTTGGATGGCGTCCACAAACTCCTCGTCTTCCTTGGCGGGGTTGGTGTCGTCGAAGCGCAGGTTGAACTTGCCGCCGAACTGCTGGGCCAGCGTGTAGTTCAGCCACATGGCCTTGGCGTGGCCGATGTGCAGATAGCCGTTGGGCTCCGGGGGGAAGCGCGTGCGGACCGCGCCCCCATTCTTGCCCGCCCCCACATCCGCCGCCACGGCGGCGACGACGAAGTTGGCGTGGGTTTCCTGTTCTTCCGTGGAGCTTCTGTTTGATTGGGAGTTCATGGTGGGTTCTGACCGGCCCTGGCAGGGGGAAGGCACTAGGGTTCGGTCGGTGGCGCGAGATCATAGCACGGCCGCGGTTGATTCACGGGCGGGCAAGAGGGGAGGGGGGGGAGATGGTCGCCAATCTCCGGGAAGCGCTTTGCGGAGGGGCAGCTATGGCGCTAGCCTGTTCCGGTCCACGCTTCTCCCCCCAAAGCCAGCACCATGAAACACCGTCCCTCCCCGAGCCGCCGTTCCTTCCTTGCCGGATCGGGCGCCGCCCTGGCTGGAGGGGCCACGGCCGGCTTGGCTCCCGGTTGCAAGAACGTCACGGGCGCCCTGGCGCTTGACTTGGCGGTGCCGCGCTCCATGGACACCCTGCGAGTAGCCCTCATCGGGTGCGGCGGTCGGGGAACGGGCGCCGCCAACCAGGCCCTCTCCACGTCCGGCTCGGTCGAGTTGGTTGCCATGGCGGACGCTTTCGCAGACCGTCTGGCGGGCTCCCGGCGGGCCTTGCTGGAGCGCCATCCGGAGGCTGTTCGCGTTCCCGACGAGCAGTGTTTCGTGGGCTTCGACGCCTATCAACGGGCCATGGAGCTCGATGTGGATGTGGTCATTTTGGCCACGCCCCCGGGCTTTCGCCCGTTGCACTTCGAGCACGCCGTGGCGCTGGGCCGCCATGTCTTCATGGAAAAGCCCGTGGCGGTTGATGGCCCGGGAGTCCGGCGCGTGCTGGCGGCTGCCGAGGCAGCCAAGGCCAAAAACCTCAAGGTCGGCGTCGGCCTGCAGCGCCACCACGATGTGGGCTACATTGAAACGGTGCGGCGCATTCAGGCTGGGCAGATCGGCCGACTGCAACTCCTGCGCGTCTACTGGAACAGCGCCGGCGTGTGGGTCAAGCCGCGTCGGGAAGGCATGAGCGAGATGCAGTATCAGATGCGCAACTGGTACTACTTCAACTGGCTCTGTGGCGACCACATTGTCGAACAGCACATTCACAACCTGGATGTGGGCAACTGGATCATGGGTGGTCCGCCGGTAGCGGCCCAGGGACAGGGCGGGCGGCTGGTGCGGCGCGGGCCCGAGCACGGCGAGATCTTCGATCACCACATGATCGAGTACACCTATGCCGGCGGCACGAAGATGCTCAGCCAGTGCCGCCACATGCCCGACACGTGGACCCAGGTTTCGGAACACGCCCACGGAACCCTGGGCACCAGCCACCTCGGGGCCGCCAGCATGCAAACCGAAGCCGGCAGCTGGACCTTCGAGGCCGAGCGTCCTGACCCCTACCAGCGTGAGCACGACAACCTCTTCAGCGCCATTCGCGCGGACACTCCCTACAACGAAGCCCAGCGCGGAGCCGAGGCCACGCTGACCGCCATCATGGGCCGCATGGCCACCTACTCGGGCAAGATCGTGAAGTGGGAGGAGGCCCTGAACTCTGAGATTGACCTGTCACCGGAGGCCTACGCCTGGGACGCAACTCCCCAGGTGCGGCCAGGACCTGACGGCTCCTATCCGGTGGCCGTGCCCGGCGTGTCGACGGTTTTCTAGTAAGCTGCGCGTAACCACGGCGTAACGGTAGAGTGGCCCCATTCGGTCGGGCTGCCTCCTCCCCGGCCCCGAAAACGGCCCGACGGCGGCGGCGTGGCTGGTCCGGTAGTTGCATTGGAAGCACGCCCTAGTCCCCCCTGAGCCTGTCCACCCGCGCGCCTCCATGCACCATTCGACCTCCCGCGCGATACTCTGTTGTGCCCTAGCCTTCGTCGCCTGCACCTCTGTTTCAGGGCCTGGAGAAGTGGGCCGTCGGAGTCCGGCGCCCCCCCTGTCCGCCGGTGTCAGCGCCCTGGAGGCTTCCCTGGCCCTGGAGTTGCCGGCGGCGGCCGGTGAGGAGCACCCGGAGCTGCACAACCTGTTCGTGCTCAGCCCCAACGTCATTTCCGGCGGCGAGCCCGGCTCCCCCGCGGCCCTGGAACTCCTGGCCCAACGCGGCGTGAAGACCATCATCAGCGTGGACGGCAAGGTGCCCGACGCGTCCACGGCGGCGGAACTCGGCTTGCGCTATGTGCACATTCCGATCCAGTACAAGGTCATCACACCGGATGAACTTCTGAGGTTGGCCAAGACCTTCCGCGAACTTGAGGCGCCCTTCTTCGTGCATTGTTTCCACGGCCGCCACCGCGGCCCCGCCGCCGCCGCCGTGGGGCGCCTGGTCCTGGACGGCATCAGTCGCACCCAGGCCCTGGCAGAGATGCGCCAGTGGATGGGCACCTCCACCAAGTATGCCGGCCTCTACAGAACCGTCGCCAGTGCGCCCCTGCCCACCGCCGCCGAGACCGCCGCCTCGTCCTTTGCTTTTCCCGCCGCCCACCCCTTCGAAGGTTTCCGGGCGATGATGGTCGAAACCTCGCGTGTCTGGGATCGCCTGGTGCTGCTCTCCAAAGGCGGCTGGCGCGCCGACCCCGCTCACCCGGACATCGTTCCCTTGAACGAGGCGCGCCAACTGGCGGAGCTCTATGGGGCCGCACTTGAGCTGGATGATGTGCGCGTCCGTCCGGCCAGCTTGCGCGACATCCTAGCGGAATCGCACTCCGACGCCGCTGCCTTGGTCAGGGCCCTTGAGGACGCCTCGGCCGCTCCATCCGCTGTTTCCCAGCTGGAGGTCACGGCCGGCGACAGCATGGATCGCCTGAAGGCTGCCTGCGGGGCCTGTCACCAGGCTCACCGAAACAGCTGAGCTGGGCGCGAGAGGTGCACCGCGCCTCGCGGCCACGGGGGAGTACGCAGCGGGCCCCAACAGGCCCTCCGGCTGCGTTGGCAGAGCTCCCGGATAGCGCATGGCCAGGTCCGGAATCCGGGGCCACACCAACCGCTCAGCTGCAACCAAGCGAGGTAGCGTGGCCTGCGATGCAGCTCCCCTAGCGGGCGTTTCCGGTCGAACGGGCGGTGGCCAGGATATCCGCCAGGCATTCATGGGGGGCTGACAGGGCACGCGGTGTGCAGAGTAGGGGGCACGAAAGAGCGGGGCCCGGCAGTTCGTGCCGGGCCCCGCATTTTCGGAGTACATCCCTCCGCCCCATGGGCAGGGGGTGGTTCAGTTGTCAGATTCCCCGGCGCTGTCCGCGATCCTTCTGCTGCTGGGCTCCGCGCCGATTGTTGGCCTTCTGGCGTTGAAGGAAGCGGCGGCGGTCCTGGATCTGATTGCTCTGCTGGGCGCGCTGGCGCAGTCTGGCGCGTTGTTCAGGGGTGAGTTGGTCAATGCGGCGCTTGCCTCGGTCGGAGCCCTTGATCGGGCCGCGGCTGTTGCCACGCGCATTCTGGGCTACCTTCCTGGCTTTCGTGCGTTCGGCGTCGCTGAGCTTTCCGTCGCCGTTCTGGTCGAAGCGCTTCAAGGGGCCGACGAAGTTCTTGCCCTGTTGCTTGCCAGCGCTACCTTGTTGGTTGCGGGGGCCGCCGTCGCCGCCACCTTGGCCGATGTCAGCGTTGTTCAGCCGGGAGCGTCCGGTTGCCTTCTCGCCTTCACTCAGGAAGCCGTCACCGTTCTGATCGAAGATGGCCAGGCGGCTACCCGGGGGGATGGGTTGGCCGGGACCCTGGTGGCCGGCGTGTTGCTCTTGCGTACCCGCCTGCCCGCGCAGGCCCCGTAGGCGCTCGGCTCTCACTCTGCGCCCCTGGGCCTGGCCGGTCTGGCCCGCTTGGTCTTGGTTGCCTTCACGGTTGGGTGTGCGGGCATCCGACCACTCCTTCCAGCGCGAGCGGCCGGCGGCTTTCTCGCTCTCGCTGAGGAAGCCATCGCCGTTGAGGTCGAAGATGTTCAGGCGGCTATCGGGGTCCAGGCCCCGGCGGCCTCCCCCGGCGTCCTGGCCATGATCTCCGCCGCTGGCTTCGGGCGCCTGTCCATCACGGCCGGCGACGCGGCGCTTGACGGCGGCCCGGGCGGCGGCCTGTTCGGTCTTGTCGAGAACGCCATCGCCGTTGGCATCAAAGCGCTGGCGCAGGGCCTCGCGGTCCTGGGCGGTGGCCGGCAGGGAGAAGGCGGTGACGAGGAGGGCGGAGAGGAGCGTGGGGCTTGTAATCTTCATGGTTTTCTCTGGGGCTGGTGTCTTGTACCAGCGTAGACGGTTCTCCGGGGAACTGCCCCGGACAGGATGGGAAACCCCAACCAGGCCCCGGGTTTCGCTCGTCGTCCGTAAAGTGCGGGTTCCTTGAGGGTACCCTGAAAAACGGCTTCCCAGCGGCAAGGAGGCCCGCCCTTGGGCGCTAGAGGCGCCCCACGCCCAGTTTTCCAGCCGCCTCCTCCAGGGATCTGACCATGGCGAACTGGACCCGAGCCCGGTCGAGGTTCTGGTGCTCCCGCGTGGTGCGGAAGTAGCTGTCCCCGGAGAGGTAGTCAGTCAGGAACCGCAAGCCGACGGTCAGGGTCACCAGGCTGGCGGCGGCCGGCATCAGGCCGATCTCCTCCTTCGTCAGGAATGAGCTCGCGGCCGCGAGGTAGCCCTGGGCCAGGGCTCGATAGGTTTCCAGGTCCACGCCGGCCAGCTCCAGGTCGGTTTCGTCTTCACTGCTGGTGGCCGCCGTGAAGCGCACCAGATCGCCGAAGTCATAGAGGGACCAGGCAGGCATGCAGGTGTCGAGGTCCACCACACACACGGCCCGATCAGTGCCGCTCTCAAAGAGCACATTGTTGAGCTTGGTGTCCCCGTGCACCACGCGCCGCGGAAAGGCCCCGGCCGTCAGGCGTCTCTCGAACAGGTCCACCATGTCCCGGCGTGCCAGGGCGAAGCGCACTTCCTCCGCCGCCCCTCCCACGCGCCCGCGCGGATCGCCGGCCATGGCATCCTCGAACTGGACCAGGCGGTGGGGCGAGCTGAAGAAGTTGGGGATCGTCTCGCGCAGGCGGTTGATATCCAGATCCGTCAGCTGTGACTGGAAATGACCGAAGGCCAGGGCCGCCTGGTGGGCCTGCTCCGGGCTGCGGCAGCGGTCAAACGACTCGGTACTCTCCACGTACTCGTAGGTGCGCCAGGGACCGCTTCTGTCGACCAGGAAGGCGCGGCCCAACCGTGTGGGCACCAGCACCAGCGTCTGAAACCCGCAGTCGGGTTTTCCCCTCAAGTGGCTGGTCACCAGCTCCACATTGTGCATCAGGGCCGGGATGTCCGTGAACACATGGTCGTTCATGCGTTGGTGGAGGAAGCGCCGCCGACGGTTGTCTTCCTCCCAGCTGGAGATGAATGTGCGGTGAATGTGTCCCCGGTCGTGGGGCTCGATGGACGTCAGGCGGCCCTCGATGGCGAAGAGGGCGGCCACACGCCAGGCGTCGGAGCTGGTGACGGGGTCCACTGGCCGCCTCAGGTTTCGGAGCCCCGGGCGCCAGCGTCAAGCGGGGCGCCACTATTGATATGGAAGTGCAGATGCTTGGAGTCCTGGTAGTCGCCCAGGTTGGTCAGCACGCGACAGGCACCATGTTCGGCGGTGACCTCCGCCGCGACTTCGCGTACGACCTCTAGTAACTCCTGCAGGATCGAGGGGTCAGCGCCCCCGAGGTCTGTCAACGATGGCACGTGGAAGCGCGGGATGACCACGATATGCACCGGCCAGAAGGGGCGCGTGTGGAGATAGGCCAGGACGCGCTCGGTCTCGCGCACGATGGTCACGCGCGTGCGTCCGCTGAGCACCTGGTCGCAGTAGAAATCGTCACTCATGTCAGATTGTCCGGGGGTTGTCGGCGCCGCGGGGGCGGCGCGGCTCGAAAAGCCTAGCGTCCGCTCCCCGTCGGTGGGGAGTCTCATGTACCTTCCCTGGCATGGCGCGTCTTGTTGAATGGGCGAGGAGTCGGGAGGGGCTGCTGCTCTTGGTGATCCTGCTCCTGGGGGCCGGGCTGCGGGTGGCCCGCCTGCTGGAGGCGGCGGAGGCCCCGGATTTCGCCTATCCGGCCATCGATGCTGGCTTCAACGACTACTGGGCGCGGTCCCTGGTCCAGCCGGACTGGAGGCCCCCGGAACACCTGCCCGACCCGCAGATTGCGACCAGCCCCTGTCTGCGGCCGCCGGGCTACCCCTGGTTTCTGGCGGCGGTCTACGCGGCAAGCGGGGGCAGCTATTTGGCCCCGCGCCTCATCCAAGCCCTCCTCGGCCTCTTGAGCACGGTACTGCTCTACGCCCTCGGACGGCGCTGGTTCAGCCCTGCCACGGGCCTGGGCGCCGCCGCCCTCTTCAGCACCAACTGGGTTTCGCTGTACTTCGAGACGGAGCTCCACGAGCCGGCGCTCCTGATGTTCCTGCTGCTGCTGCTGGCCGCCGCCTGCGATCGCTGGGCCGCCGCCCCGGGCGTTCGCCGCGCCCTCCTCGCCGGCCTGGCATTGGGGGGCACGGCCCTGGTGCGCTCCAACATCCTGCTGGGGCTTCCGGCGCTTCTGCTCTGGATGCTGTGGGTGCTGCGGAAGACGCCTGCCGGCGTGGGCAGGAACCCGGATACCGGCGCTCGCGGGCGCTCCCGTCCGGCGGCCATGGCTGCCTGCCTGCTCGGCACGGCCCTCGCCATCGCCCCGGCCACCGCGCGCAACCTGATCGTCTCCGGCGAGCCCGTCCTGATCTCCGCCAACGCCGGCCTGAACCTCCTCCTGGGCAACAACCCCCGGGCCACGGGCCTGATCGGCGATGAAATCCCCGGCCTGGGCTCCTTCGACAACTTCTACGACTACCCGGCCATCCTGCGTGCCCTTGAGCGCCGCGAGGGCCACCCCCTGGACCACCGCTCCGCCTCGGCCCTTTTCACTTCTGAGGCCTTGGATTTCGTAGCCGACTCCCCCGGTGAGTTCCTGGAGTTGACCGCCCGCAAGGCCGCCCTCTTCTGGGGCCCGGCGGAGGTATCCCACAACAAGGTGCTGCCCCTGGAGCGCGCCGCCTCGCCCATCCTCGCCCACCTGCCCGGTCCCTTTCCCCTCTACCTGGCCGCCGCCCTGGTGGGCCTGGCGCAGCTCATTCTGGCCCGTCGGAGAAGCCACCCCATGGTCAGCTGGAGCGCGGGCTTGCTCGTCATCTGGTTCTTGTCCGTCTTGCCATTCTTCGCGGCGGCCCGCTACCGCCTGCCCGTGTTGCCCATCTTGATTCTGCTCGGAAGCGAAGCGTGCGTCTGTACCTGGCGTCACCTGCGGCGGCAGCGTGGGCGAGCCGTGCTGATGGCTGCCGCGTCATTCGCAGTCCTGTTCTACCTGGCCAGCCAGAGCCCCCTGCGCCAGCCGCTGAACCGTGCCAAGTGGCACATGGACCGTGGGCACGCCCAGGCCCGTGCCGGTGACGCCGCGGCGGCCGCGGCGGAATTCGAGCAGGCCCTGCGCGCCTCTCCTCATGCGCCGGACGTGCACTACAGCCTGGCTCTCCAGGCGATGGCTGCGGGGCAGCTTGCGGCGGCCGAGGAACACTACCGCGCCACCTTGGCCGCGGACTCCAAGCACTCCGGTGCCCTGACGAATCTCGGTAGCCTGCTGGTGGACAGCGGCCGCCTAGCAGAGGGCTTGGAGTTACTGGAGGCGGCCCTGGCCCGGGACCTGGGAAGAACGGAGTCGCGCCACAACCTGGCGCTGGCCCTGCGACGCGCGGGCAGGCTCCAGGCGGCCATTGGCCACTGGCGCGTTCTATTGGCCGCCGACCAGACCTCGGTAGCAACGCACAAGTTGCTGGCGTCCACCCTGCTGGAGGCCGGCGACCCGGGCGCCGCTGCGGAGCATCTCGGGCACGCGCTGGAGTTGGAGCCTGAGCAACTGGAGCACAAGCACGAGCTGGCCTGGTTGCTGGCCACCTGTTCCGTTGACGCGGTACGCGACGGGGCGCGAGCCGAGGCATTGATGGGCCAGGTGCTGGGAGCGGGGGGGGAATCACCGAGATGGCTCGCTACCCTGGCGGCGGCCCAGGCCGAGCGTGGTAACTTTGCGGCGGCCCGGGCCACCACCCAACGGGCCCTCGATCTGGCCGTATCCAGCGGCAAGACGCGGCGAGCCGCCGCCCTGCGCGCCACCATGAAACTCTACCGAGACAATAAGCCCCAAAGGAGCGGACCCTGATGGGGGCCGGGATGCTCTCCAGCCTGTGGTGGTCCTCACGGCCCACCGGCCGCCGCCCCCGCTGGCTCCTGATCGCGGCACTTGGCTTTTGCGCTGCCTGTGGCGGCGAAGCCAAGCGGACGAGCGTGCTGCTCGTGGTCATCGACACGCTGCGGGCGGACAAGCTCGGCACCTACGGAGGCGAGCGGAACCTGACTCCCCATATCGACGCCTTCGCGGAGCGCGGCGTGGTCTTCGAAAACGCCTCGTCTCACGCGCCCTGGACCCTGCCGGCCACGGCCTCGCTCTTGACCTCGCTCTACCCGCTGCAGCACGGGGCCGGCGGGTCGTTACCGAACTTCACCGCCCTCGATCCCGAGGTGCGCACCCTGGCTTCAGTTTTTCGAGAGCGCGGCTACGCCACCGGAGCCATCGTCAACGTGGCCTTCCTGGATCGCACCTTCGGCTTGACGCGGGAGTTCGAGCACCTCGACGCCCGTCACTTCGAGAGCAACCTCCAGGTGCGCTCGGCGGAGGAGACAACGGACGCAGCCTTGACCTGGATGGAAGAACAGGGCGACGAGCCCTTCTTCCTGCTCGTGCACTACTTCGATACACATGCGGTCTACGACCCGCCGCAACCCTTCAGGAGGCGCTTTGCCGCGCCAGAGGACCGTGAGACGAGCGACTATGTATTCGGCACGCGAGAACACATGATCCGCCTGCGGGCCGGGCAGTTGGAGATTAACCGCAGCATCATCAAGCGCGCCGAGAAGCTCTACGACGGTGAAGTGGCTTATACGGACGGGCAGGTGGGGCGCCTCTTCGACGGCCTGGAGGATCTGGGGCTGGCCGGCGATACGCTGCAGGTCCTGACTAGCGATCACGGCGAGGAGTTTTGGGATCACGGCGGTTTTGAACACGGGCACACGCTCTTCTCAGAGCTGACGCACATCCCGCTCATCGTGCGCCTTGACGGGCGCCTGACGCCGGGCCGGGTCAGCGCCGGCGTGGGGCATGTGGATGTGGCTCCGACGCTATGTGAGCTGACGGACATCGCCGCGCCGGAGCAGTTCACCGGCCACAGCCTGGTGCCCCTGGCGCGGAGCGCGGCCGGTAGCGCCGAACACCGTTCCGTCCTGGCCCACGGCAACTTTTGGGGGCCGCCCCTATCGAGTTGGCGCGAAGGCCCGGACAAGCTGATCCTGCCTGCGGATGGGGGGCGCGCTGCGCCGCTCCTGTTTTCGTGGCTCGAAGACATGCGCGAGGAGCGGGATCGTGCGTCGGGGGAGGCGCAACGCGTGGCGGAGCTGACGAGGCACCTGCGGTCCGCCGAAGCCCTGCTCGCGCGCCAGTACTCGGCGCCCGGGGCACAGGTTGAGCTGAGCGATGCAGAGCGCGATGTGTTGCGCGGGCTGGGCTATGTGGGGGATGACGGGGAGCAGACTGGGGACAGGGACTGATGGGCCACCGCAACCGGGCGCGGGGGGGGAGCGAGGGACCGGAGCTGGAGTGGAAGGTTGTGCTCCCCAAGGACGAGCGGGTGGCGGCCACCATCTGCTCTTTCGCCAATGGCTGCGGCGGGCTGCTGCGCGTGGGGATTTCCGACGGAGGTGAGCCTGTGGGACTGGCCGATCCCGGGGCCGTGCGAGGGGAGCTTGAACGCATCGTCCGGGAACTTCTGGTGGGTGAGGTGCGCCTGGCCATCAGCGAGAGCCAGGCCCAGGGAAAGTGCGTGCTGGAGGTCTGCGTGGAGCCGAGCGCCGAGCGGCCCGTGGCGGTCTGGGCTGAGGACGGCGAGGATGTGGTCTTCGTCCGTGACGGGAGTTCGACGCGCCGGGCTGATGGGATGGAGAGCCGCGCTCTCGGGCACTCGGATCCCCACACCCACCGCCTGGAGGGCAAGCACGGGCGCTTGCTACGCGCGATCCTGCGCGAGCGCCCGGCGCGCCTGGCAGCCGTGGCCCGCACGGCGCACATGGGCAAGAAAAACGCCAAACGCGCCCTCGTGCAGTTGGAGGAGAATGGCCTGGTCATGATCCGGGCCGACGGCAGCTACTGGCTCAGTCCAGCGGGCTACAGGCAACTGGTCTGACGCTGTTTGCTCATGACCTCCCACCGGCGGCATGATCCGGTGTAGAATGCCGCCCCAAAAACCCGGCCCTGCCATACGAAAGCCATGACACCCGACCACCATCAACCCCAGGACAGCCAGTCCCAGGACGGCCAATCCCAGGACAGCCTGGAAGCCGAAATCGCCGCCTCGCTTGATGGCGTTAATCTCCAGGACATTGGCGCGCCCCTGTCAGGAGATTCCCACGCCAACTCCAAGCTCCAGGACGGCGTGGTCGTCGGTATCACCGGCGCTGATGTCTTTGTGGAACTCGGCCCGCGCAATGAGGGCGTCGTGCCCCTGGCGGAGTTCGAGGAAACACCGGCGGTAGGCCAGCGCCTCAAGGTCTCCCTGGTGGGTAAGGACGGTGAGTTGAACTTGCTCTCCATCAAGGAGGCCAAGGCCATCGCTGCCTGGGAGGAGATGGAGGTCGGCTCCCTGGCCAAAGCCACCTGTACGGGCATGAACAAGGGGGGGCTCGAGTTGAAGATTGGCTCCGTCTCGGCTTTCATGCCCGCTTCCCAGGTCGCCATCGGCCGCGTGGATGATCTGGCCGCCTATGCTGGGCAGGCGCTTGTTTGCGAGGTGACGGAGATCGATCGGGGGCGCAAGCGCATCGTGCTCTCACGGCGCAAGGTGCTGGAGGTGGAGGCCGCTGCGAAACGCGAGGAGGCTCTCGGAACGCTGGCGCCGGGCAGTGTCCTGCGCGGCAAGGTCACGCGCCTGGAGAACTACGGAGCCTTCGTCGACATCGGTGGCATCGAGGGCTTGATGCATGTGTCGAACATCTCCCACAAGCGTCTGGAACATCCTGAAGAGTCCCTCAAGGTTGGTCAGGAGGTCGAAGTGCAGGTGCTGGAGATCACCGATGGTGGCAAGCGCATCGGCCTCGGCATGAAGCAGCTGGAGGCGGATCCCTGGGATGGTTTCGCCGAGCGACACCAGGTGGACAGCATCATCACGGGTACCGTGCAGCGCCTGGCCGACTTCGGTGCCTTCATCGAACTGGAACCCGGAGTGGACGGACTGCTGCATGTGTCGCAGATGGGTTCCGGGCGTATACGCACGGCTTCGGATGTGCTGAAAATGGGCGAAGAGGTGGCCGTGCGCGTGCAGAAACTCGACAGCGGCGCGCGCCGCATTTCGCTCTCACGTCTGGACAGTCGCGGGGCCGTTCTGGGCTCTGACGAAGCCGTCGAATCCGATGTGATCGATCAAGTGTTGGAGGAAGGCACGCACCAAAAGGCCGGCACGAACTTGGGCGCCCTGCTGCGGCGCGCCATGGAAAAGGACGACAAGTAGCCGGCCTTCAGGGCGTCGCGCGTACGAGTACGCTGCTGTGAACCTCCTGGGGGGCGCCGCCCGCCCACAGAGTCCAGGAGGACTCCAGTTGGTCCGGGCCCGGGAAACGGTAGTGGGCGTCGTGCATGTGCATCTCGTCGGGTGACGCGAGATTGCCGGCGCTGACGAAATCGAAGACGATTTCAGCCGGGTTGTCCGTGGCCCTGGCGCGCATGCAGGGTTGGTTCCCCAGGGCACAGAAGTGCGTCAGGACCAGCGTGTCGCCTTCGATGGTGAACAGGGTCACCATCTCATGGGGCTGGCCTTCGAAGACTGTTTCCATGACGGCGCTGCCGTTGGCGATTACTTCGTAGAGCAGACCCTCACCTTCAGCGCCATCGGCGGCTGCCCACCTTCCCTTCCAGGGACTTCAGGCGCGCCAGCTGGTCGGCGCCCACACCCGGAGTGCCAGGAAACGCAGCTGGTTGGGGCGGGGTTGAGTTGCAGGCAGCTGTCAGCAGGAGAGCGGCTGTCAGGGCGATTCTATTAATGGGGCTCATTCTAGACACTGAGGTGCTGTGCCCTGAAGTCCCTTTTCTTGTCCATGTAAAGGGCTCCGGGTTAGAATCAGGGCCTCCCGATGCATTTGCACGTATCTACTCTCCAGCTACCCTTGTTGTGCGCGCTCTTTGCATTGGGTGCGGCATCATCCGGTAGCAAGGCTGAGCCCGTGATGGCCTGGCGCCTGAATGCGGCGAGCCTGGATGGGGACTCGCTCGTTGCCACGGTTGGACCGGCGGCTGCGCTCAGCGGCGGCCCACTGGAGCTGGAGGATTCCTCCGGGGGCATGCTGTTTTTCGATGGCGTGGACGACCGCGCCGTGGTGGCCGCTGACCTGAGCGAGGTGCGAGAGTTTCTGCCCACCAGGGAGTTGACGGTTTCGGCCTGGGTGTCGATCAGTACAGCATCCGACTACGGGGGCGTAATCTCAGTCCTTCAGGACAATGGCGGAATGGAAAAGGGCTGGGTGCTCGGTTATGGCAGGCAGCACTTCTACCTGGGCCTGGCCTCCGTCGGTGCCGATGACGGCGATGGCGTGATGACCTATCTGGAGGGAGAGTCAGAGTACGAGTTGGGGCGTCTGTACCACATCGTCGGGACCTATGACGGAGAGGAACTGTGCCTCTATGTAAACGGGGAGCTGGACAACAGCAGCACGCTTCAGAGCGGCGACATCCTCTATCCGAGCCTGGCTCCGGTGGTGCTTGCCGGATACCGGGACAGTAACGAGGACTTTCTGCACCACGGGCGTCTGCGTGAAATCAGCATCTTCGACCAGGCCCTCTCACGCAAGTGGATCAAGACCAGGTTCCACCGGGATGCGGTACTGACTCGGGATGAGCCACTGTTTCCAGGCGTGCCTTTGGATGTGCCAACGGCTGAGGCTGATCCGGACCATGTCTCCGGTCAGGAGTGGGGCCCCTGGCACGCGATAGGTCCCTTCGCCTACGGGGTCGGCCCCACGAACATGGCTGAGGCGACAGTCATCGAGCGCTATCTGGGTTTGATGGAGGCTGGCAAGGCGCAGGTCAAGTTGGACAAGGAGCATCGCGGCAAGTTCGGGGCCATGACCTGGCGGCAGGTGTCTGGGGTGGTCAATCCGTTGGCCCTGGATGTGGGGACCATCGATCTGAATGCCGTGCTCAAGCCGGATGAGGCCCAGGGGGCCTGGAGCGACAGGAGTTGCGCCTATCTCTACCGGACGCTGGAGATGGATGAGGCCGGTGAGCTGGAGCTCGAACTCGGCAGCGATGATGGCTTGCGCCTGTGGATCAATGGCCGGTTGGTGCGGGAGAGCGCCGTGGTCCGGGGTCTTAACATCGCCGATGATGTAGTGCGGCTGGAACTCACCGAAGGTACCAACCACATTTTGGCCAAGGTCGTGAACGGCGGAGGTGGGTGGGCCTTTGGCATGGGGCGTTGGGAGGGTGTGCCAAGCCAGGCCGTAAATGAGGCCATTGATCGCGGAGTGAAATTCCTCATCGACCGGCAGTACGCGGACGGTTCCTGGGGCGTTCACCCGGAATACGGCGCGGGACACACGGCCTACACGGTCTATACGCTGCTGAAGTGCGGCGTGCCGCCTGCGCATCCGGCAGTCCAGCGTGCCATGAGCTTTGTGCGCTCGCGACCGGCGGACTATACCTACTCCCTCTCCTGTCGGATTCTGGCGCTCTGTGCATTGCACGCAGAGCAGGACCGGGAGTTGCTCGCCAGCGATGTCGAGCGGTTGGTGGATTTCCAGTCAGGATCGGGTTTGGTTGGCTACCCCATCCACCCCAATGGAAGTGTGCTACCGGACGATCTATCCACGACCCTCTACGCCACGCTGGCCCTGCACGCCGCCAGCGAGCGGGGTTTGAATGTGCCGGCGCGCACCTGGCGCCGGCTTATCTTGGGGGCCTTGCAGTGTATGGGACAGGAGGACACCTGGGACCATCCGAGCAAGGGGCGCATCAAGACGGCGGCCTTTAGCTACCGCCCTGATGCAGGCTATCGCGGCTCC
>PVBE012801176.1_pt1 | contig 36974 bp, 31 predicted proteins | sample 1631181 | NCBI WGS metagenome assembly PVBE01 (sample SAMN08397723, study PRJNA350692) | Marine metagenome, whole genome shotgun sequencing project. | isolation source: water | place: Pacific Ocean | collected 2012-04
CAATAAGCCGCTCTCCAGGGACGGCAACAGCGAGAGTATGGAAATGCGATCTGAAATAATATCCTGGTAGGGGCTAAACTGGTCGTATGGGAGGATCTCCCAGTCGGGCAAGTGGTACTGCGAAATCTCACCGGCGAAAAACGGTACCTCTTCGCTGAATTGTAAAGCCGTATTGGTGTCGCCGACGACGATCACGACTAATCCGCGATGACGCCTTGCGGCTTCGGCAATAGCTAGAGACTTGCCGGCACCAAATAATCGAGTCCAGGCGTAGGCGTCAGTAGCGCGCTCGGGCAGCGTCGGGTGGAGCGGAGAAGACGGATTGAGATTTCTTTCAGAAGCCATGCTTAAAGATAGTCTTCGACGGTGACCTAAGGAACCTCTGATGAATTCTGGGACAGTCGAGTTGCCGCCCAAAATTGTTCAGGTCAAGGCGCGGCGCGCAGGTAATAGCGGGGACTATTAGCAAGCGCCGCAACGCAGACCGGGACGATTTCGGGCGCAAGGCGACGTTCCATGAATTGATCAGAGGTTCCCTAAGAACAACCAACGTTCCCCCCCAACTGGGTGCGATAACCGAGCGGGCGGACAAAATAGAACGAGCAGACCGACTCTCAACCCTCGATACCGCGGGAAGCTGACAGTTCAGAGTAGATCGATTCCAGCGCGCCGGCCGGATCCGGGGCGCGCGTAATCGGCCTACCGACGACAAGGAAGTCGGCTCCCGCCCCAATAGCCGCAGCCGGCGTAGCGACCCGACGTTGATCGTCGACGCTCGTATCCTTCGCCCTCACTCCCGGCGTAATCGCCAAAAAACTGCCGCCGCAGCATTCTTTGATCGCTCGAATTTCTTGTGGCGAGCATACGACGCCATCCAAACCGGAATCACGACTCAAAGCCGCTAATCGCAGTGCGAGCTTCTGTGCGTCCGAGGCATACCCGACTTCCTTGATCGCGGCATCGTCCATACTGGTAAGCACCGTTACGGCGACTAGCAATGGTTTCACCCGGCGATGTGTAAGGCTTTCGCGGGCCGCGATCATCATCGCTCTTCCGCCGCTCGCGTGAACGTTGACCATCCAGCAGCCGAGATCGGCAGCCGCGGAGCAAGCCCCGGCGACCGTGTTCGGAATGTCGTGATACTTGAGGTCCAAAAATACGTCGAATCCGTCATCTATTACGCGACGAACTAGTGCCGGCCCGGCCTTGGTAAAAAGTTCCTTCCCGATCTTCAACCGGCATCTGGTCGGGTCCAGTAGTTGGACCATTTGCAACGCTTCTGTTTCGGCGGGGAAATCGAGCGCCACAATGACCCGCTTGCGGTCAGGACCATGCATGGTTACTCGCCTTCGATACCGTGAATTGGTTTGACGGTATCCCAGGATTTACAGCTGGGGCATTGCCAATGCAGCGAACGACCGGTGAAACCGCAACTACCGCATTTATAGCTGAGCTTTTCTTCGATGAGTCGAGTGGTCGTCTCTTTCAACAACAACAAGTTTTGCCGCGACTCCCCGCGTGCAGTTGCGAGCGAGTACTCAATCAAGCGATCGATCCCGCGGATGGTCGGGCGCGTTTTTAGCTCCGCGATGATATGATTTTTTGCTTCATCCAGGCCTGCCTGTTCGGCCGTGATTTCGGCCAGCACGAGTACGGGAGTGATTCCGGAGTGAAGTTCTGACAATTGTGAGAGATAAGCGGAAAGATCCCCGACGCGATCGAGTTCGCGATAACTTTCGACGAGTCGGGGAATCGCTTCCGGAAGAAAATCAATGTCCTGGTGCTCGATTTTCCTCAAATGCATGATCGCGGTCTCGTAGTCTCCGGCTGAGTTAGAAAGATCGGCGAGCATCAATCTGGCGCGCACGCATTTTCGATCCTCCTTTAAGCCCTTACCCAGCAAACGGAATGCTTCCGGCAGTTCGTCGTCATCGATAAAAACCTGGGCTTTCTCACAGTAGAAATGCGCTCTTACGTCACGCATGTCTTCGCCGGTAACGCGTTCGAGACGCCGGATGTAATCCAGCGCTTTACCCCAGTCCTGCTCTTGCTGATAAATATCAACGAGATGACGCAGAACCTGCTGTTCGTACATGCGCATTTGCAGCAATTCCTTGAACAGGCTTTCCGCGCGGTCCAATAGGCCAGAACGCATGTAATCGAGCCCAAGTTCGAGCAGCGCGAGGCCTCTTTGTTCTTTGTCCAGCGACGGCCGCGCAACCAAATTCTGATGAATGCGTATCGCGCGATCGACTTCGCCTCGGCGGCGAAATAGATTTCCTAATGCCAGATGCGTTTCTACCGTTTCGCTCTCGACTTCCAAAACTTTAATGAAGACTTCTATTGCCTCGTCGGGGCGATCGTTGAGAAGGTAATTCAGCCCTTTGAAATAATCCGGAGACATCCCCGCGGCACGCGCTCCGCGGTTGAGATCGGCGCGCACGTCTTTGCGGCCGAAATACCATCCCGACAAAGCGGCAACAGGAAGGAGTATTACGACAATCCCGAATAGGTATTCAGGGGACATCGCTAATCGGGATGGCACGTAGATTCACGATCTCCTTTGTGGCCATCTCATGTTTTTTGGTTAGCCGACGAATTTCGCGGTGAAGTCGCAAAATCGTATTCAGCATTACTACTAGGCCCAGAATGGCTCCCACGGAAAACGCGGTTACAACGACCCAGGACAACGGTACTTCGACGCTCTGAACATAAAAATTCAACGTCACTGGCAATCCATTTTTTATATGAAAAGCCACACCGAAAATAACGATTAGGAGCGCGAAAACGATCTGAAATACCCGAGTCATAACTACCCTCCTCTCTTCGAAACTCCTCTGTTCGGGCGCACCGATCACCTTTTGCCCAGTCCACGAAGCGAGCGCTCGTCCGTGGAATCGCGGTCGGTCGCGGGCAACAACCACCGCTTCTGATCGCTTCCGGCAAGCTTCTACGGATCGTAGCCGAGTCTCACCTCACGGTACCGATTTCGGTTTGCGAGGGATCCGGGTAATCAGAACAATCGGCCGCATCATCGCACATGCGAGAGGCTCCATCGACGGCGTCGGCGGGCGTTAGGCTTGCGCGTCGGGGTCGTCTACGGTACGGCACGGGCGTCTCTCCCGTCCTGGCCTGCCCCGGGGCCGGTTAATCCGAAGAACCGAAGTCTAGTTCGCTCGCAGGTTGATGCGAAGGCTCGCTCACTTCCTGGGGTTGATAACGAAGAGAGTCTTCCGAGTTGACACGCTCTCGCAATTCTTTTCCGGGCTTGAAATGGGGAACGTACTTTGCCGGCAAAGATACCGGATCCCCGGACTTCGGATTCCGGCCGACGCGTGGCGGACGATAGTGCAAGGAAAAACTGCCGAACCCGCGGATCTCGATCCGTTCGCCGCTCGCGAGAGTCTGAGCCATGTGCTCCAACATGGTTTTGACCGCGAGTTCCACGTCACGGTAACCCAGCTGCGTCTGCTTTCTTACTAGCGCTTCAATTAATTCTGATTTGGTCATTGTTATTCTCGACCATCACGAACAAATTTCTCTTCGGGGCGAGGCCGACACACGGTCCCGCTTCCCTTTGGGCGTTTACTGACCGTCCAATTGTTCTTTCAAGAGATCCCCAAGCTTAGTCGTCGCGGATTCGTTGTCGGCCGTGTACTCCTGCAGTACCGCCGCTTCGTCGTCGCTCTCTTTGGCCTTGATCGACAAGTTGATGACCCGGCGTTTTCGGTCAACGCCGACGATCATCGCCTCGATCTCCTCGTCGTCCTTCAATACTTTACGCGCGTCGTCGACCTGATCGCGTGAAATCTCGGATGCACGCATTATCCCTTCCACGCCTTCGGCGAGATCAATCGTCGCCGCCCGAGCGTCGATCGCGATAATGGTTCCTTTCACAATCGATCCCTTACCATTCTCCGCTACAAAGGACGAAAACGGATCTTGCGCTAATTGCTTGACTCCCAACGAAATACGCTCTCGCTCAGCGTCAACGGCGAGAACTACCGTTTCGAGTTCGTCGCCCTTCTTATAGTTGCGTACGGCTTCCTCACCGGGAAGATCCCACGACAGATCCGATAAATGGACCAAACCGTCAATACCGCCGTCGAGGCCGATGAAAATGCCGAAATCGGTAATCGACTTGATGGTTCCTGAAACTCGGTCGTTCTTATTGTTGGTTGCGGCGAATTCTTCCCACGGATTGGGTCGGCATTGTTTCATGCCCAGGGATATGCGACGGCGTTCCTCGTCAATATCCAGGACCATGACCTCTACTTCCTGGCCAAGGTGCACTACTTTCGAGGGGTGAACGTTCTTGTTCGTCCAATCCATTTCGGACACATGGACGAGACCTTCGACGCCTTCCTCGATTTCCACGAAGCAACCGTAATCTGCGATATTCGTAACCTTACCGAACAGCCGCGACCCTTCCGGATAGCGACGTGCGATATCGACCCAAGGATCCTCACCGAGCTGCTTCAGGCCGAGCGATACACGGGTACGTTCTCGGTCGAATTTGAGGACTTTGACCTCAATCTCGTCACCGATGTTGACGACTTCCGAGGGATGCTTGACGCGGCGCCAGGCCATGTCCGTTATGTGCAGTAATCCGTCGATACCGCCGAGATCGATGAATGCACCGTAATCGGTAAGATTCTTCACCAGGCCCTTCACCGTCGCGCCTTCCTTGAGGCTGCTTAACAGTTCGTCGCGTTCCGCACTGTTTTCGATTTCGACCACGGCCCGCCGCGACACGACTACGTTGTTGCGGCGTCGGTCGACCTTGATTACTTTGAACTCTAGCGGCTTGCCTTCCAGATAGCTCGTATCCCGAACAGGACGGACGTCGACGAGGGACCCCGGGAGAAACGCCCGAATCGAACTGATGTCGACGGTAAATCCACCTTTCACTTTGTCGCTGATTATGCCGGTAATGTTGATACTGTCCTCGCAGGCCTTTTCGAGCTCATCCCAAGCGCGCGCGCGCTTTGCCTTTTCCCGCGAAAGTCGGGTCTCGCCGTATCCATCTTCGACAGCGTCGAGCGCGACGTCAACCTCGTCGCCTACCGTTACTTCGACGTTCCCGTCGGGACCTCTGAACTGATCGGAAGGTATGACCCCTTCCGATTTCAGCCCCGCATTGACGACGACGAAATCCGCGCGGACCTCCACGACCGTACCGGTAACAATGGTGCCAGGCCGCATTTTTGCTTCCGCCTGGCTCTGTTCAAATAATTCTGCGAAACTCTCCGACATGTGCTTTTAGGTTGTCCGTGTGGCTTCAATAAGGCGGTCGCTAGACTTCCTATGGACTGGCCACTTTAGTTGTTGGTGCAAGCGGTCTCTTCATTCGCGACCTTGACGATGCCTCGCTGAAAACGCCCTCTACAGTGGGCGCCCTCGTTCGTTTTCGCATTCTCTCGCCGTCGTGTACGAATTCTCAGGTCACTTGTCGTTAAAAATAATTGGCGGGATGTGGGTACTTCCTCACACCAAACCACGTTCTTGTGCCAGTGTTTCCACAGATTCCTCAACGGTAGCGATATCAAGCGCGGTGGTATCGAGGATTATTGCATCAGACGCTGGTTGTAACGGGGACACGTCGCGCTGCTCATCACGCCGATCTCGCGCAGAGATGTCCTCCGAAAGCCGCGCGAGATTAACATCAATTCCTTTTTGCTTCAACTGCTTATAGCGCCTTTCCGCGCGGACCTCAGGACTCGCGGTCAAATAAATCTTGAGTTCGGCCGCCGGGAAAACGACCGTTCCCATGTCGCGGCCGTCTGCGACCAGACCGGGCGGGCGCAAAAACTCGCGCTGCCGAGCGAGTAAAGCGGCGCGCACGGCCGGTAGCGCGGCGACTCGCGAGGCGGCTTCACCGACCTCCTCGGAGCGGATTCCAACACTCAGATCCTCGCCGTCCAGCCAAACCTGCACCGCATTCTCATGCCCCCGGAACTCGAGCGACAACGCGGCTGCGACCGCGGCAAGTTCGCGCGCCGCATCCAGAGCAAGCCCTAGCCGCTGAGCCTGGTAGCCCACTACGCGATAAAGCGCGCCGCTGTCCAGGAGGTGCCAACCCAGTCGTTTCGTCAAACGGAGCGCCAGCGTACCTTTTCCCGTTCCGCTGGGGCCGTCGATGGTGATGATCGGTGTGCGCGTCAAATTCACGAGAGATTCAATCCGGCTTTCCGGGCAGTCTCGAGAAAACCGGGAAACGAAGTCCCGATCGCGGCGCAATCGATGACTTCGATAGGTTCGCGCGCCCTCACGGCGGCCACGGCGAATGCCATCGCAACGCGGTGGTCACCGCGGCTGTCGACGCTGCCACCGCCAAACCCCGCAGGATTTCCGATGATCTCGATTCCGTCGGTGCTCGTGCTCACTTTCGTCCCGAGTATGCGTAACCCTGCCGCCATCGCCGCAATTCTGTCGCTTTCTTTGTGGCGCAATTCCGCCGCCCCGACGAGACGCGTCGTGCCTTCGGCACAGGCGGCCGCGATGAACAAAGCGGGAAATTCGTCAATAGCGATCGGTACGAGATCCGATCGAATGTCGACCCCGTGCAGACGGGATCCGCGGACGTGGATATCGGCGACTGGCTCCGAGCCGGCGAAACGTTCGTTGGATAGAACGATATCTCCACCCATCTGCCGCAGAATTTGGATTGCACCGGTTCGGGTCGGATTAACGCCGACGCCTTGCACAAGGAGTTCGGATCCCTCCACCATCGCCGCTCCGACCAGAAAAAAAGCAGCGGAAGAGAGATCCGCCGGGACGGTTATTGCCGTCGCGGCTAGCCCCTGCCCGCCTTCAATGCTGATCTCACCGGACGCGATCTCGAGTTCGGCGCCGAACGCCTGCAACATGCGTTCCGTATGGTCGCGAGTCGGCACCGGTTCGACCACAGCGGTACGTCCCTCGGCCTGTAGGCCCGCGAGTAGAATGGCGGACTTAACCTGAGCACTCGCTACCGGCAGTCGGTAACGGATCGCCCGTAGGTATGACGGTGGCGCGATCCGTAACGGCGGCATACCGTCGTCGCTCTCGATACGGGCACCCATGAGCGTAAGCGGCTCGGTGATACGGCGCATCGGGCGGCGGCGTAGCGACTGATCACCGGTCAACACGACTTCAAAACCGGAACCGGCCAGAAGCCCCGCGAGCAGCCGCATCGAGGTGCCGGAATTGCCCATATCGAGTTGACCGGCAGGTGTCGTCAGCCCGGCAAAGCCCCGTCCCGTGATCGTCAACCGACCGTCTGCGTGTTCGGTGATCGGCACGCCAAACGCCCTAAACGCGGCGATGGTCGCGCGTATATCGTCGCCCAACAGACACCCGGTAACCTCCGTGGTACCGTCGGCTATCGATCCGAGCATTACCGCTCGGTGGGAAATGGATTTGTCTCCGGGGATCTGGAGCCGCCCACCGAGGCGGCCGCCGGGCTCGACGATGAAACGTTCGGGCATCGTCATTAGGCGACGGGAAACCCGGATTCATCACGCGCGGCCTTAGCGCGCGTGAACATCTCGAGCAACGCTTTTCGGTCGTTTGATTCGAGCGCATCGCTCAACTGCTCGTAAGTCGCCGCGAATAGCTCCAGCTTCGACAACAGGGCGTCCCGGTTGTCCATCGCGATGTCGCACCACATCTCTGGGTTACTCGACGCGATGCGTGTGAAATCGCGAAATCCGCCGGCGGCGTACGCGAATATCTCCCCTGAACCTTCCATCCCCGCGAGGCACTCGACCAACGCGTAGGCAAGCATGTGCGGCAGATGACTCGTGGCTGCCAGCACGTCGTCGTGATGGTCGGCGTCCATTTCCGTAACGGTCGCGCCCGTTGCCTCCCACATCTCGGTCACACGCCGGAGCGCGGTTGGCTCGGTCTCAGGCAGGGGCGTAAGAATTACTCGATGGTCGCGATAGAGGCTCGCAAACGATGCGTCGACACCGCTTTTTTCGGTACCTGCGATCGGGTGTCCGGGAACGAAACGGGTGAAATTCTTGCCTAGCCGGGACCGCGCAGCCTCTACCACCCGGCGTTTCGCGCTGCCGACGTCGGTGACAACCGCCTCCGGGCAAACGGTCGGCGCAATGGACGCCAGGACACTTGGAGTAGCACCGAGGGTCGTCGCAATAACGACCATATCGGCATCGGCTACAGCGGTTGCGGGGTCGCGACTCGATTCGTCGATAACGTTCAACTCGAGGGCGCGCGACAGGTTTTCCTCACCCCGACCGCAACCAACAATCGTTTCGACTACCCCGGCGGCGCGCAGGGCCCGGGCGAGCGAACCCCCGATCAGGCCGATCCCGATGACGCATAAACGATGGATCAGTGGCGAATCGTGTAACGGCGGCACGGGGCGCTGCTCAGATTACCGCTCGCGGGTAAGAACCCAATATTTTCAACAGCGACGTCTTGTCTTCGAGCCGTACCAACGCATCACCCACCGAATCCACATCGGCGTGACCTTCAATATCGACAAAAAACAGGTAATCCCATGCTTCCTGCCGTAATGGTCGCGACTCGATCCGGGTCATACTGATATTCGCCGCAGCCAGCACGCTGAGGACGTCGTGCAACGCACCCGGGCGATTTAGCGTAGTAAACATCAATGAAGTCACGTCTCTCCCACTCGGTGGAGGAGCCGTCTTACCCAGCACGAAAAAACGGGTCGTATTGCCGGGATCGTCCTCGATATTTCGCCGCAAGGTACCTAGCTCGTAAATTTCAGCCGCGACTTCACTCGCTATTGCGGCTGCGTTCGGTTCATCGCGAACGCGACGAGCAGCCTCGCCATTACTGCTCACCGCCGAGCAGTCGGCGGCCGCCAGATTCGCCGCAAGCCAGCGGCGACATTGCGCCAGTGCTTGGGCGTGGGCATAGACGCGCTTGATCGACGTAATGTCGGTGGTCCGCGATAACAACTGGTGGTGGATACCGAGCACGACTTCGCCGCAAATTTTCAGTGCCGATTCGCGCATGGCGTCCAGCGTTTGATTGACGCCGCCTTCCAGCGAATTCTCCACCGGCACCACGCCGTAGTCTACGTTGCCAGTTTCGACTTCGCGCATAACCTCCTCGATCGTCGAGAACGGCTTCGCTTCAATCGAACCGCCGAAATGTTTCAACGCGGCGAGATGGGTGTAGGTCCCTTCGGGCCCGAGGTAGGCTGCTCCCAGCGGATGTTCTAGAGCCAAACACGCTGACATGATTTCGCGTAGTAGGCGCGTGGCCTCAGGCGAAGACATCGGACCGGGATTCCGTTCGAGAATGCGCCTCAAGATCACGGCCTCACGCTCCGGACGGTAGAACATACCTTCGGCCCCGCTATCGCGTTTCGCCGTTGCGATTTCGATAGCCAGCGCGGCCCGTGCGTTTATCAGCCGCAGCAACTCCAAGTCGATGGCGTCGATTTCGCCCCGCAGAACATGTAATTGTTTTGCGTCGTCAGCCATTGCTTTTTTGGGAACCTCTCAATTAGCGCCAATGCGGTTCGACAACTTCTTCAGCTTCCTCGGCCGTGCGCTATGAGCCTGTCGGACTTAGCGACGTGGAGTGCCCGCTCAAGTGTCCTGTAGCTCGTCGTCCGGAGCGTCCGCCTGGTATTCCGCTACCGATTCGACCCCCACTAAGTTCTCTTCATCGGCAATATGGATCAGGCGCACGCCCTGGGTGTTACGGCCCAGCACGGAAACGCCGGCCACCGGCGTTCGCACCAGCGTGCCGCCGTCGCTGATCAGCATGATCTCCTCGTCTTCGAGCACCGATACCGCACCGACAACGGGACCATTCCGCGCGCTGGTCCGGATCGCAATCATGCCTCGTCCACCGCGACCTTTGGTGGAGAACTCTTCCACCAGGGTCCGCTTACCATAACCATTTTGCGTCGCGAACAGGATCGCCTGGGTGGGATCGACGGGAATCAGCGAGATGACCTCATGCCCGTCGCCGAGCCTTATACCCCGCACGCCGCGCGCCGTGCGCCCCATCGGCCGCACGGCGGTCTCGGAAAACCTGACTGCCTTGCCACTGGAACTAACGAGCATGATGTCGCTCGCGCCGTCGGTCAACGAAACGCCCACGAGGCTATCCTCGGGATTGAGCGCCACAGCGATAATGCCATTCGCCCGGGGGCGAGAAAACTGGTCGAGTGATGTTTTTTTGACAACTCCTTGGCGCGTTGCCATCAGAACATACAACTCGGCATCGAATTCTTTGATCGGTAGCACGGCGGTGATCCGCTCTCCGTCGTCGAGCGGCAAAAGGTTGACGAGCGGTCTCCCCCGCGCCGTGCGGCTCGCCTGCGGAACCTCGTAGACCTTTAACCAATATAGCTTTCCGCGGGTAGAAAAACACAAAATGGTATCGTGGGTACTCGCGATAAACAGTTTGTCGACAAAATCTTCCTCTTTCGTGGTCGTCGCGGTCTTGCCCTTCCCGCCGCGCCGCTGAGAACGATAGACGTCGATCGGTTGGGACTTCGCGTACCCGGCGTGCGACAAGGTCACCACTACGTCCTCTTCGCTAATCAGGTCTTCGAGCGATAGATGCTCGTGGGTTTCGACGATTTCGGTACGGCGCTCATCGCCATACTGATCGCGGATTTCAACGAGTTCGTCCCGGATCACCAGCATCAAACGGTCGGGGCTCGCGAGAATGTCGAGCAAATCGTCGATACGTACCAGGATCTCCTTATACTCATCGATGATCTTGTCGTGCTCGAGGGCGGTCAAGCGCTGCAGCCTCATGTCCAATATTTCTTTTGCCTGACGCTCCGAAAGATGATACTTACCGTCGCGCAGGCCGCAGGCTTGTGGCAGGTCGTCGGGTCGCGAAGCGTCCGACCCCGCTCGCTCCAGCATCGTCACCACGACGCCCGGCTCCCAGGCCGTTTGGAGCAGTGCCGCGCGCGCATCGGCCGGCGTCGGGGATGCTTTGATCAGAGCAATGATCGGATCGATATTGGCAAGAGCGACCGCCAGCCCCTCCAACACATGTGCCCGCTCCCGCGCCTTTCGCAACTCGAATAGCGTCCGTCGGGTGACGACTTCGCGGCGATGCCGCACAAAGCACTCCAACATCGTCTTCAGGTCCAGCGTCTTCGGCTGGCCGTCGACCAGAGCCACGGTATTGATACCGAATACGTTCTGCATCTGGGTTTGTCGGTAGAGATTATTCAGCAAGACGTCCGCATTCTCGTTGCGCTTGAGTTCGATGACGATGCGCATGCCATCCTTGTCGGATTCATCGCGCAGACCGTCGGGACGGATGCCCTCTATCTTCTTTTCCTTGACCAGCTCTGCAATCTTCTCCAACAGCCGAGCCTTGTTCACCTGGTAAGGCAGCTCGGTGACGATGATGCGCTGCTGTTCACCCTCCTCGCCTTCAATATCCGCGCGCGCCCTTACATGGATACGACCGCGCCCGGTACGGTAAGCCTCGCGGATACCGGACGAGCCGTTGATGATGGCGGCCGTCGGAAAATCCGGCCCCGGGATCAACTGAAACAGCTCGGCCAGTTCAATCGCGGGGTTATCGATAAGGGCGAGGCAGCCGTTGACGACCTCGGTAAGGTTATGCGGCGGGATATTCGTCGCCATACCCACCGCAATACCACTCGAACCGTTAACGAGAAGGTTCGGAACCCGTGTCGGAAAAACCGTCGGTTCATTCAATGAACCGTCGTAGTTCGGCTGAAAGTCGACGGTCTCCTTGTCAATGTCGGCGATCAGTTCATGGGCGATCCGAGCCATACGAACTTCGGTGTAACGCATGGCCGCCGGGGCATCGCCATCGACGGAGCCGAAGTTACCCTGGCCGTCGACCAGCATGTAGCGTAGCGAAAACGGCTGCGCCATTCGCACGATAGTGTCGTAAATCGCTGAGTCACCGTGCGGGTGGTATTTACCCATGACCTCACCAACGATACGCGCGGATTTCTTGTATGCCTTGTTCCAATCGTTGCTGAGCTCGCTCATGGTATAGAGCGCCCGTCGATGTACCGGTTTGAGTCCGTCGCGGACGTCAGGAAGCGCGCGGCCGACGATCACGCTCATCGCATAATCCATATACGATTCACGCATCTCGTCTTCGATGTTTACAGGGACTAGCTGCCGTGCGAAATCTGCCATTTCGAGGTCTGTAAGTATCTAATTTGAAAGGAAATTATCTGGGAGTACAAACGGTGAAATTATATCACGGCATGGTCTGAAACGCACGCCGGGAAAGCACTAATCGTCGGCACCTAAAAGGCGTGCAACAGACCCCGTGTCGGGCTTTTCGACGGCACCTTTTTCAGTCACCAAAACATCGATCAATTCCGCCGGCGTAACGTCGAAAACAGGGTTATAAGCAGCGATACCGGTGGGCGCGGCGCGGCAATTCTGGTAGCCGAGCAATTCCGCGCCGTCACGCTGCTCGATCGGGATCGCGGTTCCGTCCGGGGTGCTCGGGTCGACCGTAGACAACGGCGCCGCGACCATAAAACGCACGCCGTGGGCGCGCGCGCAGACAGCGAGCGAATAGGTACCGATCTTGTTAGCGACGTCACCATTGGCGGCAACGCGATCGGCGCCTGTGATCACCCATCCGATGTCGCCGGCACGCATCAGTTGCGCCGCCGCACTATCCGCTATCAAGGTCACAGGAATGTCATCTTCGCGCAACTCCCAAGCCGTCAGCCGTGCACCCTGCAACCATGGGCGCGTCTCTGTCGCAAATACTTCTTTGAGTTTTTCCTGACGCCAGGCGCTACGGATCACGCCGAGTGCCGTACCATAGCCTGCCGTCGCCAGGGCGCCCGCGTTACAATGGGTGATTACCCGGCTCCCCGAGCCGAGATATTTCGCACCCGTCTCTCCCATTGCCACGTTGGCGGCAACATCTTCGTCCTCCAAGAGACGCGCGTGGGCGAGTAGCTGCGATCGCGGATCCACCCCCGCCACCGGAAACTGCCGAACCATTGAATCGATCGCCCAGCCGAGGTTCACGGCGGTCGGCCGGGACGCTCTCAATGCCTCCAGATCAGGAGCGACGGCTTCGCGCCAGCCGTCCGCTTTCTCCTCGAACGCCGCCCCGGCCGCGAGAACGGTACCGTATGCCGCGGCAATACCGATGGCAGGAGCTCCGCGCACCACCATCGACTTGATCGCGTCGATCACCTGCTCCACCGTCGTACAACGCAGATACACGAACTCGTGCGGAAGGACCCTCTGGTCGATCAACATCAACGCGCCGTCGTCCCAGAATAGAGTACGTACCACCGAGGAATTCTCTTTCATCACATCCTGTCTGATCGCAAAGTCACTATGTTACCTTATCGCACAACCCGGTAACGCATCGCCGATGGGGACCACATTGAAACGAGTCGATCAAATCCTGCACGCAGACTGGGTGATCCCGGTCGAACCGGATGTCGGCGCTTTGTCAGATCACTGCATCGCGATCGACGGTGATCGCATTGTCGATGTGATCCCGAGCGAACGAGCGTCCGAGACATTTGCGGCGAACGACGAATTCAAACTCAAAGAACAGGCGCTCATCCCTGGTTTGATCAACAGCCATACACACGCCGCGATGACGCTTTTTCGCGGACTGGCCGACGATCTGCCCTTACAAAGCTGGCTCGAGAAACACATTTGGCCAGCTGAAGAGCGTTGCGTAGACCGTAATTTCGTGCACGACGGCACCCTGCTCGCCGCGGCCGAGATGCTGCGTTCGGGAACCACCTGCTTCAACGACATGTATTTTTTTCCGGACGAGGCAGCGGCAGCCTCGATCGAGGCCGGGATCCGAGCCGTAGTCGGCATGATTATCATCAGTTTTCCCAGCGCATGGGCAGGGAACAACGATGAGTATCTGCGAAACGGGCAAAGGGTCCACGATCGCTACCGCTCACATCCGCTTATTCACACCGCGTTCGCTCCGCACGCTCCCCATACGGTAGACGATGAGGCTCTGCGCCGGGTTGCGGTGCTTGCCGAAGAATTGGACGTTCCGATTCAAATGCACGTCCACGAAACCGAAAAGGAGGTAACCCGGCAAGTTGCCGACACGGGCCGTCGTCCTCTGTCGCGCTTAGCCGATCTCGGACTGATGTCCCACCGGCTTATGGCCGTACATATGACGGCGCTGAATGCGGATGAAGTAAGGGGCGTCGCGACGGCCGGCGTCAACGTCGTCCACTGTCCGGAATCGAACCTGAAGCTCGCAAGCGGATTCTGCCCGCTGGCAAAGCTACTGGGGGCCGGCATAAATGTTGCGCTCGGCACCGATGGCGCGGCCAGCAACAACGATCTCGATATGATCAGCGAAATGCGCACCGCCGCGCTATTGGCCAAAGGCGTTGCGGAAGACGCCTGCGCAGCGCCCGCCCGACAGGTGCTGAGGATGGCAACTTTTGGGGGCGCCAAGGCACTGGGGATGGAACACGAACTCGGCTCCCTGTCCAAGGGCAAACTTGCGGACATCGTAGCCGTCGATCTCGGCGGCCTCGGTGCCGTTCCCGTATACGACCCAATCTCGCAAATCGTATATGCGGGGCACCGCGACCAAGTAACCAACGTATGGGTCGGCGGGCGCAGGGTGCTCGCGGACCGGCGGCTGGCTAATATCGATGCTGTCGCGCTGAAGCGCGCGGCCGACTATTGGCGTGACCGCATCGCCGAACCGTAAACGTTGCACAACGGCCGACCCGGATATCTCATAGGGCACTGACAACGTGGGCTAACGTTGTTGTTGGTCCTTCGCGTCCCGGTTGTAGGCATCCCATCGATTCACTATCGCGCAAAACAGATCGGCTGTTTTCTCGGCGTCGTAAACAGCCGAGTGAGCTTCGTCCGGATCCCACTCGATAGAGGCCGCTTCCACCGCGCGGGACAAGACCGTCTGCCCCAAGGCGACACCGGCAATCGCGGCAGTGTCGAAAGTACTGAACTGATGAAACGGATTCTTCTTTATCTTGAGCCGTAGCGCCGCCGCTTTGACGAAGGCCAGGTCGAAAGCGGGATTGTGCCCGACGAGTATCGCACGCGTACATCCGTGCGCGGAAACCTCTTCACGCACACGTTTGAAGACATCACTAATTGCTGTCTGCTCCGGTACAGCGATACGAAACGGGTGATAGGGATCGATCTTATTGAATTGCAAAGATGATTCTTCGAGGTTCGCACCTTCGAATGGTTCGACATGATGGGAAATCGTTTCCGCTCGCCGCCATCCTCGTTCGGCAGACCAATCCAGAAATACCGCCGCTATCTCGAGCAAAGCATCCGTTTTCGCAACAAAACCGCCTGTTTCGACGTCGACTACGACCGGGAGAAAGCCCCGAAAACGGCGTGCGATGAAATTCTTTTCCAAGTTTTACTAAATCCTATTGAAATCGGGAGTTACAGCTTAGCGACGTTTGGTGCAATTCGATAGGAACGAGCGCAATTAGTTCGGCCGCGCTATCGTTTCGGGTGATCGCTATTTGATTCCGGACGGCCGTTTTTGCAGCTTCCGTTGCAGGGTGCGGCGGTGCAAACCCAGGCGTTTCGCAGCAGTGGAAATGTTGCCGCCGCATTCGTTCAAGGTTTTCTGGATGTATTCCCATTCGAGTCGGTCCAGCGACACCGGTGCGCATTCGACTTCGATGTTCTCGTCGCCGGCGGTCCTTGCAAACCCAGCGAGTATTTCATCGGCATCGGCCGGTTTCGTCAGATAATGGACGGCCCCGAGCTTGATCGCTTCCACCGCGGTCGCAATGCTTGCGAATCCGGTCAGCACAACGATTTGAGCATCGGGAGAAATCGCCAGCAGCGAAGGTATGAGTTCGAGTCCGGAGACCTCGCCTATCCGCAGGTCGAGCACTATGAAGCGGGCGCCTTTAGCGCGCAGTACCGTCAGCGCCCTCTCGCCATCGAGCGCGACATCGACTTCGTGCCCTCGCTTCTCGATCGATGCCGCCAGAACTGCGCCGAAAGTCTCGTCGTCGTCGATGATCAAAAACCGCTTGTGCGCCCGCATCGGAAGTCCGATCGTCACGCGAAGCGAAGCTGCACGAGCGGTATCTCGATCCGTGCGCGAGTACCGCCTTTGGCGTGGCGTTCCAATTCTACCGAGCCGCCCACGCGCTGGATCGTCGTATCCGCAAGATACATCCCGATCCCGAGTCCCTCGCCGCGCGGTTTGGTCGTCAGGGGCTCTTTACCAATGCGCTCCATAACCTTGGCGGAAATCCCGGGTCCGTCGTCGTGGACCGCGAGACTCATAGCCGAATCATCCCAGGTAGCCCGGACCTCGACCCTTTCGTGCGAAGCATCGGCCGCGTTATTGAGGACGTTCATGATCGCCTGCCCGATCGCGCGGTCGTTGATTATCGTCGGACCCGGTGTCGGCCCGGCACTCGAATAGCGTATCGACGTCTCGGGCCGCAGTTGCCGCCAATCCTCGATCAACGAATCCAAGAAATCATCGACCGTCGTGGAATGCCCACTCTCGGCCTGCAATTGACCGCTATCGACGGCGAGCTTCGACAAAATTGATTTGCATCGGTCGATCTCATGGCGTAAGAGTCTCATGGCGCGTTTGTTTTTCGGGACCCGCAGATCCTGCTCCATATCGTTCGCAATAACCGCCATCGTGGCGAGCGGAGTGCCCAACTCGTGCGCCGTTCCGGTCGCGAGCGTCGCCAATGCAACCAGCCGATCGGTCTTCAAGGCCTCTTCGCGCGCACCCGCTAGGGCATGGTCGCGCTCGCGCAGACGTCGGGCAATACGCGCAACGAACACGGCGACGCAGCCAGCACTGATGATAAAGCCATACCACATGCCCCAGATATGCAAATCGGCCGCACTGACATGCAGGTGATCGGCCGCGATCGGAACGTGAAAAAACATTAGCAGGGTATAGCTCGAAACCGCAACGACGGCGATTAGCGCCGTCTGCACCCCACTCAATGCCGCCGCTGCAAAGACGATCGGCAGAATAAACAGCGAGATGAACGGATTCACCGACCCACCGGTGAAGTAGACGAGCGCCGCCAAGGCGCCGATATCGACCAGCAATTGGACGACGAAATCGCTTTGTCGCGTTTCGCGGCGGACGCTCAAGCGACGCCAAGCGATCGCCGTTGCAGCCACCGCTCCGAACAACACGGCTACCACCGGGAGCACCTGAATCGTCAGGCCGAACACCTGCAGCATCACGCCCAGAGCAAAGATCTGAGCGCCGATGACGAAGCTGCGTAGGAGCAGCAGATATTTCATCACGTGATTCATGGCTTTTGCGACACCTCGGCGGATCACAATTATACCGCCGCTCGAACAAACGGGCGCGATGGCTAAATAGCTGTTCCAAATTATCGATCAGTTTCGGAATAAGGGGCGGCGAGCGCGGGTACAAACGCGAAAGTGAAGCGTCTTTTGGAACGCCTATTTAGATAATTGATCCGAAATGCGCTTCACGGTGTTCGTAGGTCCGCCTGCCGTTACCCCGGACTTGTGGCCTACAGGGCCGCTCTCTGGCATCCAGCCATCGTGGCATTTGTGCCTCCAACACGGCAGATGGCAAAAAGATAGCCGACATTTCGGAACCGTTATCTAGATCGCGCTCAATATCAGGTTTTGACCCCAGGGGTCCGCACCCGACCCGTATACCGATCAACGAAGCGTTTGAGTATCTTCTGCGCATACGGGGTATCTTCCCGACTGACGACCTCGACCAAGCGGTCCGCTTCATGCGGCTGGAAGTAACCGTGGTGTTTATAGGCATCAATACGCAAAGCAAAACCCTCACTGTCGCCTTCCGGGTGAAACTGGGTCGCATATACGTTTTTACCGATGCGAAACATCTGTACCGGACAGGCCTTTCCGGTCATTAACAAGGTGGCACCTTCGGGCGTCGTATCGCAGGCTTCCTTATGACCGAGCAACACCGAAACCCGATCTGGAAAGCCCGACAACAAAGCGTCTTTCTTTCCCTCCTCGGTAAGTTCCAGACGAACACAACCCACCGGCTCACTGTATCTGGTAGAAATCGAAGCGCCCAGGTAAGAACCTAATAGACCGTTTCCGGAGCACGCCCCCAGAAACGGAAAATCCTTCGTGACGATCTCCTCGAGCAGCCGCCGAAAATCCCGTTCGATCTTCTTCTGAATAGGGGATTTGTCTTCGTCGGGTGTACTGATGTCAAAAGGGCTGCCACCGACAATCACGGCGCAATAGTCATCCAGCGCCAGATCCTCGGGAATTCCGCTTCTTTCAATGCGCAGACGATGGACTTCTTCTTCCTTGAGCCCGCCGTACTTCAATACCGCTGCAAACTCATTGTCCGAGGTATCGTTTTCAGGGCGTAACTGCAAAAGCAGAAATAGCTTGGACATTTCATACAGTATTAAATAGTTGGGCTTGCGTATTGTATACAAATTCGGAAGCTATCCCGGTCGTGCCCGGCGTCAGCGATCGTTACCCGCCCATTAAGCGCTGGACTCTCTCCCCTTCGGTCGATTTCCCAACCGCGTTTCGAACAACCGTTCGCCGTAAGACGCGTATTTCGCGAGCCGCTGAGAGCACTTTTTGCTCACCCTTCGAAGCGGTTGGATTATCCGCGGTTCGCGGCTATTCAACGCCGGAGACAGTTGGGCCTCCGCTCGCCGGTTACGAGCGCGCCGGACCGCGCGCTTGCGTCTGGTTCGCGGGTTTCTTAAGGTATCCATCGACCCTTGGATAACCACGCAAAATGCAGTACCGCCAGCTTGGACAAACCGGCGTCGAAGTCAGCGCCCTAGCGCTTGGCACGATGACTTTTGGGGAACAAAATACCGAAGCCGAAGCGCACCGTCAGCTCGATCTGGCGGTAGACGCCGGCGTCAATTTCATCGATACGGCCGAGATGTACCCCGTGCCGCCACGAGCGCAGACTTGCGGTTTGACCGAGACTTACATCGGCACCTGGCTCAATCGGCGCCGCAACCGCGGCGATATCGTTCTGGCGACTAAGGCGACCGGCCCCGGCGTCCACGTGGCGCATATCCGCAACGGAGGATCTGGGCATACGGCAAAGAACCTGAAACAGGCGGTCGAAGGCAGCCTCGAGCGCTTACGTACCGATTACGTCGATCTGTATCAACTGCATTGGCCCGATCGGGCAACGAACCTGTTCGGTCAGCTCGGTTACAAACCGGCCCAACGCGAAGAAGACCCGCGAATCGAGGAGACGTTGCGCGCGCTGTCCGCTCTGGTCGAGGAAGGCAAAATCCGTTACGTCGGTTTGTCGAATGAAACGCCGTGGGGTTTGACGACGTTCCTCGCGCTGGCACGGGAATACGACCTGCCCCGCGTCGTTTCCATCCAAAACCCGTATAACCTGCTCAATCGTTCGTTCGAAGTGGGCCTGGCTGAAATCGCTGACCGGGAAAAGACCGGGCTGATCGCCTACTCGCCGCTGGCATTCGGTACGCTGACCGGAAAATATGCCGATGGCGCCCGTCCCCCCGACGGGCGCATAACCCTGTTCGACCGCTTTGTCCGGTATACTACGGACCAAGGTGTTGCGGCGACCGCTCAATATATCGCACTGGCGCGCCGACTCGAAGTCGAACCGGCACATATGGCCATTTCATTCATCCTGTCCCGACGCTACGTCACCAGCGCTATCATCGGAGCAACGAATGAAGATCAGCTACGGCATAATCTCGACAGCCTCCGGTTTCCCCCGTCAAAGGAAATGCTCAAAGCGATCGATAGAATCCACGCGCGGATCCCGAACCCATGCCCCTAACGAACGATGAATCGGCCGTGAACACGCTGACGGCGATATCGCCGATCGATGGCCGCTACGGCCGGCAGACCGCAGGACTCCAGGCTATCTGTAGCGAGTTCGGCCTGATCCGCTACCGAGTAACCATCGAAGTCCGCTGGCTACAGCATCTGGCAAGGTGCGAGGCGATCCCGGAATTAGCGAAATTGGAACCCGAAGCCGATGATCATCTGAATTCGGTGGTCGAGCTGTTCGACCTGACGGACGCCGAAAGAATCAAGACGATAGAAGGGAGGACCAACCACGACGTCAAGGCGGTCGAGTACTTCCTCCAGGAAAAATGCGCCGAACTCGAAGCGCTGAGTAAGGCCGTTCCATTTCTACATTTCGCCTGCACCTCTGAAGACATCAATAACCTCGCCTACGCATCGATGGTGAAAGAGGCGCGCGAGAAACTCTTGATGCCGAAGTTTGGGGCTGTCCGGACACAACTGATGCAACTGGCCGAAACCTGCCGCGACCACGCAATGTTGTCGCGCACCCACGGTCAAGCGGCCTCGCCGACGACGATGGGCAAGGAAATCGCTAACGTCGTCGCACGGATGGACCGCCAACTCGAACAACTGGCGAACGCCGAGATCCTCGGTAAGTTCAACGGTGCCGTGGGCAATTTTAACGCTCACCTCGCGGCGTATCCGAATGTCGACTGGCCGGCAATCTCGGCCGCCTTCGTGAGCAGCCTGGGGTTGACGCCGAACCGTTTGACAACCCAGATCGAACCGCACGACTACCTCGCCGAGTTGTTCGCGAATATCAGCAGGGTCAATACTATCCTCACCGATTACTGCCGCGACGTTTGGGGATACATCTCGATCGGCTATTTCAGACAAGCTCGGATCGCCGGAGAAGTCGGCTCCTCGACCATGCCGCACAAAGTCAACCCCATCGACTTCGAAAATGCAGAAGGGAATTTCGGCGTCGCCAACGCCCTGATGCAACACCTCGGGGCTAAGCTGCCGATCTCCCGTTGGCAGCGCGATCTGACCGACTCGACCGTGCTGCGTAATGTGGGGAGTGCGTTTGGATATACCCTCGTCGGCCTCAACGCCTGCGCACGCGGTATCGGCAAACTCGAACCGGATACCGCGCGCCAGACCGCAGATCTGGCCGGCGCCTGGGAGGTACTCGCCGAACCCATCCAGACGGTGATGCGCCGTTACGGCGTCGCCGACTCCTATGAATCACTGAAAGATCTCACTCGCGGACATAAAATCGATCGCAAAATCCTGCATCGCTTTATCGATACCCTGGCGTTACCGGCGGCCGAACGGGACCGGCTGAAAGCGTTGACGCCGGAAACCTATATTGGCCTTGCGGCCAAGCTGGCCGGCGATGTCTGAGGCTCAATGGCCGATCCCGTCGAAATTACGGAAATCGAAGTCGAGACCAGCGACGATTTGCGGCAAATCGCGCTCGAAATGGCGCTCAACTGCCGCCGGACACTCGATATCGTGAGCCGCCAGCTCGACCCGGCGATCTATGACCAGGTCCCTTTCGTCGAGGCGGTCAAACAAATCGCATTGAACAACCGCCTGGCGCGGATACGGTTCCTGGTTAGCGACGTTGGGCCGCTGGTATCTCGCGGGCACCGCCTGATCGAGCTGAGTTCGCGTCTGTCAAGCTTCATCTCCATCCGCAAACCGGGGCGGGATCATAGAAATTTTAATGAAGCGATGCTTCTTGCCGATAACACGGCATATATCCACCGGCGCTTCGCCGATCGTTACGAAGGCATCGCGAGCCACGACGATAAGCGACGCGCCTCGAGCCTTACGGACCAATTTGAAGAAATATGGGGACGCGCAGAAATCGATCCGAATTTGCGGCGGCTGCATTTATAACCCTGCTGCTGTTCACCATCGCGAGGGCAGACGAGCTGTCGCTGGAGATAATCCCGATGCACCATACGCTCGTGAGCGAGGTGCTGCCATTGATCCAGCCGTTGGTCGAACCGGGCGGTACCGTCACGGGCATGCACGATCAATTGATCATCAAAGCCAGCCAAAGGAATCTCGATGAGATAAAGCGGGTGCTGGCCACCATCGATCGAACGCCTAAAACACTCAGAATCACGGTCAGGCAGGACGTTGCCGGGCATTCGCAGATTCAGGAAGATGCCGTGTCCGGGCGATTCAGGGCCGGAAACGTCCGAGGACGTTTGCCCGACCCCGGAACCCACGACGGCGCGAGTGTCGGCGTTCGCGACGGAAAGGGCAACGCGGTGCGCTACCGTGCGCTCAACACGCGCTCGTCCGACGACCGCCGCAACACCCATTTTGTTACCACGGTCGAAGGCCGCCCGGCCCTGATTCAAACGGGGCAATCGATCCCGTACCCCTACCGGTCTGTGCGCCACGACCGCTACGGCGCCGTGGTACACGAAGGCATCGATTACCACGACGTGAGTTCGGGTTTCTACGTGACACCTCATACACACGGACAACGGGTGACGCTGCATATTGCCCCTCAACTCGAAAGCGCGGATCCGAAAGACCGCGGTGTGATCGATACGAGGCGCACCTCTACCACGGCGAGCGGTCGTCTCGGCGAATGGATCCCCTTAGGCGGGGTCAATCAGGCGAGCAGCGGTGACGACGGGGCTCTGCTCGCCCGCACGCGCCGCCACGACGCCGAGGTTTACGGCGTCTGGGTCAAAGTCGAAGAAGTGCCGTGACGTCGGGCTCGCCGAGCGCGCAATAGGCACGACGAATCACGGACGTTTTCGCGGGACGCTGGTCGCCCGTGACATATGCGGGTCGATACGGTTTGCAGTATCATCCGCGCTATTCCTCCACGGCCTATTAACATGCACGTTTTCCATGGCGCTGCGGCGCTGTCGCAGTTCCGTCTCGAACGATTACGCATTCAGCTTCGCGCAGTCGTCCCCGAACTGAATTGGCTGGAAGCGCGATTCGTATACCTGGCCTGGTTCGATTCCCCGCCCCGCGACGAAGACTTGGCGAGGGTCAGGGAACTCGTCGGTATCGAAAGCAGAGCGCGCGAGACCACGGTCTCGGTTCTGGTCGCCCCAAGGGTCGGCACGATCTCGCCGTGGTCAAGCAAGGCGACCGATATCGCCCGTAATTGCGGTCTCACCAACGTACGGCGGCTAGAGCGTGCGACCCATTGGCATTTTGCCGGAGTCGCCGACGGGGACGTGGCGGATCTAGCGCCTTTTATTCACGACCGCATGACCGAAACGGTGCTAGCCGAAATCGATGAGGCGGTCGCGCTCGAGTTGCAAGCCTCACCACAGCCGCTCGCGACGGTCCCGCTCCAGCAATACGGTCGGGTCGCGCTGACCGACGCCGATACCGAACTCGGCCTCGCGCTGGCGGGAGACGAGATCGACTATCTCGTCGAGCGTTATGCGGAACTCGATCGCGACCCGACCGACATTGAACTGATGATGTTTGCGCAGGCCAATTCCGAACATTGTCGGCACAAGATCTTCAATGCCGACTGGCAGATCGACGGTGTCCGGCAAACCCACAGTCTGTTCGCGATGGTGCGGCACACCCACGCGTGCGCGCCGAACGAGGTCCTCTCGGCGTATACCGATAACTCGGCGGTGACGACCGGTTACCGCGCCGGCCGGTTTTTCGCCGATCCGGTTTCCCGAACCTACGTCCGTGTGAACGAAGACGTGCACCTGCTCATGAAAGTCGAGACCCACAACCATCCGACCGCGATATCTCCCTATCCCGGGGCCGCCACGGGATCGGGCGGGGAGATCCGGGACGAAGGCGCGACCGGACGCGGCGCGAAACCGAAGGCGGGCTTGACCGGATTTTCGGTCTCGCATCTGAGGATCCCCGGTTTCGATCGCCCGTGGGAAATGCCGCGGCCGCTCAACGCGCGCCTCGCGAGCGCCTTCGACATCATGATGGAAGGGCCGATCGGCGCCGCTGCTTTCAATAACGAGTTCGGACGTCCGGCGCTCGCCGGTTACTTCCGCTGCTTCGAAGATCACGGCGCTACGGGCGATATCCGCGGCTACGACAAACCGATCATGCTCGCAGGCGGAAGCGGAAATATCCGCGCCGAACACGTTAAAAAACTTCCTATCGCGCCCGGTACGAAAATCGTTGTTCTTGGCGGACCTGCAATGCTCATCGGTCTCGGCGGCGGCGCCGCGTCGTCGATGCGAGCGGGAGACAGCGACATCGAACTGGATTTTGCGTCGGTCCAGCGGGACAACCCGGAAATGCAGCGCCGTTGCCAAGAGGTAATCAACACGTGCTGGTCGCTGGGCGATCAAAACCCGGTGCTGTCGATCCACGACGTCGGTGCCGGCGGGCTTTCGAACGCCGTTCCCGAGATCCTTCACGACAGTGCCTGCGGCGGGCGCTTCGAGCTTCGCGCGATCCCTAACGCGGACCCTGGCATGTCCCCCCTGGCGATCTGGTGCAATGAGGCGCAAGAACGATATGTCTTAGCCATCGACGCGAGCCGTATCGAACAATTCGATGCCATTTGCCGACGCGAACGCTGCCCCGCGAAGGCCATCGGCGAAGCAACGGCGGACGAACAATTGGTAGTCGGTGACCGCCTAAGCAAAACCAACGTCATCGATTTGCCGATGGATGTCATTTTCGGGAACCCCCCGAGAATGTTCCGTACGGTTGACACGACCGTAGGTGAGCGTAGCGCTTTCGATACCCGCGAATTAACTCTCAGCGAAACACTCGATCGCGTATTGAGCTTTCCGAGCGTGGCGGATAAGCGTTTCCTGATTACTATCGGAGATCGCAACGTCGGAGGATTATCCGTCCGTGACCAGATGGTGGGACGATGGCAAACGCCGGTCGCCGACTGCGCGGTTACGGCAAGCAGTTTCGGCGCCCACACTGGAGAAGCCATGGCGATCGGTGAACGCGCTCCAATCGCGCTGCTGGACGCGCCTGCATCCGGGCGCATGGCCGTCGGCGAAGCACTCACCAACCTCGGCGCGGCACGCATTATGCACCTCGGCAATATCGTCTTGTCGGCAAACTGGATGGCTGCGGCCGGCCACCCCGGCGAAGACGCGCGCCTATTCGAAACCGTACGCGCCGTAGCACTCGAACTTTGCCCGGCACTCGGGATCGCCATCCCGGTCGGGAAGGATTCGATGTCGATGAAAACGCAGTGGCGGGACGACGGAACCGACCGCGCCGTTACTTCGCCGTTATCACTCATTGTCTCGGCCTTCGCCCCCGTCGTCGATGTCAGACAGACCCTCACGCCGGAACTGAGGCGTGATTGCGGCGACACCTGCATCGTGTTCATCGATCTGGCGGCCGGGCGGCAGCGCCTCGGGGGATCGATCCTGGCTCAATGCTATGCGTCGCTCGGCGAGGAACCGCCCGATTTCGACGACGCCGACCGGATGCGTGAATTTTTTGCCGCAGTCCAGATCCTCAATGAGGCGGGATACGTGCTCGCCTACCATGACCGTTCCGACGGCGGACTGGTAACCACCCTGTGCGAAATGGCATTTACCGCGCGTACGGGCCTCGACATCGACGTAACTCCGCTCGGACCGGACGCGATCGCTGCGCTGTATTGTGAAGAGTTGGGTGTCGCGATCCAGATCCGCTCTACCGACCTCGAGGCGGTCAAGGCCCATTTGGCCACCACAGGACTTCTCGACCATTGCCATGTGATAGCGCGCCCGAACGACGAACGGCGCATTCGGATCCGGAGTGGCGCGGATGCACTTTACGACGCCGACCTCGCGATCCTACTCGCGAGTTGGTCATCGAACACGTTTCAACTGCAGCAGGCGCGCGACAACCCGGAATGCGCGCACCAGGAGTTCACTGCGATCGCTGACCTGAGCGACCCGGGGCTCCACGTTGAAACGCCCGATTGTCCGTCGACACAACGAAGGGCCCCGGCAACGCTGACTGCGCGTCCACGGGTCGCGGTGCTTCGCGAACAGGGCGTCAACGGTCAAGTCGAAATGGCTGCCGCTTTCGACCGGGCGGGCTTTGCGGCGGTCGATGTTCACATGTCGGAAATCATGCAACGCTCGACTTCGCTCGATACCTTCGACGGCCTCATCGCGTGCGGCGGATTCTCCTACGGCGACGTCTTGGGCGCTGGCCGCGGTTGGGCTAAAACGATCCTGCTCAACGACCACGCACGCGAGCAGTTCGCGGCGTTCTTCCAGCGAGAAACGACGTTTGCCCTCGGCGTTTGCAACGGCTGCCAAATGCTGTCTCACTTGCAACAACTCATCCCCGGCGTCGAGAACTGGCCAACGTTCGCGCGCAATTCATCCGAACAGTTCGAAGCACGGTTGGTGATGGTCGAAGTAATGGAATCACCATCGGTACTTTTGCGCGACATGGCAGGAACGCGGGCACCGATCGTGGTCGCTCACGGTGAAGGGCGAGTCGCCCCGACCGGCGTGGACCAGTCCGGCGCGTGCCTTCGGTACGTCGATAACCACGGCGCGCCGACCGACCACTACCCGTACAACCCGAACGGTTCCCACCTTGGCGTTACCGGATTTACGAACGCCGACGGCCGGGTAACAATCATGATGCCCCATCCGGAGCGCGTTTTTCTGCGGACCCAATACTCCTGGATCGACCCGTCCTGGACCGCCGAGGAAGGCCCGTGGATGAAAATCTTCCACAACGCACGGGCCTGGCTCACCTGATCGATTCCGAACACTCAAAACGAATATGCCGGCCGTTCCATAAGCGCGACCGACGGCGCCTGCCGACGGGAACCCGGTTGTGCTAAATTCCCGCTTCTTCCACGCAACGAGGGAACCGTGATGACCGAAGCGTTGATCCTCGTAGATATTCAGAACGACTACTTCCCGGGCGGGAAGTTGGAACTCGTCGGAATGTGTGCCGCGGCCGAAAACGTGCGTACCGTGCTCGACTCGTTTCGTGCTCGCAAAACACCGGTGATCCACATCCAACATCTCTCGGTCGGGCCGGACGGGACTTTTTCTATTCCTGGGAGCGATGGTGCAGAACACCACGAGAAAATCGCACCGGTTGTTCTCGCGCCGGCGCGTTTGGGCTGATAAAGAACTCTGAAGCTAAAGTGAATAGCGACCGCGACACGAAGCGCGAAGATGCCGAACTCTTCCGCGCCGCGATGAAGGACGTCCAACGCACGGCGACCGACCGGATCATACTGCCCAAAACGCGACCGGCGCCTACACCGACGCAATCGTGCCGCGATATTGACGAGGTCCTCTCCGAAATGGCCAGCGGCAAGCTGAACCATGAGGAACTGGAATACGGCGACGAAGCATTATTTCAACGGCCCGGGGTTTCTCGCGCGCTCATGCGCAAGCTGCGGCGCGGACATTTTTCCGTGCAAGCGGAATTTGACCTGCACGGCCTATCGGTGGCCGATGCAAAATCGAATTTGGCGACCTTCATTCATCGCTGCAGCGAACGAGGGATCGCCTGCGTGCGGATAATTCACGGGAAAGGCCACCGATCGCCCGGCAAGATGCCGGTACTGAAACCAAAAGTAGCGCGCTGGCTCTCGCAGTGGGATGAAGTCTTGGCGTTCGTTTCGGCACGGCCCGTCGACGGCGGTACCGGCGCATTATACGTACTGCTCAAGCGGCGCTGAGCAAAACCATGGCGGTCGCCGCGATACCTTCTTCGCGCCCCGTAAATCCCATTTGTTCGGTTGTCGTTCCTTTGACATTGACCTGCTCGCGCGAGATATCCAGGTCCGCCGCGATATTGTCCCGCATGGTTTCCACATAGGTCGAAACCCTGGGTCGCTCGGCGACGATCGTTGCGTCAATGTTGACGACGACCGTATCCTCTGCCGCAAGCATCACGCCGACTTCGCGCAGCAACGCGCGACTGTCGACATCCTTGAACTCGGCGCTGGAGTCCGGGAAGTGCCGACCGATGTCCCCTAGAGCCGCGGCGCCCAACAACGCGTCGCAGATCGCATGCAGCAGAACATCACCGTCCGAATGGGCCGCCAGTCCTTTGTCGAACGGGATCGTGACGCCGCCCAAAACCACGGCATCACCGGCCTGAAACCGATGGGCGTCGAACCCTTGACCGATTCGCATTGTAGAACCCATTTCTAGTGTCCTGTCCCACAATAAACTTCAATAAGTCGCGCCGGATTTTTCGTCACTGGCAAGGCGCGAGGACGACGCGTAGCGGGCTCTACGCGAGGACGAGTAACGCAGCCCGGGGCGAAAAAGACCAGCGAATTATGAACGTTTATTGGGGGACAGGGCACTAGCACCCCCTACCCTGAGCCCGCAAGATGAACTCTGCCAAGGCGAGATCCGCCGGGTGCGTGATCTTAATGTTGTCGGCGTGTCCCTCGACCACCCGCGGTATCCCGCCGACGGCCTCTACGGCCTGCGCTTCATCGGTTACGATGTGACCGTTATCGAGCGCGGCGCCAATAGCTTCGCGGAGCATACCGATACGAAACATCTGCGGCGTCAAGGCGTGCCAGAGACGAGTCCGGTCGACGGTCTGTTCTATCTCGCAGGCCTCATTGCAGCGCTTCAAAGTGTCGCGCACCGGGGCGGCAAGAATGCCGCCGCAGGGGATGCTACTCAGTTCTTCTATCATCCGGTCGACGTCGGTCGCACGCAAGCACGGCCTTGCTGCGTCATGGACCAAAACCCAGTCGCGCTCGCTCGCAACTCCACGCAGAGCACCGATGCCGGCCAATACGGAATGACAGCGCTCCGCGCCACCGTTCGCGGTGTAGACCGTTGCGCCAAGGGCATCGACGATCGCCGGCCACTGTCGATCGTCCGGTGAAACCGCGATCGCGACGCCGGCGACTCCGGGATGCCGCACAAAAACGTCGAGGGTATGTTGCAGAACTGGTTTACCGGCAAGTTCCAGATATTGCTTGGGGGTATCGACACCCATACGCGCGCCCTTGCCGGCCGCCGGCACAACCGCCCATACGATCTGCTCATTCGTCACCGGCGCCGGAGCCGGCAGTGCCCGGCGGCCTAATGATCTGGAAAAACAATTCACCGTCCTTGATCATGCCCATCTCACTGCGCGCCAACTCCTCGATCGCTTCCATGCCCTGTTTCAAGTCGAGCACCTCGGCCGCGAGCGCCTGATTACGCTCTTTCAGTACGCCGATCTCGGCTCCTTGCTCCCGGACCGTCCGTTCCAGCATCCCTACTTCTCGGATGCCGCCTTTGCCGAACCATAACGTGAACTGGAGATAGATCAATAACACGACGAGCACGAAAACGATTGCCCGCACGCGCCCGTCAATCTCGCTTAAGATTATCGAATGCGGCGCGACCGGGATAGATCGCCCCGGGGCCGAGTTCGTTTTCGATGACGAGCAACCGATTGTACTTCGCGACCCTGTCGGATCGAGACATCGACCCGGTCTTGATCTGGCCGGTCGAGTAGGCGACGGCAATATCTGCGATCGTTGTGTCTTCGGTTTCCCCCGAGCGATGCGACACGACCGCCGTGTAGCCAGACGCCTTCGCTAGTTGGATCGCCTCGAACGTCTCGGTCAGAGTCCCGATTTGGTTCACTTTGATTAGGATCGAATTCGCGATCTTCTCATCGATACCCTTTTGTAGCGTCTTAACATCGGTGACGAAGAGGTCATCGCCTACCAACTGCACCCGATCGCCGATCGCGGCGGTCAATTCTCGCCAGCCGTCCCAGTCGTTTTGGTCCATACCGTCTTCAATCGACAGTATCGGGTAATCGCGTGTCCAAGCATCCAGCATTTGTACGAACTCGCTACTCGTTAGACTCCTGTTCTCGGATTCGAGGCGATATTGGCCGTCGACGTAGAATTCGGAACTGGCGACGTCGAGAGCGAGGACGACGTGATCTCCCAAATGGAAGCCGGCGGACTCCACAGCCTCGACGATCAGATCGAGCGCGGCCTGATTCGAGGGCAGATCGGGCGCGAATCCGCCCTCGTCGCCGACGGTCGTCGAACTGCCGCGCCCCGACAGAACTGATTTCAGCGCGTGGAAAATCTCCGCGCCGTAACGGATCGCTTCTTTGAATCCGTCCGCTCCGACCGGCAGAATCATGAATTCTTGTAGATCGACGTTGTTACTGGCGTGCGCCCCGCCGTTAATGATATTCATCATCGGCACGGGCATCTGGTATTCCTGGTTCGGACTTAGATACGCGTATAAAGGCACGTTCCGCTCGGCGGCCGCTGCACGCGCCGCAGCCATCGATACCGCTAGCATTGCGTTGGCGCCGAGCTTGCCCTTATTCGGGGTGCCGTCGAGTTCGAGCATAACGCCATCGATCGCTGGCTGATCATCGACGGGTAGTCCCCTGAGCGCAGCGGCAATGTCGTTATTAATATTCGCAACCGCCTGCAATACGCCTTTGCCGCCGAACCGTGCCGGATCCTGGTCGCGGAGTTCGAGGGCCTCACGCTCGCCGGTCGATGCGCCGGAGGGCACGGCGGCAGCGGCGCTGACGCCGGCTGCGGTAGTGACCTCGGCGCGTACCGTCGGATTCCCGCGCGAGTCGACGATTTCCAAAGCGCTGATTGAATCAATGGTGGACATGAGAAATCTTCACCTTTCGAGCAACGATAATTTGGTTGAAGTCTAACGCTACGTGAGGACGGACTCTTTTACCGCCGTATCGACCAACTTCAAAGTTTCCAACAGACCCTCCATGTCCGCCAGCGCGAGGCAATTAGGGCCGTCGCTCAAAGCGCTCCCCGGGTCGGGGTGCGTCTCCACGAACAGTCCCGCGATACCGACAGCCGCTGCCGCACGAGCCAAGCTCGGTACAAATTCGCGTTGACCGCCCGACGCGCGGCCCTCGCCGCCCGGCAATTGCACCGAATGGGTAGCGTCGAAGACGACTGGACACCCGGTCTCGCGCATCACAACGAGCGCACGCATATCAGAAACCAGGCAGTTGTAGCCGAACATCGCGCCGCGTTCGCATACCATGATCGACTGATTGCCGGTCGCCCGTGCTTTGGCAACGACGTGCAGCATATCGGCGGGAGCCAGAAACTGTCCCTTCTTTATATTTACGGGTAAACCCTGGCATGCCACGTTCTGAATGAAATTCGTCTGACGACACAAAAACGCGGGCGTCTGCAATACGTCGGCGGTGGCGGCTACTTCATCCAGCGGGGAGTCCTCGTGCACATCGGTCAGCACGGGAACTCCAATCTGACTGCGCACCGCGTCGAGTGCTTTGAGGCCGGCCTCGATGCCGATGCCGCGAAAACTCTCGTGTGAGGTTCGGTTCGCCTTGTCGTAGGATGCTTTGAACACAAACGGGATCCCGAGAGTATGCGTCAACTCCCGCAATCGACCGGCGACGTCGAGCACGAGCGCTTCGCTTTCAACGACACAGGGACCGGCGATGAGAAAAAACGGGTGATCGATTCCGACTTCGAAATCACACAACCGCATCGGAGACCTCGGCCACCTTCGATCGTTGGTAGGACAGCGCAGCTTTCAAAAACGCGTTGAACAACGGGTGCCCGTCGCGCGGCGTAGAGGTGAACTCCGGATGAAACTGACAGCCGACGAACCATGGATGCGCCGGGATTTCGACTATTTCAACGAGATTTCCGTCCATTGAGCGACCGGCGATCCGCAGGCCGGCAGCTTCCAATTCCATCATGTACTTATTATTGAATTCGTAGCGGTGCCGGTGTCGCTCCGTAACAATTTCAGTACCGTAGGCGCTAGCAACGAAACTATTCGGTGCGAGTTTGCACTGCTGCCCGCCGAGTCGCATGGTCCCGCCCTTTTCGCTTTCCTCGTTCCTGCGTTCGAGGGTACCTTCGTTCGTAGTCCACTCGGTAATCAAACCGATCACCGGATGTTTCGTCGTTTGGTCGAATTCTGAACTGTGCGCGCCGACGAGGTTCGCGCAATCGCGCGCACACTCGATTACCGCGACCTGCATCCCCAGACAAATCCCAAGGTAAGGAACCAACGACTCGCGGGCGTAGCCCGCTGCTATGATTTTTCCTTCGATGCCGCGCTCACCGAAACCACCCGGAACGAGGATGGCATCGACATCGCGCAAAGAGGCGACCCCCGCGCGTTCAATTTCCTCAGAATCGACGTAGCGAATATTGACTTGCGTACGTTTGTGGATGCCAGCATGAATTAGCGCTTCCGACAACGACTTATAGGATTCGGTGAGATCGACATATTTTCCCACCATCGCGATGGTCACCTCCGAAGTAGAATTTTGCATCGCCTCCACCACATCGCGCCACTCACCAAGATCTGCGTCCGGCACGTCGATCGCCAATTTCTCGACCACGATGTCGTCGAGACCTTCGTCATGCAGCATCGAAGGAATCATATAGATCGAATCGGCGTCGTAAGCAGGGATCACCGCTCGCTCTTCGACGTTGGTAAACAAAGCAATCTTGCGTTTTTCAGCCGCCGGCAACGGCCGATCGACACGGCACAGCAGAATATCCGGTTGTATGCCAATGGAACGCAGCTCTTTTACCGAATGTTGCGTCGGTTTGGTTTTGATTTCACCCGCCGACGGGATATATGGCACCAGGGTCAGGTGAATGAACAACGTGTTCTTCTGTCCGAGTTCGACACGCATCTGCCTGATCGCTTCGAGGAAAGGCAACGATTCGATATCACCAACGGTCCCACCGATCTCCACCATCGCGATTTCGGCGTCACCCGCGCCCGCTTTGATAGAGCGGATGATCTCATCGGTGATATGGGGAATGACCTGCACTGTGCCGCCGAGATACTCGCCTTGGCGTTCTTTACGGATCACGTTCTCGTAGATGCGACCGGTCGTGAAATTACTCTTCGAACTGGTCCGAAAACGAACAAAACGTTCGTAGTGTCCCAAGTCCAAATCGGTCTCTGCGCCGTCGTCGGTAACGAATACCTCGCCGTGCTGAAACGGACTCATCGTACCCGGATCGACGTTGATATACGGATCGAGTTTGATCATCGCGATGCCCAACCCGCGGGCTTCGAGAATCGCGCCGAGTGAAGCGGAAGCGATACCCTTTCCCAACGACGAAACGACACCACCCGTAGTAAAGACGTAACGTGTCATGCAGTGGAATCTGCGATTATCGGGGACCCGGAGGCGGGGTCGGGTAGCGGCCAATTCTTGTACTTTTTGCTGTCGCTTAACCGTCCCATGTAGGTTTCAAGCTACCAGAACGCCAAACGATTCTCAACGGCCTTCGGCCAAAAACAACGTTCTTCCGGGAGCGCGGCGAAAACGCGTTGCCGGGGCGTCGAAGGGCGGCGACGCCGATGCACCTCAACGTCGCAGCGCATAGCTCGATTCCACATCCTGGCGCAGCAAAACACCGAAGACGCGGAAGGTTAGGGGTGCAATCTCGCGGCGCACGAACAGCGCCTCGGCGCCGGAGTCCGCCAAGGCGACTCGAGCCTCCTGCATGGACGCTTGCATATGTACGGGCGCCAGTTCACGACGCTGAGCCGGGATGTCCATCAGGTGCACGATTTCTGCGTCGTGGTCTTCGAGGAAGCGGGCGAGATCCGACGCCGGGAGCAGAGCCCGCTCGTCGTCATCGTCTCGAACAATGATCCGCTGTGGGGTATCTTTCAGCAAATCGCGTGCTTTCTCGCGTTCGACATCCGCATCACTTTCGACGAAGTTGCGATTCATCACCGAAGCGACTCCGGTACGACGGAGGCTCTGGGAAATCGGATCGTTGCGGTAGTCGAGACCCGCGTCGCGCATCAACATCGCGAAGACCGAGTCCTGCTTGAAAACCTCCCGAGCAGTGATGTTGGCGCTCACGACCGCCAACATAGCCGGTAGAATAAGATGCGGATTTGCCGTCATCTCGAGTAACGCCAGCAGTCCGGCGAGCGGCGCCTGCAAGCAGGCACTCATCATCGCTCCCATTCCGAGCATAACAAACAATCCGTGCGCGGAAGTGACGCCCGGCAGATGATCTCCGCCGTATGCAAACAAGCCCCCGACCAAAGCGCCCATGACGATGGTCGGCCCGATCAACCCACCCGGAACGCCGGTGGCGACGCAGACCGAACTCGCTATCAATTTCGCCAAAAGGATCAGCAGAACCGATCCGATCGCGAGATCGCCGAGGAGGACTGCATTCACGGTGTCGTACCCCATGCCCAACACCGCCGGGATCTCAATCGCCACGATTCCCACGAGCGCACCGGCGGCCGTAATGGCGACCCCGACAGGTACCTTAATCGCGAGCCGGGCAAAAAATCGAATCGCTTCAACGAAAAAGGCTGATAACGCGCCGAGGCAGACGCCCATAAAGAGGATATAGGGCAGATCCCACATGGATGCCAGACTTAAGGGCGGTACATAAAACACCGAAGCCGCACCGAACACGGCCCGACTCATTATCGTCGCCGCGACCGCTGCGAGAATCACCGGCGTAAAGCCGGCGATGGTGTATTCCATCATCACGACTTCCATTGCAAATACGACGCCCGCGAGCGGTGTGTTGAACGAAGCCGCAATCGCTGCGGCCGCGCCGCACGCAACCAAAATGCGGATGCTGTTATTCGGTAACCCGAAGTACTGTCCGAACAGGCTCGCGGTTGCCGCGCCGAGGTGGATGCTAGGTGCCTCGCGCCCGACGGAATGGCCGCAGACGAGCGAAATCGCGCCCGCTAAGAACTGAGTAGCCAAATTCTTGAACGGAAGATGCCCCTCGTGGTATTGCAACCGATCGAGCACGTGGACAACGCCGACCCGCCGCGTACCGCGGTACAGCCATTGGAACCACAGGCCGATCACCACGGCCCCCGCGAAAGGCAGACCGAAACGAAAGACGAGCGCTAGCGCCTCGTAGTTTTCAACGTCACCGAACGGAATGAAGGTTCCCTGCATCGACTCGATGAGCATACGGAACAAGACGATGACGCCACCGGCCAACACACCGGCGATCAAACCGAGTACCGATAACGCGACACCGGCTTGCGAAGATGCGAGTCGCAACCGAAAACGTTCGAATGCCTGCTGAATTCCGCTAAGAATGTTCAATAGATTGAGTGCCTGGAGCAAAGGAACCTTTGGTGGATCCGTGCGCCGTAGACGCCGCTTCCACCGTCCGAGATGATGCTAGAATACGGCACAATAATAGTGGCTTGACAGCGAACTTTGCCGGGAGTAGCCGGCGCAGATCCTCTCCCGGCCCCTGTGGACAGTCCTGTAACGGGGGTATCAACGAGGTGCCGGCATCATAGCAGATCGCGGTTTGTCCCATGACGTTTGATCGAGTTTTGTGTCTGCCAAAAATATGGAGCGTGACGGATGTCTGATATTGAGATCGCCCAGCGAGCGAACAAAAAGCGCGTCGTCGACCTGGCGCAGTCGCAGTTCGGTATCGATAGTGAACACCTCGAACCCTTCGGGCACTACAAAGCAAAACTATCACTCGATTACATCGATACATTGGGTGCAAAGCCCGACGGCAAGCTCATCCTCGTTACCGCTATCAGTCCGACACCGGCAGGCGAGGGTAAAACAACGACGAGCGTCGGATTAGGTGACGGTCTCAATCGGATTGGCAGAAAAACCATCATTTGTCTGCGCGAACCATCGCTCGGCCCGTGTTTCGGAATCAAAGGCGGCGCCGCCGGCGGCGGCTACGCCCAGGTCGTTCCGATGGAGGATATCAACCTGCATTTCACGGGTGACTTTCACGCGATAGGCGCGGCGCACAACCTCTTGTGTGCTCTGATAGATAATCATATCAACCACGGCAACGCGCTCGATATCGATCCGCGGTTGATCGCGTGGAAACGTGTCGTCGATATGAACGATCGCGCCCTCAGAAAAATCACTGTCGGTCTTGGCGGCACGGCTAATGGATTCCCTCGGGAAGACGGGTACGACATCACCGTAGCTTCTGAAGTCATGGCCATTTTTTGTCTCGCCACGTCGCTCAAGGATTTGCGCGAACGTCTTGGCAATATCGTTATCGGCCACACGCGGAGCCGCCGCGAACCGGTAACGGCCGCACAACTCAATGCCCACGGCGCGATGGCGGCACTATTAAAAGATGCTATCAAGCCGAACGTCGTGCAAACCCTCGAGAACAATCTCGCTTTTGTGCACGGGGGCCCTTTTGCCAATATCGCCCACGGATGCAACAGTGTCTCCGCCACGAAGACTGCGTTGAAAATGGCCGACTACGTCGTCACCGAAGCGGGGTTCGGAGCCGATTTGGGCGCCGAAAAATTTGTCGACATCAAGTGTCGAATGGCCGGGCTGAAGCCCTGTGCCGTCGTACTGGTCGCCACCATCCGTGCTCTGAAGTATCACGGTGGGGTCGCAAAAGAGGCGCTCGAAACGGAGAATCTTGAGGCATTGCTCAAAGGTATGGTCAACCTGGAACGCCATCTATCGAATATTAATCAGCATTTTGGATTACCGTGTGTCGTGAGCATTAACCATTTTACTCACGACACGGACGCCGAGGTCGAGTGCTTGCAATCAAAAGTGGAAGCGCTCGGCGGCGTCGCCGTTGTCGCCAGACATTGGGCCGAGGGCGGTGCAGGTGCCGAAGACCTCGCGCGCGCGGTCGCAGACGTCGTCGATAAGCGGCCGGGCCAACACAAGTACGTCTACGACGATTCGGCATCACTGTGGGAAAAAATGAATGCTATTGCGACGACGATCTATGGTGCGGAGGGGATCCGGGCCAACGCCAGGGTCCGTGGCGACATCGAAAAGCTGAACGAACGATACGGGAGCTTTCCCGTATGCATGGCGAAGACCCAGATGTCGTTCACCACGGACCCATCGGAAATCGGCGCACCCAGCGGACACACGGTGGAAATCAGCGAGGTCCGTCTTGCCGCGGGAGCGCGCTTCGTCGTCGCCATTGCCGGCAACATGATGACTATGCCGGGTCTCCCGAAAGTTCCGGCGGCTGAACAGATCGATGTCGATGAAGACGGCAACATCGTCGGGCTGTTCTAACGGCGGCGGCCCGCCGCTGTGAAGAGACGACCGGTAGACCCCCGATGAAGGCTAGGGCCTGTTTATCTTTCATGTACGCCTCTGTTGCCCCTGGAAAACCGTCAATCAAGGCGCCGCGAGCGAGGTTTGGTGGTTCCAAATGAGCGAGTTGCAACGACGAGTGACGGTTTTCCAGGGGCAACCCGCAGGGCTGCGAGCCTGTTTGCGTCCGGCGGTGTTATCGCTCGCTCA
>PVBE012868119.1_pt1 | contig 36959 bp, 30 predicted proteins | sample 1631181 | NCBI WGS metagenome assembly PVBE01 (sample SAMN08397723, study PRJNA350692) | Marine metagenome, whole genome shotgun sequencing project. | isolation source: water | place: Pacific Ocean | collected 2012-04
CAGATGGGACAAGCAGATCAGGGGAAATATCAATGGCGACCGGTGCCGCTATCAGGGCAAGCGCGGTGAGACCGACCGAAGCCACGAGATCTAAGAGTCTGACTCGAAATGAATTCATTGATTTCAAGCCCTTGCGATTCTACGGCAGAGGAGCTGGATGCTGGCGATCAGAAGCCATGCTTCGGCGCTTTCGATGGTTTCCTCGAAGTCCTTGGCGAGGCGTCGGTTGCGACCGAACCAGGCGAACGTCCGTTCGACGACCCATCGTCGGGGCAACAGCACGAAGCCTTTGGCCGCGTCCGAGCGCTTGACGATTTCCATCGTCCAGGTGCCGAGTTTGGCCAGCGCGTCGTTGAGCTTCGGCCCGGCGTAGCCGCCATCGGCGAAGACGTGTCGGAGCCAAGGAAAGGCATGTCGGATCGACGCCAGCAACGCCGGCGCGCCATCGCGATCCTGGATGTCGGCGGCGTGGACCACGGCGCCGACCAGCAATCCACCGGTATCGGTGATGATATGGCGCTTCCGCCCCTTGACCAGCTTGGCCGCATCAAAGCCCCGAATGCCGCCGCTTTCCGTGGTTTTCACGGACTGGCTGTCGATCACACCGGCCGACGGGCTGGCCTCGCGTCCCGCCGCTTCACGCGCGGCCATAAGAAGGTGATGGTTGAGGGCACGCAACGTCCCGTCGGAACGCCAGGCGTAAAAGTAACGCTGGATCGTGCTGCGCGGCGGGAACTCCCGAGGCAACATCCGCCACTGGCAACCCGTGCGCGCCATGTAGAGAATCGCGTTCAGCACCTCGCACAAGTCCGTGGTCCGAGGGCGTCCCAACCACTTCTCCGGCGGCAACAACGGCGCCATCACGTTCCATTCCTCGTCCGTCAGGTCGCTTGCGTAACGCAGGCCAGGCCGCTCATACTGCGGGCGAGTGATTTCAGTCCACATGTTGTGTTCCCTCATTTGCTTCGACCCAAACGAGAGAATCACAATGCCCTGAAATCACTCAACTCTTTTCGGGCCGGACACTTAGAGGCACGGCACCAGCCGTTGTCAGACCGATTACCACCCTATATGGTCCGGGCGAGCATGCCGTGGCACATGGGGGAACCGATGAAGCATCGATCAATGCTATTCAAGTCATTGATATTTTTGCTGTTTATCTATTCCGTCCCGACTGCGCGGGGGGCCGAGGAAACGCCACGCCAGATCGTCGAAGGGTTCCAGGCGAGCCTGCTTGCCGTCATGAAGGAGGCCGAATCTCTGGGTTTAAAGGGACGCTACGCGCGTTTGGCACCGGCCATCGAGCAGGCGTTCGACCTGCCGTTGATGGTGCGAATCGCCATCGGTTCGTATTGGAACCGGACGACCGCAGAGCAGCGCACGAAGCTAGCCGCTGCTTTCAAGCGTATGAGTATTTCAACCCTTGCCACCTTCGTCACCGGCTATTCCGGCGAGCGCTTCAAGACTATCAGCGAAGGGCCCGGCCAGCAAAACGTCCATTTGGTCAAGACCCGGATCATCGACCCCGATGGGTCACACGTGAATATCACCTACATCGCGAAGCGCTATTCCGATGGGTGGAATCTAGTCGACGTGGTGGTGGACGCGGGCATCAGCGAACTGGCCGTGCGACAGTCCGAGTACCGTCTAATTTTAAAGAAGAATGGCATCGACGGACTGATCAGGGCCTTGAACGTCAAGGCTGATCAACTCATGTCCTAATAGCGGCGCAATCGTTCGGTCTCATTGTATTGTCATGACTCGTCTCATCATCGCCACCACGGTCCTCATCGTTCTCTTCCTAGCCTCGTCGGTTCACGCCGGCGTTGCCGACGCGGCGGCGATCGTGACGCGCTTGCACGACAACCTCCTCTCGGTGATGAAGGAAGCCGATGCCCTGGCGGTGAAGGGCCGTTACCAGCGCCTGTCGCCCGAGATCGAACGTTCCTTTCACCTACGCCTGATGGCCCGCGTCACCTCGGGCACCACGTGGAAAAAGGCCGCCACGGCCCAGAAGGACAGCCTCACCCGGGCCTTTACGCGCCTTAGCGTCGCCACTTACGCTTCGCGCTTCGACGGCTATTCGGGGCAAAGATTCGAGACCACGGGCGAGCGCCCCGGCCCGCGCGCCACCCATCTGGTGGATACGCGTATTCTCAGCCCCGGCGAACAACCGGTCCCCCTAACCTATGTGCTCAAGCAAATCGACGGCCGCTGGGGCATCGTCGACGTGCTGCTGGACACGGGGATCAGCGAGCTTGCCGTGCGCCGGTCGGAATACCGTAGCGTTCTAAAGAAGGGCGGCGTCGACGGGCTGATCACCGTCCTTAACGCAAAGGCGGACGAACTGCTCAGTCCTTAGAGTGAGCCGCCTTAAGGGTAAAGAGCGATCCCACGGCTACCCCCCACCCAATCCACAGGATCTCACGCAAGCGACGCACCAGGGCAACCGCGATACCGAGGGCCGGTGAGCCCGTAATCGCCGTGTAGACAAGCAAGAATGCACCTTCCTGGGCGCCGATGCTGGCCGGAATGAAGAAGGTCCCGGCGCGCACCAATTGGGCAACAGCCTCGATAATCCAGGCCTCCGTGAGGCTGAGGGGATGCCCAAGGAAGATCATCGTGTAATAGATCTCTCCAATTCCGATCAGCCAGTTGACGAAGGCAAGCGACATCGCGACGGCGAATCGCCCCCGGTGACGGGTGTAGAAACCCACCAGGCGTTCGTCCATATCACGGATATGGTGCAATCCCGCCTCGACGCGCCGGGCGAAGCGAAAGCGGCTAATCCAGGTGCCGGCGAGGCTTGTGGCCCGCCAACGCTGAACCGCAAAAAACAGAGCCGTCCCAACGAAGAATGCCGCTAACCCCAACCCTGCAATCGCCTTTTGGTTCACCGATAACGCTTCCGAATCCAGCATGAAGGCAAAACCGATAGCGAGGAAAACCACCAGCGAGATCATATTAATGGTCTTGGCGAGGATCAGGGACACGGTCGATTTCCCATAACCAATGCCATAGTAGCGCTTCAACAACACCGCCTTGACCGGCTCGCCGCCCATGCTTGCCGCCGGCATGACGCTGTTAAAGACCTCTCCGACCATGCGCACCTTCCAAAAGCGGTAAAGCCACGATGCGGTCAGGGGAATGGAAACGAGAGCCATCTGCCAGGTAAAGGTATCGATGACAAACGCACCAAGGTAGAGGGCGAGCACGACGGCCATGCCCCAGCCGATCCCGCTCGCCCTCTGCCACACCTCGGCAAGATCAATATCCGACAGGACCAGAACCAATAGGACCACGCCAATCAGAACGTAAAGGGTCTTTAAGATCCGCACCCAGCCTCCTTCCCGATTTCAAGCCGATGTCGTCTAAACGTGAAACTCGTCGGCGCCCTTGATCAACTGGGCGGCCCAGTACACCTGGGCCCCGACAGCGCCGACGGGAAGTAAAAGCCATGTCAAATCGAAGAGCGCCAGGATCAGGACGATAAAACAAAAATCGGCGCGGAACAGTTCGCGAAAGATGAAAAGCGCCCATTCCTTGGCGCCCACGGGTTGCCGTCCATTTTCTGTTCCGCCACCTGTTGCCTCGTCCACCCCGGCCTTCTTCCGGCGCCGTTCGATAAGGTACCTAACAAGCGTATTGATCGAGGTCCCCAGAGCCGCCGCCGCGCCTAGCCACAACCACAGTGTCTCGCCACTTGCCCGGTAGACACCAACCCCGAGGGCTGGAAAAAAGACCAAATGCACGACCCAATCCGCCATGCAGTCAAAGCGCCGGCCAAATTCGGAGCTTTGGTTCTTGAGCCGGGCAATCTCGCCATCGCAATTGTCGAATATGTAGGCAACAAGTAAAAAGAGCGCGCCCCACAAAGCCCCTGTACGGGTCCCCTGCATCATCGCCCAACCGCTGGCTAGGCCTGTGACGATGGACGCTGCGGTGACCTGATTGGCCGAAATCGGCAACTTAGCCAACAGCGGAGTCACGCGTTGGGAGAAATGGCGGACCAACGGAAAAAGGGGGGTATGCTGGTCGGCGGTCATGGGGCAGGAATCCCCTCTCTCTTTTTCTCATCCAACGCCATCAGCGCCGGCAGGACGATTAGCGTGCAAGCCAAGGTCAAGGCAATGGCGATGGTCAGAAGCATGCCCATGCTGGCGGTTCCAGGGTGGGACGACAACGCGATGCTAGCGAACGAACCGATGGTGGTCAAAGCGCTGAACACAACGGCACGCGGCGTACTACTTGCCATGACCTCGGCGACGCCGCCTTCGTCGCGCCGACGCAACACCAAATGGATGCCGTTGGCCACACCCAACCCGAATAGAAGCGGCAGGACGATGACGTTGGCGAAGTTGAACGGCAATCCGAAAAGTACCGAGGCGGCAACCGTCAGCAACGCCGCCAGGACCAGTGGCGAGAAGACCAGCGCCACGTCGCGCGGCCGGCGCAACAACACCGCAAGCAACACAGCGATGGCAACAAAGGCCAGAACGGCGGCGTCACGGAAGGCGCCGACAACCGTGTTGCCAGCCTCTAAAATAACAACCGGTGACCCGGTAGCATGCGGCGCCACGGCACGCACCGCCCCAACAAAACGGCGCAACGCTTGGTGCTGGTGAAGGTTCTCCTTGGGATAAACCTCGACACTCACCCGCCCGTCCGCCGCCACTTGGCGGCGGCGCAAGCTGTCGGGCAGATCATCAAAGGTCACGGGGCCGGCATCAAGGGAATCGCTGAGGGCCCGCAATCGACCAGGAAGGAGCGTCATCAGTCGGGCCTCCAACTCCGCCAGCGCGCCACCGCCGATCAGCGCCGCCAAGGCCCTTGACAAACGCCCGGCGGTGTCCCCGAGGGGCGCGCCCTTGGCGGCCCGGGCCAAACGATCGAGATCACCTTGCAATGTCATGACGGCGGCGGTGCGCGATGGCGAATCAATGGAAGTTTTACCGGGCGCGGCAGCGAACGCGGGGGCCAGGAACAGCACCATGTCCTCAATAACGGCCAGCTTCTCGTCCTGGTTTTTCGGCACATAGTCGATAAGCGTCGCCGTGTCGTCCACTTCGTCGAGCTCGGACAGGCGCCCGGCGAGGGTGGCGGCGGCATCCAGATTGGGTGCGAGAACCGTAATCGAATAGGGTGACGTCCGGCTCTGTTCCATCAGATCGAAGAGAGTCCCGACCGATTCCGTGCTCGGGTCCTTCAAGTTCAGAGGATCGAAGTCGAAGCGGGCCGCCGGAACCAAGGCCAGGGCCACCAACCCAAGGGCCAGCGCCCCCCAAGCGATGGCCCAGCTCGACCCAGCCCGGCCCCCCGCCGACCGCATTGGCGCCCGGCGGACAGGCTTGGGGGAGAGGGGCATCAGGGTTAACAGGGCGGGCAGCACGGTAACATTGGCAAAAAGTGCGATGAACATGCCGACGCCGGCGATCAGACCCAATTCGGCGAGACCCCGGTAATCGGTGGGCAGGAACGAGAAAAATCCAATGGCGGCAGCAACCGCCGAAAGGGTTAGCGCGCCGCCGACACCTGATGCTGCCTGCTCCAGCGCCGTCTTATGCCCGGCTTCGCCATCGATTGCCTCGCGGTAACGCAGGCCAAAGTGGATACCGAAATCAACGCTGAGACCGATGAAAAGAACAGCGAAGGCAACTGATATCAAGTTGAGCGATCCGATCGCTATCAGGGCGAAGGCGGCGGTCCACGTCAGTCCCATGAGAAGGGTCGCAACGGTGGCACCGGCAAGCCGCGGGGAGCCAAGCCCAACCACCAACAACACGGCGACCAAGATCAAAGAAAGGGCGGCGGCCAGCCCCATCCCCTGGCTAACGCTGGCCAGTTCCTCTTGAGCCAAGGCGGCCGAGCCGGTCAGGCGGACACTGACCCCGTGTTCGGAATCGAGAGCCAGATCGCGGGCGATTTCTCTCAGCACTTCCATGGTCCGCTCGGCTGGTGCGAGCGAGGCGTAATCAAGGGCCGGTTGGATGACGATCAGGCGGCGGCTTTCGTTTGCATCGTCCTCCGCCTTTCCCATCAGGCGCTTCCAGGACAACAGACCGAACCTCCCCGCCGCTTGCTTTTCCGCAACCTCGGCGATGGCATTGAGGACGCGAGCTATCTCAAACGGCGTGGCCCCCTTCTCTTTCGTAACCTCGTCGATGGCCAAGCTCAGCATCTCGGCCAAACCACGCAGGCTCGCGTCACGCCACAGCGTGCCCAGAAAGGGCTGCGCCTCGGCCAAGCGATCGGCCAGATCGGAAAGCTCTTCGATGTCCAGATACAATAGGCCGTTGGTGCGGAAGAAAGGCTCGCCCCGGGGGTCAAAGACGCCGCCAAACACTTGTGGATGTTCGCGCAAGCGGCGCGCCAACATCGTCGCCGAATCGTCGGCGAGATCCGGCGTGGCAGCGTCGATGACCACCACGATATTGTCCGATAGCTGTGGAAAGGCGGCGCTGAGCGCATTGGAATCCTGGCGGAAGGGAAGATCCGCCGACAGCATGTCCTCGGTATCGGTATTGATAGAAAGCTGGGTCGCCACGCCATACACCGCGGTCACCGTGGCGGCAAGCGCGGCGAGAACAGTGGCACCGGCGTATCGGCGAACCCCATTCACCCAGGCGATCAAGTAACGGCGATAGGTGTCGGCGGCTTTCTTCAAGACAAGGACCCGTTCATTTGATGGCGCCGCTTATAGCCCCGAATAAGCTTTTGAAACAAGGAAGTTGGCGACCGGCGCTTGACAACCGCCGATCCCTGCAACACCGTGCCTAGGCCATGAATCAGCCCCCCTGGGACCAGCGCGCGGCGCGCGTTCTTGTTAAACCGTTAGCGCTGACGCCGGTGACCCCCAACCAGTTGACGACGCTGACACTGGTGCTAGCCCTTGCCGGCGCCGGCCTGTTCGCCACCGGCGATCCGGCCCTGGCGGGATGGGCGGCGGGTCTTTTCGTCCTCGCCCGGTTCCTTGATCATTTCGATGGCGAACTGGCGCGCCTCAAGGGCATCTCGTCGCGCTTCGGTTACTATTACGATTACGTGGCCGGGGCCGCGAGTTATACCGCCCTCTTTCTCGGCATTGGAATTGGATTGGCCGCCGGTCCTCTCGGCCCGTGGGCCTTGCTCCTCGGCCTGGCGGGAAGCGCCTCGGCTCTTCTGTCCATGTGCTTGAACCTGGGCATCGATAAAGTGTTGTCCGAGGAAACGGGGAGCGACGGCGAGGGCGACGCCATCGGCTATCCCGGATACGCCGGCTTTGAGTTGGAGGACGGCATCTACCTTCTTGCGCCGGTCACCTGGCTTGGCTTCCTGACCCCATTTTTCGTTGCCGCCGGCATCGGCGCCGCCGTTTATTGCCTGTGGAGTCTGTGGCTGCTCGTGCGCACGCGCCGGCGCGTCTCCAGTTCCTGATAATCTCGGGTGCTTAGGAGCGCTTCTCGTTGTCAAAAGCCTGGGCCATGGCATGCCTGAGGCGCCGGCGCGCCGCATCCGCATCGGCGAGAACGTCGGTCAGCAAGCCCGCACCGGCACGTGGAAGATCCGGCACCGCCTGTTCGATGATCCAGCGCCGCTTGTCCTGGCGCACCGACTTCGGCAGCTCGAACAGTCGGCGATTAAGCTCGCACATTGTCTCGTCGTCGAAGATGCGCTCCCAGGCCTCGCGCTCTGGGCCGAAATCGAAATCGGCGCGGATGTTGTCCTTGACCCGATTTACCCGGCACTTCGCCGTCGCCGCCTCAGCGACGGCGCCATCGTCGCCGATCACGACGCCGTAGTCACGCCGCGCCGCCTCGCGGCTGACGAAGCCGACCTCGACGTCGCTTTGCACCCGTTCCGGGTCGCGTTCAAAGGGATCGCCATAGCCGCCGCCGCCCGCCATCATGAAGGTCAGCGTGTCGCCGGCGTTGACAGGCAACTGGTCGAACTTGGTCAGAATTTTCTCGTCGGCGCGTCCCAGGTTGAGAATGGCGCGCATGGGCGCACCCGGCTTGCCGCCAAGGACGCCATAGGTTGGGAAGCGCAAGCGCTCCATGCCGCGAGACAGAAAACTGCCGCCGTCGCGTAGAACCTCGACGGTGATCAGCTGGCCGACGCCGCCCCGCCACTTACCCGGCCCTCCCGAATCGGGCCATATGTCGTAATTGCGGAAGATGAGCCCCATGTCGTTTTCCACCGACTCGACGGGATGGTTGCGCATGTTGTTGAGGCTGGTGTCGCGGCCGTTGACGCCATCCTGGCCCTTCATGGCGCCCATGCCGCCGCGCATGGGCTCTATCACCTGGACCGAGCGTTTGATCCCACCTGCGTCGTATTCGGCAAGGGCGAAGGGGATGAGATCGCCGACGCTGGGCGCCGGCACGAGTTCCGGGTGGGCCTTGAGCAAGGCCCCGTTGACGGCGCCACTGACCCGAAGCGAGGGGCTGGAACGCACACCGCAGGCATCGGGGAATTCGGCGTTCATCAGGATCCCCGGCGGCACGACGGCATCGATTGCGCGGTAAAGCCCGGCGTTCTTGGCCATGGTTTGGTCGTAGGTGGTAAGGAAGTTGGTCAACCGGATGGTGATCCAGTAGCTGCGCTTGCCGTTGGTCGGCACGTTATAAGCGGCGCGCACCTGGGGATCGGTGCCGCCGAGATCGAGCTCCAGGCAGCCGTCCTTGACGGTCAACTTAACGCGGACGCGGAGCGGAATACGGGTCACCTTGTCGTCGTCCATATAGTCCCAGAACTCATAAGTGCCATCGGGGATAAGGCGCAGGACGTCGCGCGCTTTCTTGGCCGTGTAGTCCTGGAGGTCGGTCTGCGCGTCGAGGAACGTCTGAACGCCGTGGCGTTCGATAAGCTCGCCAACCCGGCCCTTGCCGGTCTCCAACGACCCCAGCATGGCCCGGATATCGCCCATATTGACCTCGGGTTCGCGGATATTGGCCTTGATAATGCCAAGGAGGTCGTCGTTCATCTTGCCGCGCTTGACGAACTTCATCGGCGGGACGCGCAGGCCTTCTTGAAAAATCTCATTGAGCGACGGCGCGATCGAGCTTGGAACGGCGCCGCCCATATCGGTCGAATGGACCATGCACCAGCCATAGGCAACGATTTTCTTGCCGTGGAAATAGGGCCGGATCAGGTGAATATCCGGCAGATGGGTGGACAATCCATGGGACGTATAGGGATCGTTGGTAATGATGACGTCGCCGGGGTCGAGGTTGGGAACCGCCTTGATGGTCGGCGCAAAGGGGGTGTCGATAAGAAAGTTCATCGACGCCGAGGCGGCATGGCCGAACAAATCGCCGGCCGTATCCAGGAGTGCGACGTCAAAGTCGTCGGCCTCCTTGACGTAGATCGAGCGCGATGCACGTTTGAGCGCGAAGTACATCTCCTCGGCGATCGCGACGACCTTGTTGTTGAGGATCTCGAGGGTAATCGGATCAAGTTTCATGGCGATTGCTCCGGGCCAAATGCTTAAACCATGGCACGACTGAGATACCGGCGCGCCGCGTTCGCATCGCCGAGAACATAATCCAGCAAGGCTCGGGCGGTCCCGACATGGGACCGCCCGATGTTCTTTTCGCTACTTCTTCGTAACGTACATGCCCATGGTGCGTTCGTCGGTCCGCGCCACGTACGTCAAATCGGGGCTGTGGGCCCAAACGTTCACTTGATAGTGAAGCGGAATCAACGACACATCTTTGGTAACCACTCGGGCGACGTCCTGCAGCAGGCCCTCGCGCGCCTTGTTGTCGAGGGTTTGCAGGGCTTTTTCGAGAGGCTTGTCGAACTCAACGTTCGAATAACCAACCTTGTTGAACCCGCCGTAGTTCTTTGCTTTGACCTGGGTATGAAGCAGGGACAACAGGGCCGCCGACGCCTCGCCGGTGTCGGAGCCGTAACCGAGTAAGTGCAAGCTGTAATCCTTGATATTCGAGAAAAACGTTGCCTTGGGCTCGGTATGGACCTGGCTCTTGATCCCCACCCTGGTCAGCATCCCAGCGACCGTCTCGGTGATTTTTGCGTCGTTGACGTAGCGGTCATTGGGGCCATGCACCATCAATGTGAAACCATTGGGATAGCCTGCTTCGGCCAACAGCTTCTTGGCCTGCTCGGGATCGTAATTATCGGCCCCGATGCTCGGTTCGTAACCGAACATCCCTACGGCGGCAACCTGGCCCGACGGAGCGCCAGCTCCGTCCATGACCCGTTCAACGATCGCCTTTCGGTTGATGGCGAGCGAAATGGCCTGGCGCACCTTCAGCTTAACGAACGGGTTGGGCATCTCCTTGCCGTCGTTGGTCTTGGCGTAGGGCGTCGGTCTCTTCCTCTGGTCCAGATTCAAGAATATGACCCGGTTCCCGGCGATCTCGCTGACCGCCAATTTGGGGTTTTTCTTAATCGACTGGTAATCGGTAGTCGGCACGTAGTCGATCAGGTCCACGTCGCCACTCAACAGCGCGGCCAGACGAGACGGGTCTTTTACAATCGTCTTATAGACGATCTTGTCCCAGGCCGGCTTGTCGCCCCAATAATCGGGATTCCTGGCCAAAACAACCCGGTCGCCCTTGACCCACTCGACGAACTTGTAGGGACCGGTGCCCATGGCCGCCTTGCCGTTGTTGTAGTCCGCGGTCGGCGCCATGGCGAACTTGCTTGAGATCATCGGCGCCACCGAAAGGTAGCGGGCCATCAGGGGAAAAACGGACCCGTTGGTCGTGTGGATGGTGTGGTCGTCGATCATCGTGTGTTTGATGCCGAGAATGAAGCGGTTTGCGGGCGATGCCGACTTGACGCGGCCCGCTTCGGCGCGCTCGGCGTTGGCAACGACGTCGGCGGCGGTGAACGGTGAGCCGTCTGTCCACTTGACGCCCTTGCGCAGCTTGATCTCCCACACCTTGTCGCTGATGGGCTTCCACGAGACGGCGAGGGAGCGCTTCAAATTTTGATGCTCGTTCTTCTCGATCAGGTACTCAAACGTGTGAGAGTTGACCTGTTGATTAGACGATGTCTGGAAGTAATGCGGGTCAATTGATGTCGTTTCGTTGCGCGTACCGATGGTTAGGGTGTCCGCCGTCGCGGTTCCGGCAAACGACGCCGCCATGAGGGCTCCAGTCAAGACGGTCAATAGTTTTTTCATCAATAATCCCTCCAATTGGGTGTGTTTGGATAGCCTCCGGTGTTTGCCTCGGTTATTTTACTATCCGCCTAACGAAATCCCGGCCGGGACTCCGAAATTCTTACACCGCCCCCGCAGGATGCACGTCGCGTCCTGCGCGGACGAACCTTCTTTTCGAATGTCCATGTTGTGACCGTCGGAGCAAGAGAGTCAAGTCCGCCGCCGCTTCTCCCGTTCCCACGATCGGGCCGACTTTGGGTGGTTAGGGGCGCTTCTCGACGCCGAACGCCTCTGTCATGGCATGCCTGAGACGCCGGCGCGCCGCATCCGCATCGGCGAGAACGTCGGTCAGCAAGCCCGCACCGGCACGTGGAAGATCCGGCACCGCTTGTTCGATGATCCAGCGCCGTTTGTCCTGGCGCACCGATTTCGGCAGCTCGAAAAGTCGGCGGTTGAGTTCACACATGGTCTCATCGTCAAAGACACGCTCCCAGGCCTCGCGCTCGGGGCCGAAGTCGAAATCGGCGCGGATGTTGTCCTTGACCCGGCTTGCCCGGCACTTCGCCGTCGCCGCCTCATCGACGGCACCATCGTCGTCGATCACGACGCCGTAATCGCGCCGCGCCGCCTCGCGGGTGACGAAACCGACCTCGACGTCGCTTTGCACCCGTTCCGGTTCGCGCTCAAAGGGATCGCCATATCCACCGCCGCCCGCCATCATGAAGGTCAGCGTGTCGCCGGCGTTAACCGGCAACTGGTCAAACTTAGTCAGTTTCCTCTCGTCGGCGCGTCCCAGATTGAGGACGGCGTTCATGTGCGCACCGGGCTTGCCGCCAAGAACGCCATAGGGTGGGAAGCGCAGCCGCTCCATGCCGCGTGACAGAAAACTGCCGCCGTCGCGCAGAACCTCAACGGTAATAACCTGGCCAATACCGCCCCGCCACTTACCGGGACCGCCTGAATCTGGCCGAATGTCGTAGTTGCGGAAAATGACGCCCATGTCGTTCTCGACTGCCTCGACGGGGTGATTGCGCATGTTGTTGAGGCTGGTGTCGCGGCCGTCGACGCCATCCTGACCCTTCATGGCACCCATGCCGCCGCGCATGGGCTCGATCACCTGGACCGAGCGCTTGACCCCGCCGGCGTCGTATTCGGCAAGGGCAAAGGGCATGCTGTTGCCGCCGCTGGGCGCCGGCATGAGGTCCGGGAGGGCCTTGACGATGGCCCCGTTGATGGCGCCGCTGACCCTGAGAGAAGGGCTGGAACGCACGCCGCACGCATCGGGGAATTCGGCGTTCATCACGATCCCCGGCGGAATGACGGCCCGAACGGAGCGGTAAAGCCCTGCGTTCTTGGCCATACTTAGGTCATAGGTGGTGAGAAAGTTGGTCAACCGGATGGTGATCCAGTAGTTGCGCTTGCCATTGGTCGGAACGTTGTAGGCGGCGCGCACCTGGGGGTCAGTGCCGCTAAGATCGATGTCGAGCTTGCCGTCCCTCACCGTCATCTTGACGCGCACGCGCAGTGGAATACGGGTCACCCTGTCGTCGTCCATGAAATCCCAGAATTCATAGGTCCCGTCGGGTATAAGACGCAGGACGTCACGCGCTTTCTTGGCCGTGTAGTCCTGGAGATCGGTCTGTGCGTCGAGGAACGTCTGAACGCCGTGGCGTTCAATGAGTTCACGGACCCGGGTCCCGCCGGTCTCCAAAGAACCCAACATGGCCCTAATATCGCCCATGTTGACCTCAGGCTCGCGGTTATTGGCCATGATAATGTTAAGGAGGTCGTCGTTCATCTTGCCCCGCTTGACGAACTTCATCGGTGGGATACGTATACCTTCTTGGAAAATCTCACTGAGCGACGGCGCGATCGAGCTTGGAACGGAGCCGCCCATGTCGGTCGAATGGACGAAGCACCAGCCGTAGGCAACGATTTTCTTGCCGTGGAAATAGGGTTGGATCAGGTGAATGTCGGGCAGATGGGTGGACAGACCATGGGACGTATAGGGGTCGTTGGTAATGATGACGTCACCCGGCTCAAGGTCGGGAACCGCCTTAATGGTCCCTGCAAAGGGGGTGTCGATAAGAAAGTTCATCGTCGCCGAGGCAGCGTGGCCGAACAGATCGCCGGCCGTATCCAGGAGCGCGACGTCGAAGTCGTCGGCCTCCTTGACGTAGATAGATCGCGATGCGCGCTTGAGTCCGAAGTACATTTCTTCGGCAATTGCGACGACTTTGTTGTTGAGGATCTCAAGGGTAATTGGATCAAGTTTCATGGCGATTGCTCCGGGCCAAATGCTTGGGCCATAGCACGAGCGAGACGCTGACGCGCCGCGTCCGCATCGGCGAGAACATCATCTAAAGAACCTGCCCCGGCGATCGGCAGGTCGGGCACTGTTTGTTCGATGATCCAACGCCGTTTGTCCTGGCGGACCGATTTTGGCAGCGCGAGAAGTCGGCGGTTAAGATCGCACATGGTGTCGTCGTCGAAGACCCGTTCCCAGGCCTCGCGCTCGGGGCCGAAATCGAAATCAGCGTGAATGTTGTCCTTGGCCCGACTGGCCCGAAGCTTCTTCGTCGCCGCCACGTCGAGCGCACCACTGTCGCCGATCGCGACGCCGTAATCGATCCGCGCCCGGGCGCGGCTGACGAAACTCATCTCGACGTCCTGGCACACCGCTTCGGGATCGCGTTCAAAAGGATCGCCATAGCCACCGCCACCCGCCATCAGGAAGGAGACGGTGTCTCCGGCGTTGACTTCCAACTGGTCGAACTTGATCAGTTCCTCTTCGTTCTTGCGCCCATGATTGAGGATGGCGCGCATGCGCGTACCCGGCTTGCCGCCGCCGACGCCATAGGCCGGGAACCGAAGCCGTTCCATGCCACGTGACAGAATCCTGCCACCGTCACGCAGGACCTCGAATTCAAGGATCTGACCGACGCCGCCCCGCCACTTGCCAGCCCCCCCTGAATCGATACGCACATCATAGCGGCGGAAGACGAGCCCCATTTCATTCTCCACCGTTTCGACGGGATGGTTGCGCATGTTGTTGAGGCTGGTGTCGCGGGCATCGACGCCGTCCTGGCCCTTCATGGCGCCCATGCCGCCGCGCATGGGCTCGATCACCGCAACCCGGCGCTGGTCACCCTTCTCTTCGAATTCCGAAAGCGCCAGGGGCATGGTGCTGCCGTCGCTGGGCGCCGGCAGGAAATCGGATCCGGCCTTGAGGATGGCGCCATTGATGGCGCCGCTGATCCTGAGCGGGGGATTCGAGCGCACACCGCAGGCGTCGGGGAACTCTGCGTTCATCAAGATCCCCGGCGGGACAACGGCATTGATGGAGCGGTAGAGGCCGATATTCTTGGCCATGGTCTGGTCGTTGGTCGTAAGAAAGTTGGTCACCCTGAGACTGATCCAGTAGTTGCGCTTGCCATTAGTCGGCACGTTATAGGCGGCACGCACCTGGGGGTCGGTGCCGCTGAGATCTATTTCCATGCGGCCGTCCTTGACGGTCAGTTTGACGCGGACGCGGAGCGGAATGCGGGTCACCTTATCGTCGTCCATATAGTCCCAGAATTCATAAACTCCATCAGGTATGCGCCTAAGCACTTCGCGCGCTTTTGCCGCCGTGTAATCCTGAAGGTCAGTCTGAGCGTCGAGGAAAGTTCTCACCCCATGGCGCTTAATCAGTTCGCCAACCCGGCCCTCGCCGGTCTCAAGCGCTCCCAGCATGGCCTTGATATCGCCCCTATTGACCTCCGGCTCGCGGTTGTTGGCCATGATGAGCGCCATAAGGTCATCGTTCATCTTGCCCCGCTTTAGGAATTTCATGGGCGGAATGCGCAAGCCTTCTTGAAAAATCTCACTCAGCGACGGCGCGATCGACGATGGCACGACGCCGCCAATATCGGTGCAGTGGACGAAACACCACCCGTAGGCGACGATCTGTTTGCCATGGAAATAGGGCCTGATCATATGGATGTCGGGCAAGTGTGTGGAGAGCGCCCCGGACGTGTAGGGATCATTGGTAATAATCACGTCGCCCGGCTCCACGTCGGGAACCGCCGCGATGGTCGGCCTGAAATCGGTGTCGATAAGGAAATTCATGGTGGACACCGAGGGATGGACGAATAGATCGCCCGCAACATCCAGAAGAGCCACGTCGAAGTCGTCCGCTTCCTTTACATAGATCGAACGCGACGCGTGCTTGAGCCCGTAGAACATCTCATCGGCGATAGCGACGACTTTGTTGTTGAGGATCTCAAGCGTGACCGGATCCAGCTTCATGACGCCTCCCTGATTATCTTTTTTGCCACCCCACATTATTAAATTCATGGGGCACTTGACGATTAGCCTAGTCGCAACCAAACAACCGGGCAAGCCATGCCCCTACCCTTTCAGATCGGCCCGGAGGCGCCAATAAGAATATGCGGCAAAGGCAGGTGCACCGGTGGCGGCGGCAACGAGCAAAGGCACGCTGCCACCCAGCACGACAGCCAGGGGCACGAACACCAGGGCATCGTCAGGATCGAAACCGGCCACGGGTTGGGTTGCACCGGCCTGCGGCCCGGCCCGCTGGAACAACCAAAATGTGAGCGCCACGGCAAGCCCGGCGACGATCCCCATGGGAATGGCCCAGGCCCCGAGAATACTATCGCTGAGACCAATACCAAGACCGATGAAAACCAGGGTTTCGCTCAGCAGGTCCGATAGCAAATCAAAGTTGTGTCCCCAAGGTGTCGTCTTGCCCCCGAGGCGCGCCAACTCACCATCGGCGCGGTCGAAGAGCATGGAAAGGATAAAAAGGCCGGCGCCGCAGTACTGCCATGGCTCGGTGCCAACGGCAAAGGCGCCGGCGGCGCTCAATCCAGTAAGCAGGCGCAAGCTGGTCAACTGGTTCGGCGTCACCGGCGTGCCAACCAGAGGCCTGACCAGGACCCGGACGCCGCGGTGTATCCATGTGTTGTGGCTCATAGTCGTTGCCCCATCGGCACGGCGGGGAAGGCCTTCCGGGGCCCAATTGTCTAAGCGATATCTTGCCCGCTTACCCCGGTAGACTGGGCCAGTATACGCGGCAGGATCTGTTTTTCAGCGCGCAGCAGATCGCTCGGAAAATCGATTTCGATCCACGGGATACCCGTGATGTCTTCGTACCCAAAAGTGTCGGGGGGCTCGTCCACTAAGACGTCGCGCACGGCTTCTTCGTACGTCACCCCGACATCTCCGCGTTCGACATAGGCTTCAGTGGCATCCGCAACCCGTGCCGCAATGCGGGGCGAAAGGCGCAAGAAGCCGGGCCATTCTCCGACCACGTCAAAGTCGCCCTCTACACCCTTGCCGAAATCGACCGGCTTGCCGTCCCGGATACAAAGGCGCACCGGGTCTTCGCCCGGTTCAATTTCGCGGTCGAGGAGAAAGCAATTTTCATAGCGCGATCGGATGAGGCGCTCCATCAGGTCGGGATGATAGAGGACATCGGCGTCCATGAAGAGGATCGCCTTACCGCTCCTGAGGACGTGGCGGGCGCACCACAGCGAGACGATCGGCCCGTCGCGGAAGTCCGGATTTTCGATGGCGCTGATGAAGTCTGAGCCGGCCGCCGACACCGCCTCGGCCAAAATTTCATCCTTGCGATAGCCCACCACCATCGTCAATTCCTCGACGCCGCTCGGGCGCAGAACGTCCATATGGCGCTGCAGCAGGGTTTTGCCGCCGAACGTAAGCAACGCTTTCGGCGGTTGATCACCGTCATCGCCATAGAGACGGCGTCCAACGCCCGCCGCCAGCATGATCGCTTTCATCTTCGTTCGTACCCTCTTATTGCGTTGGATAGGTTCGCCTTGTCCCCAAGGGCCGTCTTTTACCCCAATCGGCCCTTTCGTAAAAGCCTGCCAGCGTTCGAGAAGTGAATTAGGAACAGTATCCGTTCTCGCGGAACCAAGTGACGGCGTCGCCAAGAGCGTCGCCCGCCGGGCCGGGATCGTAGCCGAGTACGCGCCGGGCCTTGGCGCTCGAGAAGAACATCCGTTTCCTCGCCATGCGCACCCCGTCGACGGTAACGAACGGTTCCTTACCACCGCTTAAGCGGCTCCAAGTTTCCGCCGCGTAGGCAACGGGAAGGACTAAGCCGTGTGGCACACGAAAGCGCGGCGGACGACGGCCGGCGGCGGCCGTAACGGTACCAAGGATTTCCCTCAAGCTCATGTCATCGCCGCCGAGCACGTAGCGCTCTCCGATCTCGCCCCCCTCGAAGGCCAACAGATGGCCGGTCGCTACGTCATCGACATGGACAACGTTGAGGCCGCTATCGACGTAGGCCGGCACACGGCCCGAGGCGGCCTCGACGATCATGCGGCCCGTCGGCGTCGGCTTGACGTCGCCGGGTCCCGCCGGCATTGAAGGATTAACGATAACGGCAGGAAGGCCTTCGTCCGCAACCAGACGGCGGACCTCCTCTTCGGCCCGGAACTTGGACTGTTTGTAAGGACCAATCATGTCGGCGAAGGCGACAGGGGTTTCCTCGTCCGCCGGTTCGCCCTCGGCCCTCAAGCCAAGGACCGCCACGCTGCTGGTGTAGACGATGCGCGTCGCCCCGGCGTCAGCTGCGGCGCGTAGAACGTTGCGGGTGCCGTCCACGTTGGTCGCGAACATCTGTTGGGGTTCACGCGTCCACAGGCGGTAATCAGCGGCGACGTGAAACAAGGCGACGCATCCCTTTGCGGCGCTCTCAAGGGAAACGCGATCAGCCAAGTCTCCGATTGCCTCATCAACGTCCAACCCCTCTATGTTACTCCGGTCACTGTTCGGACGCACCAGAACGCGCACCTCGAAACCCCGACGAACGAGCTTTCTCACCACCGCCGCGCCGACGAACCCCGTTGCTCCCGTAACCAGTATCGTCATTGCCCGCCAATCCACTCTTTCGAAGAAAGGCGCCGGCATCGCGGCGCAGTTACGCCCATGGCGACCGATCCGTCCCGCGATACGCAGCGAAAGTTTAAGAAAACCGCATAGAAGGCACGAAAATATAGCACGGAGATAAAGCTTGTCACTCGCGGGGCGCAATCGTCGGACAAAGACCCCGTACAAATTGGGGGCGAAAAAGCCTGCCGGCCGGGGGTATCATGTTCTCAGTGAAGGCGCGCGAGGCTTTGGCCAAGAGACCTTGCAAGCACCTTTCCTTTCCCTATCTTTTGTAAGTCCCTTACTCTTGGCCGACAGACGACCGACAAGGATGCAAAACGTGGGCGAACGCGAAAAGGTAGGAATGCGGGTCATACTGGCCAAGCCGCGTGGATTTTGCGCCGGTGTGGAACGAGCGATCGAGATTGTCGAACGCGCCCTAGATCTTTACGGGCCGCCGGTCTACGTCCGCCACGAGATCGTTCATAACAAACGTGTCGTCGAGACGCTGCGCGCCAAGGGCGCGGTCTTTGTCGAGGAACTGGACGAAGTCCCAGATGACGCCGTCACCATATTCAGCGCCCACGGCGTCTCGCAAGCCGTGGAGGACCAGGCCAAAAAGCGTAATTTGCCGGTTATCGACGCCACTTGCCCCCTTGTCTCCAAGGTGCACAAGGAAGGACAGCACCACGAACGTAAAGATCGCCAGATTATCCTTATCGGTCACGCCGGCCATCCCGAGGTTGAGGGCACCCAAGGCCGTATCCCAGGAGGCGTCCTTTTGGTCACTAGTGCCGAGGACGTGGTCCACCTAACGGTGCGCGACCCCGACAAGCTGGCCTATGTAACGCAGACGACGCTCAGCGTCGACGATACCCGCGACGTGATTGAGGCGCTGAAGAAACGATTTCCCAGCATCGTCGGACCCGACGTCAAGGACATTTGCTACGCCACCCAAAATCGACAGCAAGCGGTGCGCCAGTTGGCTGCCGAGGTTGATCTCCTGCTCGTCGTGGGCGCGCGAAACAGTTCCAACTCCAACCGCTTGCGAGAGATCGGCTCGCAGATGGGGATTCCCAGTTACCTTGTCGATGATGCCGAAGGCCTGGACCCGTCGTGGCTCGAAGGTGTCCGGACCGTGGGCCTGACCGCCGGCGCCTCGGCGCCCGAGGAATTGGTCAAGGAGCTGGTTGGGCGGTTGACCGACCTTGGTACGGTCGCCTTCGAGGAGTTTGCCGGAGTCGAGGAGCGGGTACAGTTCAAACTGCCCCCGCAGTTGACTCGGGCCAATCGCGGCAATCGCAAGCGTGCCTAAGAACAATCCACAATAGCAACAGAGGTTTCCGTGGCCGTTCCATTGATCCAACAAATCCGCGTCGGCGGCTACGTCATGAAACAACGCCTGAGAGGGGTGAAGAAGTATCCCCTGGTGTTGATGTTGGAACCTCTGTTCCGTTGTAATCTGGCCTGTCCCGGCTGCGGCAAGATCGACTATGAGGACGACATTCTCAACCGGCGGCTTAGTTTGCAGGAATGCCTCGACGCGGTGGACGAGTGTGACGCGCCGGTGGTCTCCATCCCCGGCGGCGAGCCCTTGCTGCATAAAGAAATCAGTGAGATCGTCGAGGGCATCATCCAACGCAAGAAGTTCGTCTATCTGTGCACCAACGCGTTGTTGTTGGAAAAGAAACTCGATCTCTTCCGGCCCACGCCCTATCTTACTTTTTCAGTGCATTTGGACGGATCCGAGGAACATCACGACAAGGCCGTCGACCAAAAGGGCGTCTTCAAACGCGCCGTCTCAGCCATTCGCTTGGCGCATGAACGGAGCTTCCGGGTCAACGTCAACTGCACACTTTTTGATCAAATGACGGCGCCCGAGATCGCCAGCTTCTTCGATTTCGCCACCCATGACCTGGGTGTGGAAGGTATTACGGTCTCGCCCGGCTACGCTTACGAGCGCGCTCCAGATCAAAATCACTTCTTGAGCCGGCGTAAAACAAAGCAATTGTTTCGCGATGTCTTCCGGCTTGGCAAGGGCAGGAAGTGGCGCTTCAGCCAATCGACGCTTTTCATGGATTTCTTAGCCGGCAACCAGGAGTATCGCTGCACACCCTGGGGCAATCCGACGCGCAACATCTTTGGTTGGCAACGCCCGTGTTATCTCTTGAGCGAAGGCTACGTCCAGACCTTCCGCGAGCTCATGGAAGAGACCGCGTGGGACACATACGGCACCGGCAACTATGAGAAGTGTGCCGACTGCATGGTCCATTGCGGTTACGAGGCGACGGCGGTCACCGATACCGTGGCACATCCGTTGAGAGCGCTTCGGGTGGCGTTGAGCGGCCACGAGACCGAAGCGCCAATGGCACCCGAGATCCCACTTGGCGATCAACGCCCGGCCGAATACGTGTTCGAGGGTTTAGTGAAACGACTATCGGAGACCGAAACCGGGTCCCGAGAGCATAGCGACGCGGCGTAAGCCGGCGCGCGCGCGCCGGCTGTCCCATCCCAAACCGGCCACGATCGGCCATGCCCAAGGCCGAACCAACAAACCGGCTGCCAGGACCCATGGACGAAGGCCACCATCGGCACCGACGCCACGCAACACCCATGCGGGAACGGAACGCCCGGCTGTGTCGGCAACCGCGCGCAACGCCAGAAACGGCAGCCCCGCCTCCGCGGCAACTTCGGCAACGCCCACACTCTCCATATCGACGATGGCCGCTCCAGTGAGGCGCCTAAGGTTTTGTTTTGCCTCCACCGATGTCACCACGCTTTCGCTGCCGGCAATGGGCGCAACACTCACCATATCGCCGGCCCCGGCCAGAACCTCGACCAGGGATTTGCGCCACGCATTCTCGGTGGCCAAGGACCGTCCGTCGGCGGTGACGATGCGCTCGGCGATCACGATGGCGCCAGCATTCAAGTTTGGATCAAGCCCACCCCCCATGCCTAGGCTGAGGAGCGCTGTACATCCTTCCGCAATCAAAGCACGCGACGCCTTGCGGGCGGCGGCGGTGCCGATGCCGGCGCAATGCGTTGAGGGGCGGGCGGCGGCGGGGAACACAGCCAAGCAATCGCGCTCGCTAACAAGCCCGGTGATGACACCGAGGCGCGCCACTCACATTCCGAATTTTGTGAATTTTTCGTCGCCGCGGCGCAGGTTGCGGTAACGGGCCAAGGCCCACAAGGGGAAGTAAGCGCAATAGCCGTGGTAGCGCAGATAAAATATGCGCGGGAAGCCAACGGCGTTGAAGTACTCCTCCGACCATCGGCCGTTTCCGCGCGGCGCCGCCAACAAATATTCAACGCCACGGCGCACGCAGTCGCTATCCACCTCGCCCGCCGCCATCAGGCCCAAAAGTGCCCAAGCGGTTTGCGAGGGCGTGCTCTTCTTGACTTCGTCGCGGCGGTGCTGCCAGTAGGTGGCGCAGTCCTCGCCCCACCCGCCGTCCGGGCGCTGGCATGACCGCAACCATTCGGCAGCCCGACGGGCAATAGGCTGTTTCATGTCCTCACCAATAGCGTTCAGGGCACTCAGTACCGACCAGGTCCCATAAACGTAGTTATTGCCCCAGCGACCGAACCACGAACCGTTTTCCTCTTGTTGGCCCTTCAGATACTCCAGCGCCCGCGCCACCGCCGGATGCTTCCGCTCGTATCCCAATTGGGCCAGCATGCTCAAGCAACGGGCTGAAACATCGGCCGTCGGCGGATCAAGCAACGCCCCGTGGTCGGCGAAGGGTATATTTTGCAAAAAATCGTGCTCATTATCGGCATCGAAGGCACCCCAACCTCCACTACGGCTCTGCATGCCCAGGATCCACTCAGTAGCGCGCTCAATGGCTTCGCGGTAGCGCCCATTCCCGAACCGGTGAAGCGCCATCGCCACCACCGCCGTATCATCGACGTCAGGGTAGTGGTCATTCCAGTACTGGAAGGCCCAGCCACCGGGACGCACATGCCCCCGATTTGCCGTCCAATCACCTTTAACGTCGAGCACTTGTCGCCCAATTAGCCAGGAACAAGCCGCCTCGACTCTCGGACGATCAACCGGAAGATCGGCATCCATCAAGGCGTGGACGGCCAGGGACGTGTCCCAGACAGGTGACAGGCAGGGTTGGCAATAACCCATGTCGTCGTTCAAAACCAACAGCTTGTCGACCGCCTTGCGGGCGGTAACGAAATCGGGGTGGTCGTGGGCGTAACCCAGGGCGTCGAACGCCATCAGCGTATTGGCCATAGCTGGGAAAATTCCACCCAAGCCGTCCTCTCCATTTAGCCGCTCCTTGACCCAGGCCATGGCCTTTGTGATCGCCCTACGCTCCAGGGGCTTGGGACACAGGTGCTCGCACGCGCGGCCGATGCGGTCCAGCACAAGCATGGCCTCGCCCACCCAGGTACCCGTGGGATTGGTCATGTAGTGCTTTTCTTCGCCCGGCGGCCTGACGAACAATTCCTCGACACCAATGCCGCGCGGGTTGCGAGCTGCGGGCTTGAGCACCGTCAGCACGGTCAGCGGAATCATCACGGTGCGCGACCAATAGGAAACTTTGTTGATGTGGAAGGGAAACCACTTAGGCGCCAACATGACCTCGGCCCGCGTCACCGGCACGGCACGCCATGGCAGTTGCCCGAATAGGGCCAGGGCGATGCGGGTGAACACGTTGCAGCGCACCGCGCCACCATGGTTGCGGATGGCGCTACGCGCCCATGCCATGTGCGGCGCGTCGATGTCCTCGCCAGCCAACTTGAGGGCATAATAAGCCTTTACCGAAGCGCTCATGTTGAAATCGCCATCGTAATAGAGCGGCCACCCGCCGTGCTTGCCTTGGGTTGCCCGCAGGTAAGCCGCAAGCTTTGCCTCGACGGCATCGTCGATCTGATCCAGGTAATGGTTGAGCAAGATGTACTCAGCCGGAATCGTGGCGTCGGCCTCAAGCTCGAATGACCAATGGCCGTCGTCGTGCTGGCGTTCCGCTAACCCATCGACCGCTTCGGCAATAGCCACGCCCAAGGCGTCGTCCGACGCCGGTCGCTCCGCCTCCCACGGCTCGGCGGTTTGTCGCGCTATATCAATTCGTTCATCCATATGACGTTGCCCGCTGTTTTTTGTTTTTATTACTATTGATTGTCAAGTGTTTGCTCCTATGGACAGCATGGCAGCGGCGTGGCCAGAGCGCACGGCGCCTTCGATGGTGGCGGGCAATCCGGTCGCGGTCCAGTCGCCGGCCAGGAACAAGTTATGCCATTGGGTCCGTGTGCCTGGACGGCGCGCCACTTCGCCGGGCACCTGGGCGAAGGTGGCCCGCTTTTCTTTGACGATTCGATAGGGCGGCAAGGGTGCATCACCAAGATCAAGGGCGGAGGCGACATCGAACCAAAGGCGCCCGGCGATGACGTCGGCGGGTTCATCGATCAGGGCTCCGGCGGCGCTGACCGTCACCGAGGCGATATCGGCGCGCCGGAAGAGCCATTGTGTAACGCCGCCCACCAGTCCGACGATGGAAACCCCGGGCCGTTTCCGGTCGAGACGAAAATGGCCGTTGACGATGGCCCGGCTTTCTCGTGGTGTATCAAGGCCGGGAACCAGGCCGGCGGCGGCGGCCGGCGGCACGGCCAGCACAACCGCATCCAACGCCTCGACCGCGACCACATCGCCGCCTATATCGAGGCTGCTGACCCGATCGCCGGCAAGTGTCATGGCGCGCACTCGGCTGTTGAAGCGTACTGGACAGCCAAGCACACCAAGCAGCGACAATGCCGGATCGACAAAACTTCGAGAGAGACCCTCGGCGGCAATGCGAGGCCGGCAGGCGGACTCGCCCCGCCCAAAAGTCTCACGCAGCACCGGCCACAATAGGGCGGCGGCTCCTTCTTCGACCGATGCGTTGAGGACCGCCACTACCAGGGGTTCCCAGAAACGGCGATAGAGGGGGCGCGCGGTATCCAGGCAGTCGGCGACGGTGGCCCCAGCATCGGCGAAAGCAAACCGCAGACCGCGCAGGTAATCGCCGGATCGGCTATCGGGAACCCGGCGGTGGGATGAGAATATCCACCATGGGATGGGTCCGGCGTTGGGGCGTAATGTCCACGCAAGACCGCTCTCCAAATCAAGGAAGGGAAATTCAGCACGCGGCGGACCGGCCAGGCTGTCGGTGGCACCGATCTCGTCCAGATAAGCCAAGGCGGCGCGATTACCACTGAGCAACAGATGATTACCGTTGTCGATAACACGATCCAGCGCCGCATCATGAAACGACCGGCAGCGGCCGCCGGCCTGACCCGCCGCCTCGTAAATGCACACCCGGCGCCCGGCTCGTGCCAACCGCACGGCACACGATAGTCCCGCGACTCCGGCCCCAACCACGTGAACGGTGCCCACCACCCCTAGTGTCCTGGATCAGAAGTTCGTGGCATATACGATCGCATTTCCCGTTCGCTCGGCAGGAAGGAAGGCGCGGGCGATGCCTTTGCATCGGCGAGCCTTTCTGACCCACCGAGGGGACGGGAAATGCGACCCGGCGGGCGGCTTTCCAAGCCCCCCGGGGACACGGGGTGCCCCCGTATTCGAAATGCGGGGGGCGCCCCCGCGACCCCCGGCGGCGTTGCGCGGCGCTTGTGATGGTCCCCCATCACGGCGCGCCCCGCGCCTAGCCGGATGAACTCGGAAGGCCGTCGTATATACCACGAACTTCTGATCCAGGACACTAGATCACCCCGTAACGGAGCAGGACCCACAATTTCTCCGCCCACGACAACTTCACCGGCTGATCGAGATCTTGCCAGCCGCGGCGCGACAGTCCAAGAAAGAGCCGGCGGTAAGCCTCCATCATCATGATGGCTGGACGCATTTGCCGCCGATCGCACATGGCCAGCAAGGCGGCGGCTTCTTCAAAGCGGCCTTGGGCGATGACGGCCATCTCGGCACACACCCCGGGAAGATTGGGGTGAGCGAGTACGCTACCGGCATCAGTTTCGGTGATACCGTGGGACCTGAGCAGGTCTTGGGGTAGATAGAGGCGGTCGCTCCAGGCGTCCTCACCGACGTCGCGCAAGATGTTGGTGAGCTGCAATGCTTCGCCAAGGGCCCGGGCGACACGTGTTCCGGTCTCATCATCGATACCGAAGACGCGGTTGGACAACCGGCCCACGGCACAGGCGACGCGATCGCAATAGAGCCCCAGATGGTCCCAATCGGTAATTCTCAGGCTGCGGCCCGCATCCATCTCCATACCATCAACGACAGCCAGAAAATCTTGCTTGTTGAGGTTAAATCGGACGACCGGCGCTGCAAGGGCCTGGCCGACGAGGTGTCGAGGATGTCCCGCGTAGAGACCTTCGATCTCGCTCCGCCACTCTGCCAAGCGGGCCAGCTTGTCCGACTCCTCACTCGGTTCATCGGCAATATCGTCAACCTGGCGGCAAAAGGCATAGACCGCAAACATGGCATTGCGCTTGTCGGCCGGCAGGCAACGCATGGCCGCCGAAAAGGACGAGCCCGACCGCCTAACTACGGATTCAACGTAGGCCAGGGCGTCGGGCGACGTTGTTGCAGTTGTCTCGATTGCCATGTCCCCCAATGGATACACCACGGCGGGCGAAGCGTCACCCGTCCCCCACTTGGGCAGACCCATAACGACGCCCTTTCCATGCGCCGCCCCGGCCCAGCAGATGGCGGCGCGCCGAATCGATTGTCATCAAGGTGAACATCAGGGCCGCCAATGGAAGAACAATAGCGGATGCCACCGGCCGACCGTATAGGCCGAGGGTCGGCCGATAAGCAAATGCCATCATGAGCCAGACGACCAGACCGAACGCCACCGCCCACGGATCACCACCCACCAATCCAATCAGGACGGCCAGCGGCGGCACGAGATAGGTAACGCCCATGGCGAGGACCGTTACGACGAGGACAATCCAGGAATGCCCGATCTGCGCGAAGGCGGTTCGTGCCACCGTCGACCACAGTTCCTCTAATCGATCGTAAGGGCGTAGGCTGCGAACGCGACGCGTCAGCCCGATCCAGATGGGTCCATGTTTCTTGAGCAGCCCCGCCAGGGCGCAGTCGTCGATGAGCCGATCGCGAATGGCCTCAAGCCCGCCGGCGTGATCAAGGGCTTGTCGCCGTGCCAGCATGCATCCCCCGGCGGCGGCCGCCTGTCGCCGGCTTGGATCGTTGACCCGGGGGAACGGATAGAGCTTTTGAAAGAAGAACACGAAAGCAGGAACCAAAAGCCGTTCCCATAAACTCCTGCAACGCAAAAGCGCCATAAGGGATACCAGATCCAGGTGCTCGCCCTCGGCCTTGGCCACCAGCCGACGCAGTATCGGCGGGTCGTGCTCGATATCGGCGTCGGTAAAGAGAACGTATGTGGCGTCCGGCGCAGTACCCAGGGCCGCCTCCAGCCCCTGGCGCATGGCCCACAGCTTGCCCACCCAACTCTCGGGCAAGGGACTACCGGCGACGACGGTAAGTCGTTCGTCGCCGCCGGCAGCGACGCGGGCCGCATCGGCGGTGCCGTCCCGACTGGCGTCGTCGACCACAACAACCGAGAACGGACCAGAATAGTCCTGGGCCAGCAACGAGGCGACGGCGCGCCCGATGGTCGGCGCTTCGTCGCGGGCCGGAACCACCGCCACCACCGAGGGCCAGGGTTCCGGTAGAGCCTCGTCGCCGTCCAGCCATTGATCGGCGCGCCAAAAGCCACCACGGAAAAAGAGTAGGCCCAGCCATACGACGACGGGCACTGTGGCGAGTATTTGGAAGGGGTCCATTTTAGACCAACACCGAAAGCGCGCCCCTGAGACAGCACCAGAGATACTCCGGCTTGCTCAGCACGATTCGCCGGGCCAAAGGGTCGTGCCGTCCGAGGAGCCCGGTCAGCCGCTCGGCGATCTTGACGATAGCCGCCGATTCCATGGCCAGGCGCCGGCTCACCAATCCACCGGGGAGCACCCGCGCCCCGGCGAGAAGTGTTTCCGTGGCCGCGAGGGCGCGGTCGAATACGATGCGCAACGCCACGCTTGCCGCCGGAGCATCAAGGTCCTCGACCGACGCCCCGGCATCGCCGATCCAGTCCAAAGGCAGGTAGACACGGTCCAGGCTCCGGTAATCGTCTTGGCAGTCCTGCAGGTGGTTGATGACCTGTAACGCCATGCACAGCTTGTCGGAAGGCCCATAGCCATCCCGTGAACCACCGTGCAGGTCCAAAAGATAACGGCCGACCGAGGCCGCCGAGAGCACGCAATAGCCCATCAGATCGTCCCAGTCGCGGTAGCGCGGCTTGGTCGCGTCCTGCTTAAAGGCGGCTAGAAGATGGATGCAATGGTCCGCCGTGACGTCGGTGCGGGCCAGGCTCTCGCGCATCGCGAGCGCCTTGGCGAACGCGGCCCGATCACCGCTCCGGCCCAAGAGGGCATCCTCGAATCCGTCCAGGCGGGCGATCTTCTCGTCCGCATTCAGTTTCGGGTTGTCGGCGATGTCGTCGGCGGCGCGGGCGAATTCGTAAAATACGGCGACGTGCGGGCGAAGCGACGCCGGCAGCAGCCATGAGCCAACGGGAAAATTCTCGTAGGCGACGTCCTTACCCGATGGGGTTTCGACGCTCAATGGTTGGGTGGCAAGCATGAATCGAAAGACGCCCGGCGCGCCTTCAATTGCGATCCCTGAGCTTGGCGATAAGCCCCTTGACCTCCCCGCCGTTGCGGCGAATGACAGAAGCGAATTCGGAACGCTGGGTCTGCCCCATGCTCACGCCTTCAACCATGACGTCGATGATAAGGTAACTGCCATTTCGCAATCTGAGCCGCCAGGCGACCCCAACCGGCGGTCCACCACCGGGCCGGTTGATGCTTGAAAAGACGATGGAATCGTCGTTCCGGGCGGCCTCCGTCTTGGTCACCGATAAATTTTCGCCCGAATACTTGGCGAAGCGATCGACGTAGGTATCGACGATCAAGTCTTCGAACAGCATCAGAAATTCGGCGCGTTCCTCTTCGCTCGCCTTACGCCAATAGCGGCCAAGGACGAAACGGCCAATGGTCTTCACATCGAAATGATCGTTGAGCAGTTTGCGGAAGCGTTGCACCCTTTCGACGCGCGAGATGTCGTCAATAGTCAGGGCAGCGACTGCCTTGTCGGCAAGTTTCTCGATGAACTCACCAGGCACCTCGGCGATGCTTCCTGCCCGCGCCAGGTCCTGGATACCTGTGAATAGAATGGCAACGACGAAGAAGCTCGCCCAATGACTCCGTTGCTTCACCATTCGGTTAATCCACCCGTTTTCCGCGCCGATACACTCAGCCAGACGCTCAGTTGTGTCTCGCCTCCCACCGAGGGCCGGTAATAGTGGCAAACTCACCCTCTGGAGTCCACGCCTAGCGAAAAAGCGAAGGCGCCATCAAAAGGGTATCCAGGAGTGTTCTTTGTTGTAATGCAGATAGCCCACATTGGCGCCGGCACGCAAGCCTACGCCGGTGCGGACGGGCGCCAAGATCACGTCGCCACCTTTCTGGTAATTTACGCCGACGCCGGCAACGAAGTAAAACGATCCTTCAACCCCCGGATAGCGCTGAAATAAATCGTCAGTCGATTCCAGCCCATAGACCAGGGTAAACACCTTCGATGCATTGCCACCAAAATCAAAACCTACCGACGGTCCCTGCCAATAGACCTTGGCGGTGCCGTCGGTCTTGCGGTTCAAGGTGCCATTGCCGTAACGCAGGCCGACGACGAAGGCGCCGCTGATCTCTTCGCCCGCGATGAAACCGTTGGGCCGCCCCCGGTCCTCAAAGACCTTCTGGATGACTTTGGCGAGCCCCGCCGTGGTGCCGCCAAAGAAATCGGTGGCCGCCTTCAATATTTCCTGCTCATCGAAGGTGCCGTCCGACTGAGCCGAAGCCGTCGGATTTAGGCCAAATACAACGACGAGGGCAATCAAGGCCCCGTAGATACGCTGTTCCATCACACACTCCCCCTTCGGGTATGGTCAACCGAAACAGGGTAACACGAACGGGTCAGTTCAGAGCTCCGCACCGCTCTTGAAGTAGAACTGGGCGCCCGAGCGAATACCCGACGGCCAACGTTCGGTGACCGTTTTCAGCTTGGTGTAGAAACGCACTCCCTCACTGCCGTGGATGTGGTGATCGCCAAACAGCGAACGCTTCCAGCCGCCGAAGCTGTGGTAGGCCACCGGCACCGGAATCGGCACGTTGACCCCCACCATGCCGATTTGCACCTTACTGACGAAGTCACGCGCCGCGTCGCCATCGCGGGTGAAGATGGCAGCGCCATTGCCAAAGGGGTGATCGTTAACCAATTCGATCGCCTCGTCGTAGGTCTTTGCACGTACCACAGCGAGCACCGGACCGAATATCTCGTCAGCGTAAATTTTCATGTTTGGCGTAACCTTGTCGAACAGGCAGCCGCCCATGAAATAACCGTTCTCATATCCCTGTAGGGTAACGCCGCGGCCATCGACCACCAGCTCGGCGCCCTCCTCGACGCCGAGCGCCACGTAGCCCTCGATTTTATCCAGAGCCTGACGCGTGACGATGGGCCCCATTTCGGCCTCGGGGTCGCTGTAGTGTCCCAGTTTTAGAGCGCGAACGCAGGGCGCCAGTTGGCCGACGAAGGCATCGCCGGTCTCCTCGCCGACGGTGACGGCAACCGAAATGGCCATGCAGCGCTCGCCGGCCGAACCGTAAGCGGCGCCCATGGCGGCATCGATCGCCTGATCCATGTCGGCGTCGGGCATGACCACCATGTGGTTCTTGGCACCACACAGCGCCTGAACCCTTTTTCCGTGGGCGCAACCGGTCGTGTAGACGTGCTCGCCGACCGGCGTTGAGCCGACGAAACTGATGGCCGCGATCCCCGGATCGGTGAGCAAGGTGTCGACCGCCTCCTTATCACCGTTGACGACGTTGAGCACACCCGGCGGCAGGCCTGCCTCTGTCATCAACTCAACCAGGCGCAAGCTGCACGAAGGGTCCTTTTCGGACGGCTTGAGGACGAAGGTATTGCCGCAGGCGAGGGCGACTGGAAACATCCACATGGGCACCATGGCGGGAAAATTGAAAGGCGAAATCCCGGCACAGACACCGAGCGGCTGGCGCATCGCATAGGTGTCGACATCGGTGGCGACATTTTCGTTGATTTCACCCTTGAGCAAATGCGGGATGCCGCAAACGAATTCGACCACCTCTATACCGCGCGTCACCGAGCCTTTGGCGTCGGTCAGGGTCTTACCGTGTTCCGCCGACGCCAGTTCCGCCAATTCGTCCAAGTGCTTGTAGAGCAGGTCGCGAAAAGCGAACATGATCTGTGCGCGCTTTGGTGACGGCGTCTTCGCCCAGGCCGGGAAAGCCTCGGCGGCGACGGCAATGGCTTGGCGCACCTCGTCAGCGCTGGCCAAGGGAACCTGCGCCGAGACCTCGCCAGCAGCCGGATTGAAGACATCGCCAAAGCGGCCGCTTTTGCCCTCAACTTTCTTGCCACCAATGTAGTGGTGTAGTGTCTTGCTCATCGTTTGTCCTTCCACAAGGGCTTAGCGTTCGCGGGCGGCACTCAGCCCTCGCCGATGACCTCACGCAGGGTTTCAGAGATTGTATCGACGTCCTTCTCCCCGGCAATCAGAGGCGGCGCCACGAGACCGGAATCGCCGGTGAACTTGATGTAGATGCCGGCCTCGTACAAGCGCTTCATGACATCGGCGCCGCGCGCCCCCGGCGCATCACTCGGCGCCAAGTCGAAACCGGCCAGCATCCCATAACCCCGAACGTCGGTGATCAAGGGAAGATCCTCAAGCCCATACATGGCATCCAGGAAATAAGGCGAAAGCGCGGCCCCGCGCTCAAACAGGTTCTCTTTTTCATAGATGTCGAGAGTGGCAAGACTGGCTGCGCAGGCCGCCGGATGCCCGGAATAGGTATAGCCGTGGAACAGTTCGACCGCACCCTCGGGCGCCGCGTCAACAACGGTGTCGTAGATGCCGTCGCGGACAGCTACCGCGCCCATGGGCTGGGCGCCGTTGGTCAACGCCTTGGCCAGGGTCATTACGTCCGGGGTGACACCGAAGCTTTGTGCGCCGAACGCCTTGCCGGTACGGCCAAAGCCGCAAATTACCTCGTCGAATACGAGTAAGATGCCGTGGGCGTCGCAGATTTCACGCAGGCGCTCAAGATATCCCTTGGGCGGGATCAGGAAGCCGGTCGATCCGGCGATGGGTTCCACAAAACAGGCCGCGATGGTGTTGCCGCCGTACAGATCGACGAAACGCTGCAGATCGTCGGCCAGTTCGACGCCCGTGTCCGGTTGCCCCCTGACGAAGCGATTCTCGGGCATCCAAGTGTGGCGCATATGCGCGATGCCGGGCATTACGGCGCCAAAAGCCTGGCGGTTCCTCATCAAACCACTGAGCGACGTGCCTCCGATGTTGACCCCATGGTAAGCGCGCTCACGTGAGACGAAGCGCTGGCGCTCGCCCTCGCCGCGCGCCCGGTGATAGGCCATGGCGATCTTGAGTGCCGTATCGACGGCCTCGGATCCCGAGTTGACAAAAAAGACGTGGTTGAGGTCTTCAGGCGTCAAGGCGGCAACGCGGCGGGCCAACTCGAAAGATGACGGATGGCCGAACTGGAAATGGGTGCAGTAATCGACCTCCATTAATTGCCGGGCAACAGCGTCGGCGATCTCCGGACGGGCATGGCCAGCGGCACAGCAGAACAGTCCCGACGACGCATCGAGAATCTGTTTCCCGGTATGGGTCCAGTAATGAACGCCTTCGCTACGCACAATGAGCCGGGGATTATTCTTGAATTCCCGATTAGCTGTGAACGGCATCCAGTGTTGCTCAAGCGAGTTGGCAGGGTATTGCATAGCGAGGGTTTCCTTCAAGTATAGACGAGAAAAGCCAACTAATTAAAGTACGTATTAATTAATCACTATTATATATATTTTTTCGATGGAAACGTTGGTGCTTCGGATCGTTCCCATGTTGCGGAGATTATGCAAAGACCATAAACTCCCGTCCAGTCGGAAAAACAAGGCCAAACAGAGCCTACTGGAGATCGTCATGTTAATCGGGGTTCCCAAGGAAATCAAAGTCCACGAATACCGGGTCGGCCTGGCCCCCCATAGTGTGCACGAAGTGGTCGCTCACGGCCATGATGTGATTGTCGAAACGGGGGCAGGTGCCGGCATCGGCGCCGATGAAGACGAGTACCGTCGTGCCGGCGCCACGATCACCGACAATGCCGCCGAGGTCTTCGAACGCGCCGAGATGATCATCAAGGTCAAGGAACCTCAGGCCGTAGAACGCGAAAGGCTGCGCGAAGGGCAAATTTTGTTCACCTACCTGCACCTGGCTCCCGACCCCGAGCAAACCAAGGATCTGGTTACCAGCGGAGCCGTCTGCATTGCCTATGAGACCGTAACGGCGCCTGGCGGCGGCCTGCCCCTGCTCGCTCCCATGTCCGAGGTCGCCGGGCGCATGTCGATCCAGGCCGGGGCCCATTGCCTGGAACGCGAGCAGGGCGGACGCGGCGTCCTCCTGGGCGGCGTACCGGGAGTCGAGCCGGCAAAGGTAGTGGTCATCGGCGGCGGCGTGGTTGGCGCAAACGCCACCCAAATGGCGGTCGGACTGGGCGCCGAGGTGATCGTGATCGACCGCTCCATTGAAGTCTTGCGCGCACTTTCGCAAAGAGTTGGAAACCGGGTCCGAACCGTTTTCTCGACGCGCCACGCTTTGGAAACCCATGTGCTGACAGCGGACTTGGTCATCGGCGGTGTTCTGGTGGTCGGCGCGGCGGCTCCCAAACTGGTGACCGCCGACATGGTCAAGCGCATGAAGCCGGGCGCCGTCGTTGTCGATGTCGCAATCGACCAGGGCGGCTGTTTCGAGACCTCTAAACCGACCACCCACGCCGAGCCCACCTACGTGGTCGACGACGTGGTTCATTACTGCGTCGCCAACATGCCGGGCGCCGTGCCGCGCACCTCGACCTTCGCGCTCAACAACGCCACGCTGCCTTTCATTCTGGCCCTCGCCGATAAGGGTTATCACAAGGCGTTGCTTGACGACGAGCACCTGCTGATGGGGCTCAACGTCCACAAGGGCGAGGTTACCTACGAAGCGGTGGCCAAGGACCTGGGCTACGAATACCGCGACGCGCGGGACGCCCTGGCGGCGTAAAAGGGGCGATGGCGAGCAGCCTGGCGCTGCCTACCGACTAGTCGCTAAGTTCGGACAGGATCGCCTGGAACTTGCCCGAGCGCGGACGCGGCAGTTCATCGACATAGACGAAGCGGAAGGCAAAGGCGTCGCTCAAGGCTTCGCCTAGGGCCTTACAAGCCCGCGCTTCTTCCTTCGCCGTCACCGGGCGGGTCGCCACGACCCTCACCTCGATCTCGTCAAGGGCCCGTTGCACGAGTTGGGCTTCGCGGAGGGATGGGAGGAACTTGCCGAGGGCATCATCGAAAACGAAATGATAGGACGGCCATAATTTTTCGCCGGAGGGCAAGGTCAGCAAGTTGCGGACCCGCCCGAGGACGGTCTTGATGACCGGCAGACCCCGGCCGCACGGGCAGAGACCGCCGACGACGGCATAATCGTTGATATCGTAACGGATCAGCGGCGTGGCGAAGTTGTGCAGGTCGGTGACCACGACCCGGCCGCTCTCGCCGGCTCGACATGGCCGGCCTTGGTCGTCGACAATCTCGACCAAGATGCTTTCGGCCTGTACGTGGTAGTGAGGATGTTCCGGGCACTGGAACGCGATCATGCCGACCTCCTCGGCGCTGTAGGCATCGACGATGGGGAGCCCCCAGATCTGGCGGCACTTGGCGCGTAGATCGGGATCGAGCAGTTCGTCCCTGGTGGCGACTTCGCGCAACTTGGGAAAACTGAGTCCGGTTTGGGCGCAGCGCTGAAACAAGGCACGAAGGTTGCTGGGACAGGTCAGCAAGTAGTCGGGATCGACCTGTTCGAGCCACGCCAACTGTTCGCTGATCGACGTTCTTATATCGAGTAACACCATTGGTCCGGAAACATGTCCGGGCACCCAATTGTGGGGCTCTCCGACACTGTCGGGATTAGACAACCTGGTAATACTCGCCACTTTGGCCGAGAAGTCACGGCCGTGCCAAAGATGATAGCGAAGGTTCAGCGCGGCGAAGAACAAGCCGGTAATCCGGGTTCTCTTGAATGAAACCGGCTGGCCTGTCGAACCCGAAGTGGACGCATCCTGGGCGCGACCGTGGTCCTTGGGCAGGGCGCGGCTAACCAAATCGAGCCCGCCGTCCTGGATGTCGGCGCGGGTCAAGATCGGTATGCGTCGCCAGGCTTCCATGGTCAGCCCGCCGCGCTTGAGCCCCGTCAACACACCGAGGCGATCACGGTAGAAGGGTACGGTCCTCCAGGCATGGGCCAGCAGTTTCTCGGCCTGCCTGAACTGCATGGCCTCGATGGCCTCCGGAGGCCACCACTGGCTCTGCTCGAACTGATAGTTAAGGGCCAGGATCGCGGCGGCCGGCGGCGCCGGCAGCGCCGGCCAGCCGATGCCGGAAAGCGCCGAGCGGGGGATGGAAACGCGCCGCGGCTTTTCCTTGCCGGCGCGGCCCCGATTCTTGCGCGGCGGCCGGCGGACAGTCGGTTTCTTCTTGCTCACGACACCTCTCCGCCCCCGTTGCCGATCACGCCTTCGCGCCTGAGGGTCTCGATCTCGTCGGCGGCGAAACCGATCTCGGCCATCACTTCGTCCGTGTGTTGATCCAGTCGGGGCGGCGGAGCATCGGCCCTCGGCCCGCCGTGGTCGTATGTGAACGCAGCCAGAGGAACCGTGACGTCCGCACCGACGCCGGGAACCTCGTCAAAGGTATGGAGCACGCCGCGTGATAGCAGTTGTTCCTCGCCCAAGGCCTCGTCTAGGCCGCGCACGCGAACCGCCGGCACGGCTTCACCCAAAAGCGCTTCCCATTCGTCGGCTGTCCGCGCTTTCATCGCCACGGTGATCTCGGCCGCCAAGGCGGCGCGGTGAGGGCCTTGTTCGCGGACATCGGCGAAGCGCGGGTCTTGGGCCAGGTCGGCCCGTCCAATGAGGCGGCAAAAGGTCTCGAACTGGCCCTGCATGATGGCGCCCAGCATGATGTGCTCGCCGTCGGCAGTCTCGTAACAGCTTCCCGCCGCCAAGTCATGGTCGTTGCCGTGGGGTTGAGGCGCACGGCCGGTCATAAAACACGAACCGACCAAGGGGCTCATCAGCATCAAGGCGGTGTCCAGCATGGAAACGTCGATGAATTGGCCCTTGCCCGTCCTCTCACGCTGCAAAAGCGCCGCCGAAATGGCGAAGGCCGCCATGGTGCCGGACGCATAGTCGATCACCGGGGCCCCCGCCTTGAGGGGCGCCGAGGATTCGGTCCCGGTCGTCATCATCAGGCCCGACGCCGCCTGGACGTTGTGGTCCCAGCCCGGCAGCCCGCCCTTGGGCCCAGTGGCGCCATAGGCCTTGAGCGAGCAGTAGACGAGGCGGGGGTTGAGGGCCGCCAATGCCTCGTAACCCAGATTAAGGCGATCGACGACACCGGCGCGGTAGTTCTCCACCACCACATCGGCACCCGCCACCAGACGGCGCACCACGTCCTGGCCCCGCGAAGTTTTGAGATTGACCACCAAGGACCGCTTGTTGGCGTTCTGACTCAGATAGTGATCGCCCATCAGATTTTTGCTGAACGCTTCGTCGGCGCCGCGCCGGCGCATGTACTCGCCCAGTCCCGGCGCTTCGATCTTGACCACGTCGGCACCGAGGAGCGCCAGTTGATATGTCGAAAACGGCCCCGCCAGAACGTGGGTCAGGTCGACGACTTTCATCCCTTCGAACGGCCGCATTCGCATACTCCCTCGGCCCACGACACCCGGCCGATCATCGGTCCGCAACGATCGTGGATGTCTCCGCACCCAATACTAGGTCATGTTCTCATGAAAAGGTGGCACAAGTTTGGTGTCCGCCACTGGCTACATTCGGGCGCGACCGAAACACCACCATAGACCCACTTTAAGACCCTTAACGGCGCGCAGGTCGCTGCTCAGCGCGCAGCGGCGCTCCAGCTATCGAGGACACCCTGGGCGCCGGCCATCAGAAGCTCCCGATCCCAAGCGAAGTTCAAGATGTCCTCGCGCACCTGATGACCGGCGGCTCGGACCCTGTCGTGCACGGCGTCCATACGTTTGCGCACCTCGGGGTGCCGTGGTTGTCCCGGATAGCCCGCCCCTTGGGCAAAGTCCTGAGGGCCGATCATCAGGTAGTCGATGTGGGGAACCGCCATGATATCATCAAGGTTGTCGACGCCCGCCTGGTCCTCGATCATGGCGCCGACGATGATCGTCTCGTTGGACTGCGTCATGTGGGCCGACCAATCATCGATTCCGATACCATAGTTGTTGCCGCGGCTGGACCCGCAGGAGCGCTCCCCGATGGGGCCGAAGTACGAGGCCCGGACCAGCCTCTCGGCGTCCTCGCGGGTCGAAATGTGGGGTCCGATGATTCCCCGGACGCCCCGGTCCAGATAGCGGCCGATGGTCCCCTCGGAGATGTCCGGGACACGGGCAATCGGCGTGATTCCCACCAGCTCCGCGGTTCGGCAAACCTCTTCCAGCAGCGCCAGCCCGAAACAGCCGTGCTCGCCGTCGATGAACACGAAATCGAAGTCCAGCTTGCCCAAAATCTCGACCACCGAGGCCGAGGGAAGGGTGAGACAGAAGCCGTGCGCCTTGCGCTCCTCGCGGATTGCCTCCTTGATACGGTTGGGCCGTGGCATGATGTTTACTCCTATAATCCGTGATCTTGCCGACACCTTTGAGCGTGCCTCTAAATCACTCGACAGGCAACTCGCTTGCGCTTGGCGACCAGCGTCGCGCCGACCCCCCAATGGAAGATACCA
>PVBE011800714.1_pt1 | contig 36949 bp, 35 predicted proteins | sample 1631181 | NCBI WGS metagenome assembly PVBE01 (sample SAMN08397723, study PRJNA350692) | Marine metagenome, whole genome shotgun sequencing project. | isolation source: water | place: Pacific Ocean | collected 2012-04
CTGGTAGTCGGAAGACCTTGGTTGCCGGGAAGGCTTCCATGTCAATGAAGACCATCTCGGCCCATCCGCCCCAGAGGTGCGGCGGGCGCTCAAAGCCAATCTTGCGTCCGTAGTAGGTGGGGTTCAGGCAACGATTGGAACGGGCGGGGTAGTGGACACAGTAATGACAGGTTCCACATGCCATCAGTGGCGGCATCATGACCCGATCACCAACCCGGAGGGACTGTCCCATGTAGTCGCTGGTGAGTTCAGCCCCGAGTTCTTCGATCACCCCGGCGAGTTCGTGGCCGAGGGTTAGGGGCCACGGGAGTTCGCCGGGCCAGTGGCCACGGAGGATGTGGAGGTCCGTACCGCATACGCCGCAGGCTTCAATGCGAACGAGGGCGCCGCGGGGTGGTACGACAGGTCTTGGGACTCGGCGGAGTGTTGGAGGTGTATGGGGACCGTCGAAGGTAATGACGCTTATGGAGGGCTTATTCATTGGTGATGCACCTGCTCGAGTGGTTCATCGACATGTTCCCGGTCAAAAAGTAGCAGTTTCATCGGGATAGCGCGGCTGGTTGTTGGGCTTACGAAAGCATTCTTCGGGATTCCGATTGTCACGCTATTCTTTCCTCACAGATTTCAGAACGAGTACAAGCACGTGGGCAAGATCCACCGCGTCGGCATCATCGGGTGTGGAAAAGTTGCCCGGCACCATATGGCCGCCTATCAAAACCTGCCCAATGCGACCCTGGTGGCCGTGTGCGATATGGATCGGGCGAAGGCGGAAGCTCTCACGTCACGTGCATCGAATATGGCGGTGTGTACCGATGTGGATCAGTTATGCGCTGCTGGTGTAGAGGTGGCTTCGGTCTGCACGCCGCACCCCGAGCACTGGCAGGCGGCGCAGGTCGCCCTTGAGCGTGGCGTCCACGTGATCGTGGAGAAACCCATCGCGGCCTCGCTTGCCGATGCGGATCGAATGATTGCAGCGGCCCGGGCTAGCGGCGTCAAGCTTTCGGTTATTTTTCAACGACGCTTTTGGCCGGCCGTACGCCGGGCGCGTGAAGCGGTCGATCAGGGGCATCTCGGCCGGCTTATTTTGGGCGATTGCGCGGTGAAATGGCGTCGCGACCAGGCCTATTACGAATCGGCGCCATGGCGTGGGACCTGGAATCGGGAAGGTGGCGGAGTGCTGATGAATCAGGCCGTCCACGCGCTGGATACCTTTCGGTGGCTGATGGGTCCAGTGGACTCGGTGCACGCGCGCGCGGCGAATTTTACGCACGCGTACGTAGATGTCGAGGACACGGTGGTGGCCACCATGCAATTTTCCAGCGGGGCGCTGGGCACTTTGATCGCGACGCTCTGTGTCGATCCTCCTGTGGTCTCCCAGATTCATATTCACGGTGACAACGGGAGCAGTGTGGGGATCCGGGAGAATGGCGAAACTGGGGCCGGGGGCACCAGTCTCTGGAACGTTCGAGGATGGCCGATGCAGGCCGACTGGCAGTTGGAAGGCCAGATGGAGACCGGAATGCCCATGTTTCATCAGATGCAGTTAGCGGATTTCCTTGGCGCGATCGAGGAAGATCGTGACCCGCTGGTTACGGCGGCTTCTGGCCGGGCCTCGTTGGAACTGATTCTGGCAATCTATGCGTCGTGGCACACGGGTGAGCAGATCCAGTTGCCCCTGCCTGCTGACCCACCGCTTCCCCAGGCAGGAGACCGGCCGGCAGGGCTGGGATAAAAGTTGTTCCCCGTTGTGTTCTCGGTATGGAGCCCGCCGTAGGTCTGAGGAATTGACCGACGGTGCAAGACCTGATCAAATGCGCGTGATCGAGGCTGATGGATGTGATCGGCATGGCACACGAAAATCTTAGAGCGGTGGTCGTAGGTTGTGGGGTCGGGCGTAACCACGCGGATGCATATATTCAGGCCGGGACCGCCGACCTTGTTGGGATCTGCGACCTCGATGAGAGTCGGCTCCATGCGGTGGCGGATGAGCATGACGTTGAGGCGCGATACACGGATTTTGAAACGATGCTGGCGGAACAGCAGCCGGATCTCATCAGTATTGCGACCGAGCAGTCGTCCCATGCCGCACTCACGATTATGGCGGCTACCCGCTACGCGCCGAAGGGGATCCTGTGTGAAAAGGGTATGGCGAACAACATGGGAGAGGCCCGGGCCATGCTGGCGGCATGTGAGCGTCATGGCGTCAAGCTCATCATTGGCCACGAAAGTCGCTACCTGACGCAGATACAGCAGGCGCGTGAGCTGATTGCTGACGGGGCTATTGGGGACGTCAAGATGTCACATGTCTGGTATGAACAAGGCGGCATGATGAACCAGATGTGTCATGGGTGTGATCGGGCCTTGTTCATCATGGGTGACCCGGACCCTAAGTGGGTGATGGGGAATATCCAACGGGACTCTGACCGCTGGGAGCGCGGATGGCCGGCCGAGGAGCGGGCCTTCGGTATTGTCGGGTTTGCTGATGGGTCGCGCCTCGTGTTGGAAGGCGAGACGCCAGCGTCTGGTGGGATGGAAAAACACCGCCACACAGTCGTTGGTACCGAGGGCATGCTAATCGTACGAACTGAAGGAGAAGCGATTAAACCGGGAGAGACACCGAATGATCCGATCGGGTTACGGGTCCATCGCGCCGACGGTCGGGTTGAATCATTTGAATTTCATGGTGATCCCTATCGGGACGCGCGACGGCGCGAAATTGACGCGTTTGTGCGATGGGTCGCGGGTGAGGCCGACGGCCATTATCAGGAGGCTCGCTGGTGCATTCGGACCCAGGAAATCCTGATGGCAATCTACGAGTCGGCGCGTTCCCACAGTCTGGTGGACTTGCCGATGAAGACGCGGACATCGCCGCTGGTTGAAATGATCAGTAGCGGCGCGTTGCCAGTTCAGAGCCCGGGCCGCTACGACATTCGCCATGTGACCTCCCTGCCCTCAGACCACGGCAGTTAATCGGAGAAAACCCGTTCGGTTCCTAATGAACGATGTGGTTGCTGAGGATGCTGGGTCTGGCTAGTCGAGAAATTCTTCCCGAACCGGGCTAAACACTTCGAGGATCAACGAGTCCTCGAGGGCGTGTGCTGCATGTTCGACGTCACCAGGTACGACCCAAGATCCACCGGCCTCGCAAATGCCAGTCTCGCCGTGCATGGATACCTCGATGCGGCCTTGCAGGCAGAAGCTCAGTTGCTCGTGTGGGTGCGAGTGGAGCTCGGCTGTTGTGCCCTTGGGGAGGATCGTTTGGATCGCCGACATGCGGTCGCCGTGCGCGAGCGTCTTCCGTTCGATACCCGGAAAAGGCGTGTCTTTGGCCGTCACATCTTCTACGTTGACTATTCGCATTGCACTTCCTCGAGTTTCTGGCAGGGCGACGTACGGGTAACAGGGAAGCCCGGATGTACGCCCTTCGGCCAATTTGAGGTTATTCCCAGTCTAGTTACACTCACTATGGCAAAAAAACGGCGCTTGAACGATCTCCAGGGCTCGAGGGAAATGACGTAATGCCGACCTTTCTCAATCCCCGATGGCCCGTGCTCAAGTCCTATAGTTCCGATCATCTCACGCATATCGCTCTTCCTCTCGGAGGCCTTGGCACCGGTACGGTGTCCCTGGGTGGGGCTGGCGACTTACGTGATTGGGAAATCGTGAATCGCCCGGCAAAGGGCTGGCGGCCTGGGAAGGCTCGGGCTGGTATGCCGATGGATCGAACCGACACCTTCTTTGCGCTGTATGTGCAATCGAAGAACCAACCTGCGGTGGCCAGGGCCCTCGAAGGCCCGGTACATCCCACAGAATATGCGGGCTCTCATGGTGCCCGTGGCGCTAACAGTGGGCTTCCGAGATTTCAGCATGCCGAGTTTCACACGGCATACCCACTCGGGCAGGTCACGCTGACAGATTCTGCGGTGCCCTTGGATGTGCGTTTGGAAGCCTTCAATCCCCTGATACCTGGTGATACCGATGCGAGCAGTGTTCCGGTGGCCGTTCTCCGGTTTGTGCTCTCCAATGGCGGACAGGAAGCGCTTGAGGCTGCGGTATGCGGAAACCTTGAGAATTTTCTGGGGACCGACGGCTCCTATGGGCGGCCGGTAAAGAACGTCAACGAGTTCCGCGAGGATGGCCTTCGGGGTATCTTCATGCGACCCGGGGATGTTTCCCCGAACAGCGAGCAGTGGGGCACGGTCGCGCTCGCGACGACGGCTTCAGACGTGACCCATCGAACGGCGTGGCCCATTCTGCCGTGGGGCGATAGCCTGCTCGATTTTTGGGATGATTTCGCCAGCGATGGTCGGCTCGACCCACGTGTCGCCGAGCCTGAAATGGGTCGCGATCCCTCACCATTTGAAGAAGGTCATGAGGATAGTCCGGTGGGTTCGATATCGGCCGCAGTGACGGTGCCGCCCGGCGAGAGTGTGGCTGTCACCTTCTTGCTGGCCTGGCATTTCCCCAACCGGATGTCTTGGGATCAGCTGCGGCAGTGTGATCCTGAGGACGCGGCGTGCTGCAGTTGTGACGACGACGAAATTAGCCAGGATTTCATCGGCAATTACTATACGACCCAGTATGCCGACGCGTGGGACGTCGCGAAGCGCACCGGTGCGCTTCTTGATGATCTCGAAGCTCGGACGGTGGCGTTTGTCCGCGCATTTTCGGAGAGCGATCTGCCGGCGGTCGTCAAAGAGGCGGCGCTGTTTAACCTCAGTACCCTTCGCACGCAAACCTGCTTTCGTACCCCGGACGGGCGCTTTTACGGCTGGGAAGGGGGCTTCGACGATAAGGGATGTTGCCCGGGCTCCTGTACCCATGTGTGGAACTACGAGCAGACCACGGCTTTCCTATTTGGTGATCTCGCACGGACGATGCGCGATGTGGAATTCAGCCATGCCACCGATGCGATCGGGCTCATGCCGTACCGCGTGATCCTTCCAGTCAGTGAGCGATCCCAAGAATTTGGGTGGGCTGCTGCCGATGGGCAGATGGGCTGCATTATGAAGCTGTTTCGCGATTGGCAGTTGTCGGGCGACGAGGAGTTCCTTCGTCAACAGTGGCCGGGTGCACGTCGGGCACTCGAGTTCTGCTGGATTGAAGGCGGATGGGATGCTGACCGTGATGGAGTGATGGAAGGCTGTCAGCACAACACGATGGATGTCGAATATATCGGGCCGAACCCCCAAATGACGGGCTGGTATCTCGGGGCGCTGCGAGCGTCGGAAGAGATGGCCATGCATCTTGGTGAAGATGACTTTGCGAGCGAATGTCGGCGGCTTTTTAACCACGGCCGTGTGTGGATGGATGCCAACTTGTTCAATGGCGAATATTTTGTGCAGGACGTCCGGCCGGAGCCTGACCTCAAAAACATTGCGGCTGGACTTCGTAATGAGATCACCATTGGGGCTCGAAATCTCAGTGATCCGGAACGGCAATTAGCCTCGGGTTGTCTTGTGGATCAGCTCGTGGGCCAAGCTTTTGCTCATGTGGCCGGGTTGGGTTATTTACATGACCCTAAGCATGTTGCCACGACGCTCGAGTCCATTATGAAATACAACTTTCTTGAGAGCTTCAGCGGGCACTTTAACCATTTGCGAAACTTCGTCCTCGGGAATGAGGCGGGTCTGCTCATGGCCAGCTATCCGCACGAGCGTCCGGTACAACCCTTCCCGTATTACAACGAGGTCATGACGGGTTTCGAATACACCGCGGCGGTCGGCATGCTGTACGAGGGGCAAACCGATGCGGCTTTACAAGTCATTACAGCGATACGGGACCGCTACGATGGAGCATCCCGTAACCCGTTCGACGAGGCGGAATGTGGCCATCATTACGCCCGAGCGATGGCGGCGTGGGGGGCGGTGCTGGCCATCACAGGTTTCCAGTACTCGGGGGTTCGTAAGTCAATGACTCTGGCAGCTCGCCCTGACTCCACCCTGTTTTGGTCCAATGGCAGCGCGTGGGGTATCTGCCGCCAGTCTGGCACCAATGGTTCCACAACAGCTACGCTGGAGGTGCTAAGCGGGTCGATCGAAATCTCGGAATTCAGTCTTACGGGGCTTGGGAATGTGTGTTTTGACGCTCCGAAGCTCGTCAATCCGGCTGAAACACTCACTATCGATTTCAGCCAGCACAATTAGGGTGGTGACCACAGTGCCAAGTTCCGATTTTCAGATCGGCGACATCTTGCCCGACATTCGTCTGTTCGATATTGAGACCGGTGAGGCCGTGGCGACGTCAGCATTTCGCGGTCGACGGGCTATATTTTTTATGTGGGCCTCGTGGTGAAGGTGCCGTGAACAACTGCCTGGATGGCAGGATTTTGCGACGGCCCATGAGGCCTCAGTGTCGGTGGTCTCCATTGCGCAAGACCTACAGGGCCCCTCAGTAGCGATTCCCTGGCTCCGTCGTGCTGGAGTGACATTCCCAAGCGTGATCGATCAGTTCAATGTCGTCGGCAAGCTCTTTCAGCTACAAGCCATACCCATTGGGATCCTGGTGGATGAAGATGGTCGATTGGTCCGTCCGGTAAGTGGGGTCGACATTGATCGTGAGCCGTTTAGTAAAGAAGTCACGGTATGGGCTGAAACGGGGGAAATTCCCGAATCGTGGAGCACGGTGGGGGTCCAGCATCAATCGGCTGCTGCTGCTGACCACAGTGAGGCCGAAGCAGATGCCCATTTCCAGCGCGCGATTGTGCATCTGCAAAACGGCAAGCGGGATGCTGCAATCAAAGAACTAGATCGAGCCTATCGTCTGGATCCAGCGAATTACATCATTCGGAAGCAACGATGGGCTCTTGAAGCCCCCGAGATGTTCTACGCAGACCGTGTTGACTATGAGTGGCAACGAAGACGACAGGCTGCTGAGGACGCGGCCTTAGCCGATTAGTTCTATGTGTATTGGATTGGCAACGGCTGTGTGGGAACCAGAAACCGGAGGTATCTAAATGTATATCGCTTACTCGCCTGACAAGATTCACAAAGATATCGGACAAACATGGCAACTCGTCATCGATGATGATCTGGTGGCGGTCGTAAAAAATGTGACACGGCGTCAGCACACGCCAACCAAGCATCCTGATAATCCGATGATAAAGAGAGACCAGGAGTGGGAGGGGATTCCCTACTTCCGAAGTTGCTCCTTCAACGTGCATCGAGACCCAGAGGACAACCTCTTCAAATGCTGGTACGAGGATCACTACGACTACTTTGGCTATCAGATGGGAAATACAGACCAGCCTCCTCTTGGCAGTCGAATTTGCTATGCGGTTTCGAAGGACGGATTGACGTGGGAGAAGCCGTTGCTCGGGCGGCACAAGGTTGATGGGCAGGACACCAACACGGTTATTGTCACGCCGGATGAAGATGGGGTCCGTACTCTCCTGCCTTCGATCTTGTTGGACGGCCATGAAGAGGATCATTCGCGGCGCTATAAGATGGTCTCCCTCCGTCATGGTGGTGACGGCTCTGGAATAGCTCCTGGAGAACAACGGATCAAGGCGAGTGGAGCGGGCAGGGGTTTATCCTTGTCATTCTCGGAGAACGGGATGGACTGGACCCCGTTTGATGGCAATCCGCTAATACCTGAATGGGCTGCTGACGTTCAGGTGTTGACCTATGACAGCGAGGACGATCTCTACGTGCTTTGGGGTCGCTACGGGGATTCGGCTGGTGAAGCGTGGCATCCAGACTTTGATCATTGGTTCAGTCCGGTGTGGCCCTCAAAGCCCGAAGGCATTTGGGGTACTCGACGGCGCGTCTGGCGTCTTGAAAGCACGGATCTGGTTAATTGGTCACCGGCAGAACTCATCTTTGAGCCGGGGGCCGATGACAATCTCGATGATGGTCACTACAGCTTCGTGCCTTGGCGTGCGGGCGAGATGCATCTCGGCCTATTGAATGTTCTCCATCAAGTCGATGACACCCTCGACACGTACTTGCTTCATAGTCGAGACGGTCGTCGGTGGAATCGGTTCATGGAGCATCGACCATTTATCCCACGTGGCGGCGAAGGGAGTTTTGACGCGCTTGATATTGAGACGACTGTGCAACCGATCGTGGTTGGGGATGAACTCTGGTTCTACTACGGCGGGATGAATGTGCACCACGATTGGTGGATTGTGGGTCGTGGAGAGGGACTCGATGTCCCGGAGGCTCACGATCGGAAGTACGCCGCTGATGGCCACCACCTTGGCCTCGCGACGCTTCGATACGACGGCTACGTCTCACTCGATGCTGGCGTGAGGGAAGGCTTCATTGAGACAAAACCAGTGCTGGCGACTGGCGAACACTTGTTTATCAATGCGAGATGTGAACCGGACGGGTTTATTGAGGTCGAGGTGATGGATCCATGGAATGGTGTGTGGGAGGGTTTTACGAGAGATGCTTGCACGACGTTCTCTGGTGACGACATACGACATCGTGTGGTTTGGACTGGCGGAGCCGTCGGCGCCCTCAAGGGCGCGGTGAAGTTCCGAATCCATCTAAAGAAGACGTCGTTCTATGGCTTCCAAATTGCCAATGCGTAATGACGTGTGAACAGATTGCGGATCGCCCTGCCCATTGGACTTCCTGCTTCTCTAGAATCGGGCCGTTGGAATAGGGAGTGTGGGCCAATCGGGCCGATGGGAGTGTTTTATGCCAAGAATCAAAGTCGTAGGTGCGGGTTCGCCGACGCGTACGTCGGCCCGTTGGGGGACCTGTTTCCTGCTGGAAATCGGTGACGAACGGCTGATGATTGACTGTGGTCCGGCTTCCACCTACAAAATGTATCGAATGGGTGTTAGCCCGACGGAGATCGAACATCTCTTCTTCACCCACCTTCATTCTGACCACATCTCTGACTATCCGTGTTTTCTCATGACTCGGTTTGATCAATCTATCGGAACCGAACCGGATCTTCAGGTCTATGGGCCACCGCCGATCAAGGATGTTACCGAGCGATTGTGGAGCGAAGATCGTGGCGTGTTTTGGTACGACGTAGTGGCCAGAACGAATCACCCCATGAGCGTGCATGCCTATCACACGCGTGGTGGCACGGGAGACCGCCCTTCACCAGTCGTGCACGTGCATGAATACGGTGAAGGCAAAGTAGCCAGTGGGAAAAACTGGGAGTGCTATGCCCGGGAAGTCAAGCACGCGCAACCCTACCTCGAATGTTTTGGCTTCCGGTTTGAGACCGAGGAAGGCGTCATTGCGTTCAGCGGGGACACGGCGCCCACGGAGTCCGTGATTGAGCTCGCGCGGGATGCGGATCTCTTCGTTCAGGAAATTGTTCGTCTTGAATCGGACATTGAGAATCGACCAAGCCGCATGTCCGAGACCGGCAGCATCGGTGCGGCCACAATGGCGGCCGAAGCTGGTGCAAAGCGACTGCTTATAAACCACCAGAACGACACGCTTGAACCTTTGGACGCAATGGCTCTAGCTATCAAGGATGTCAAGGACCGTTTTGACGGCCCCGTCTACTGGGCGCAGGACTTCACCGAAATTGAGTGGTAACGATGTGTGTTGGCCTTGGCCGGATCTCAGTGAAAGACTGGCAGTGACTGGCGGGCGATCTTAGACCGGCCGTCCGCCATCCACACGTAGAATTTGTCCCGTTACAAATCGGTTTCCGGTTACGAAGCTGACGATCGCATCAGCAACGTCCTCGGGCTCACACGCTCGAGCAAGATGCACTGACTCGGCCATTGTCTGCATACGTGCTTCGCGAGTATTCGCACCCTTAACCCTATCGGCCCACTCGGTGTTGATGCCGCCCGGTGCAACACAGTTGACTCGAACCTCCGGGGCGAGGGCGCGCGCAAGGGTCTTTGTCAGATTGTGGATAGCGGCTTTTGAGGCGCAGTAGGGGATCGAACTTCCAGCATCTCCGATCCCGGACAATGAGCCCACATTTACGATGACAGCGTCGTCTGCGAGCTTCAGGTACGGAGCTGCTGCTCGGGTCATGTAGAAGGTGCCATAAACATTTGTTTCAAATATGGATGCCCATGCCTCATCGGTCGCATCCTCAAGATCGGGGAAATCAATAAACCGGGTAATGGCAGCGTTGTTGACCAAGATATCTAGACCGCCCAATGTCTCAACGGTTTCTTTGACGAGTCGACGAGCATCCTGGTCGTTCCCTACATCGGCCTGGACAGGCTTTGCGGTCACACCGAATATTTCGGCTTGCTGGACTACTTCGTCGGCCCGAGTCTTTTCGTTGAGATAGTTCACTATCACTGAGGCGCCGAGTTCAGCGAGTCGAAGAACAGTTGCCGCCCCTACGCCCCTACTGCCGCCAGTGACCAACGCCCGCTTTCCTGCTAATTGCATTACTGATCTCCTTAGGATTTGTCCAAGACTCCCCGGATAGTTTTACCGAGGCTTCAACATGTGGTGGTGCATCCGGAGTTTGCGTTCTGTTCCTTATTGATGAGCGAGAGGTTTTGGCGCTTCAGTTCACCGTTGCCTTCTGACTCAGATCCGCAGCCGGCTATAGCCAGTCCAAGTACGAAGACCAGGGTTGTAGCCGCGACAGTTCGAGTCACCGACACTGTAAGTTTTCGAGGTAAGGGGTGCTTCATACAGTTCCTACCCTAATTGTCTCGGGCTGAGATCGACTCGTGATGAATGGACGTGATTTCTCGTTGGTCTAGTGCGCGTTTATAAAACCGAACTTCGCGCATACGGCCACTTAAGCTGTCGACCTCACCTGATCCAAGCCGTAGGGGATGATCAGTGGAAAGGTCGTAATCTGCCGGGTCAAACGGGCCGGATGTTCCGACCTTCAGACCGTTGACGAAGATCTCGAGCCGGCGTCCAGACTTCACGGCTACTACGTGTTTCCATCCTGGACCCATGTCACGATCGTACGCGGCGTTTTGCCCGGCCCGAAAGCGATACACGCGTCCTCGGGAGCCTTGGTCACTGCGATACCCATCCCAGCAACTCGAGGTGGACGCAAACAACTCGCCTCCAAACACGGTCAAGCTTGAAGTGAGCGCCCAATCAGATACCCAATCTCGAGGGATGAGGATGCCCGGCACTCGTCCGGCTAGCGATCCAGGATCTACGTCCTCGTCTAGGAAGCGTTGCATAAGCTGCCAACGCGATTCGCGCTCTTGGCGATATACGTCGGCCCATAGCAGCGTTCCGGCGTACAAACAGCCGTTGTAGGCTGCGAGCGCGGTTACCTCTCGGCTATCGCCAAGCTCTCCAGTGTCGCGCCACTTACCATCTTCGAGTTTTACCACCCGTCCCAGCGGATTTGTTCCGACATGGATGGCGCCTCCGAAGACTCCAAGGCTATGAATCTCGTTGCAGCGCGCGTGGGTCCCTAGGGGGTTACCGAGGTCTTCCCATTGCTCTCCGTCAAATGCATGGACGCGGGCTCCTCCGGTTTCATCATCGATAGCGGGTTCGCCCTTGTGGGCCATAAACAGTCGACCGTCATGTACGGCCATCGGGAATCCCCGGTTCGTAAATTCTCCGCATGCGACCCACTTTTGGTTGCCTTCGTACACGTAGGCCCGACTGCGGTATGGTGCGCCGTCGTCGGGTCCGAGGGCGTAGAGCTGGCCGCGATAGGAGGCCAGGCTAGTGAGACGGGGGTTTTCACCGGGTTGGCCACAGTTCTCCCATTCCTTGTTGCCCTGATAGCGATACACCCGACCATAAGCCTCCTGCAGCAAAGCTTCTTCAACGGGATGGTCGGTTAGGGCCGAAAGTGAAACATCCCAGTTTGAACTGACGCCCTTGAGAGACCACGGCGCGCTAGCCCCATACCAGTTTGTTGTCGCCCCATATAGATCTCCGTTGTGAACGACCATGCCGCCGACGCCTTGTGTCGGCTCGAATCCAAGACGACCACAGTCTTCCCACTGGTCGCCACCGATATAACGGTATACATGGGAGGCTTCCTGAGGGCTTCGAACGTTGCTGCCGGAGGCGTAAAGCGATCCCTCGAAGACCGTGAGCGAGAAGAGTATGACATTGGTGGGACTGGGTTTTCCGCAGTCTTTCCAGGCACCATCCTTGGCGTCGTCGATTCCAAATGCGAGGCGTCGATCCGTCCCGATCGAGTTATAGCCTCCGGAACTCGACATCAGACTGAAGTTAAATCCACGGCGCATGTCTGGATTGAACTTGCTCACGATATCGCCGTGCACGTCATCGACGTCTTGGTCGGTATGGATGAGGGCACAAAACGAGAAGTCCTCATGTCCTGGATCGATCGACGAGCTGGTGGGGACTTCGATGTGTTGGCCCCGACCTTCGAATGTGCTTGTGTCGAGGTTTACGCCATGGTTGATGCCATGATTTCCGCTGCCTGAGTGGTCCTGGCTATCACCGAGAAGCTTCCAATATCCGACGAGATGATCGGTTGGTATGGCCATCTTGCTGCGCTCCCGGCATAGGTTGGTAAGTCGTGGGGATGATCGAGGGACTGATCGATGGTTGTCAACTGGGCTGCTGCGCGAGGCCACCTCGAGAATCGGGATGGCCAATGCGGAGCCGTGACGGGGAGCACACGACGTTGCTAGGGACGTCGTAACGGCGGCGGAGGATCATGGCCTCTCGGAGGGGGACCGTTGCTCGCTGCCATTCCTGCATCACTGGTAACCGCACCGTTCAAGCAGCGACCGACATACGGGTAAGTGTCGGTAATGAGGTACAGGTATGTGTCGTTGATGGTAATCCCGTTACATCTATCTAGATCTCCTGAGCCTTCCTGGTAGATCCAGTCCGAGGTATATGTCCCATCAGGCATTGTTCCTTTGATGTCCACGTGGCTATTGCCCATGGGGCCTCGTGTTGTGCAGTTGGTCCCGGTACGAGGCGTTTTTGATAACACGTAACTTGGCTGATAACGGGCGATTTTTGAGTGATGCATGAGGAACCCATCAGCGGCGAATCCGACGTGAACGAGATCGTTAGAAGAGGCGAAAGTGTCAACGAGTTGGTGGGACACTCCGTGATAGTGATACTCGCCTGTCGGTTGCACATGGGCGTTGTTGAAGTCCATACCGAGGTCGTAGGTGGTTTGCAATCCTTCGATACGGAACATCTCGCCTGATGCGCAGCTGACAGTCTCAGCCGTGCCCGGTTCGAACTTAATGCCGTTTATCGCTACACCAGTCGTTCTCGCTCTGGTCGCTGAGCCTAGATATACCGGCTCGGCGGGGTAGCGGTAGGTCGTGTTCTGGGCTGAAAGTGCGTTGGGGTTACCGGTATTGGGGAACACGCCGGTTTCATGATTAGGCAGCGCATTGGTAGTGATGGTCCGAATTGATCCGTCGACAGTAACTGTAACCATCGTGCCGAATTCTTTATCCACCAAGGTGTAGGAATGAAAATAGGCTGAGTCGACGGCTGTGATCGATGGGCTGCTGTCAGGAATGTCGAGCGCGGTTGACGAAACATCCTTCTGGGAACTCGGAGAATCGGAGGTTGCACAACTGCTAGTGAGTAGAAGTACTGCCGTGACCCAGGCGAAAGTCAAAGCAACCGGAAGATGGTTTTTGTCGTGCTGCAAGTTGTCACGATTGAGGAGGCCACATGTGGTTATCCGGCGTGTCGGAGATCTATGTGATGGCTCGCGACAGGACAGTGACTTGCTGTTTTATAGGTGCTGGCCTTCTTAAGGACCACCCGAAAGCGCAGGCGAAAAATTGTTCACACTTTCCACCTGGATTATTGAGAGGTCTTGTCGCTTGAGTTCCTTCTCTGAACCGCCGCAGGATGCCAACAGGCCAGCGATCATGAGTAGTGTGAGGATGTAGCGCATGGGGTTACGTGCTCCTGGAAAGCCCAGTTGGAGCCACTATGCCAAGAATGCACGTGGCCTGCTAATAGGACTGTGCGTGGCACGGAAGACGCAAGCTGATCCTGGGTGAAGCTGGTGCTGTTACTGTCTGACGACGCTGCCTCTTACACTGGTCTTGTTCTGGGAGATTTGATAGGGAATGTCTGCATCCAACGTTGATCCGCACGCACGGGCGGTGTTTGATGACGCGATCGTGATTGATGGTCTCGATGTGAGCGATTTTTCCCGGCCTGAGGTGTTAAAAGAGCTTCCTGCTGGCGGTGTAACAGCCATCAATGCAACCGCTGCGGTCTGGGAAGATTTTGAACAGGCGCTGGCGAATCTGAGCGCGTGGTATGAACGATTTGAACTTTATGCCAAGTGGATTCGACCGGGACGTTCTACCGATGACATCCGGGCCGCGAAGCGTGAGCAGCGCACGGCCGTGATCTTTGGGTGGCAGAACGCTGCACCGTTTGGAACTGATCTGCGGAGAGTCCAGCAGTTTCATGAGCTGGGACTTCGGGCTGTGCAACTCACGTATAACGAGCGGAACCTTTATGGCAACGGATGCTGGGAGATTACGGACGATGGGTTAAGCAGGATCGGTCGTGATCTAGTTCACGAGATGAATGATGTGGGAATCCTGATTGATCTTTCGCACTGTGGCGATAGAACAACGCTTGAGACGATTGAGTATTCGAAGCGTCCCGTGGCCATTACCCATGCGTACTCACGCACCACATATGACCACTCCCGCAACAAGGATGACACCGTTATCAGGCGGTTGGCTGAGCGGGGGGGGGTGATTGGCACGAATGCGTTTCCGAATCACTATCCAGCAGGCTTCGAAGCCACTGTGGACGACTTTGTTACTGCGATGGAATACCTGATTGATTTGATTGGGGTCGAGCATGTAGCGATCGGGACTGATTTTTGCATGGGCCGCGACCAAGCATTCTTTGACTGGATCACGGCCTCGCATGGCCGGAAGGTCTTTCGCGACATGGCACCTGCCCCAACCCCGTATCGCCATTTGCGGGGTTTCGAAAGTCCTCGGCAATTCGTCAACATCGCTGACCGTCTTGTCCATCGTGGCCATACCGATAACGACATCCGTGCACTCCTCGGCGGAAATTGGATGCGCTTGTTCGACGAGGTGTGGGGTACGACGGGGTAGACAGAGCATCGGATGAACCGGCACCTGCGAGCGTATCTGGGGTGGCAAAGCACGAGGGATGGGCGCTGTGCTTGTGCCGAATAGTCTCAGAGCGCACGATGGAACGTGCTGTATCGAACAGGCATATCAGTGATGTATGACCCGAACCTGCACCTGTTGGCTGACAACGACGAACTGACGCACCACTGGAACCTGACGCGAACCATTGGTCGCCCCGAACGTTCGGCGCAGCCGCTCTTGCAGGCAGACCGGCCGTGGGAAGGTGAGCAGATCGCGTGCTGGGGCACTGTGGTTCACGATCCAACGGATGGCCTTTTCAAGATCTGGTATCAAACGTGGATTGAGGATTTCCCGGCGACGACGCACGTTTCGAGATCAGTCGTTTGTTATGCGCAGTCACGGGACGGTCTTACGTGGGAGAAGCCGAACCTTGGTGTGACGACCTATCAAGGCTCGACTGACCATAACGTTGTGTATACGGTCGAGGACTTTGATGAACCGCATCAGCTCGACTGTTTTGCGGTGCTACATGAACCAGAAGATCCAGATCCGGCTCGTCGCTTCAAGATGCTGGCGTGGGTCGAACGTATACCGCGCGTCGACAAGATACAGATGGGCTTTATTTCGCTGTTCAGCGCTGATGGAATTCGATGGACCCGTCATCCGGGCTATACGATTCCTCGCCTGGGTGATCGGATGGGCTGCTATCACGACGTCATCCGTGGGCGGTATGTCATGAACTCACGCCAAGCGTGGCGTAACCTCCGCAATCATCTCCCGACTAAGCGCCAGGTCGCTATGGCCGAAAGCTCGGATTTCGTGGAGTGGACCGAAGCACGTTCGATTATCAAGATGGATGATGACGACGGGATGGATGACCAGTTCTACGGTCTGACGCCGTTCGTGTGGGGGAACCAATACCTCGGCCATCTCGAGGTGTATCACCGGGCTACGGAACACTTAGACCTCCACCTGGTTACAAGCCGTGATGGTGAGCATTGGAGCCGCCCGGCCCAGCGAGACCCCTTCCTTGCACGTGGACCGGATGGCGCCTGGGATGAGACCTGGGTGGCTTTCACATCAAATCCGCCGATCGTCCATGACGACGAGATGTGGCTGTACTACGACGGTCGACGCGGTGGTCATCACCCCATTAGCCCCCCAGCTCGGAGACACGGTGCAGTGGGTCTGGCCAGGACCAAGCGTGACCGATTTGCGGGTCTGACGGCGGGTATTCAGGAAGGTGAGGCCGTGACCGAGCGCATCTTGGCTGGTGCGCCGCGGTTGCTGGTCAATCTGAATGCCCGATGTGGTGAGGTGGCGGCGGCTGTGTACGATGCCGAGGGTGATCCGGTCGAGGGCTATGGTCGAGCCGACTGTACGGTTGTGTCAGGTGACCAGGTGGACGCAGAAATAACCTGGAATGGTGCCAACCTTGGGCCAATGGAAGGCCGTGAGGTCTATCTGCGTTTCTGGATTCGCTATGGAACGTTGTACGCCTATCGATTTTCTTCGTAATTGGCATTCGAGCCTGCCCAATCCCTGGTAGTGAGGGTCGTTGAGTCGGGGTATGTGCGATTGCGGTGAGCCTCGCCTTCATGTTGTGAGACGAGCCACCGCGGTTTCGTTGAGTTCGACGCCGAATCCAGGTTTGTCCGATAGGTGCATTTTTCCGTTTACCGGCATAACGCCGTCTCCGTACAGGTCAGCGACCTCATCAAGGGATCCTGAGAATTCGCCGGAAAATTCGTGGGGGCGTGTGGCGTTCTGGATGCAAGCATACGTATGGAGTGAAGCCATTGAATTGATGCCAGCTTGCGGACTGTGCGGCATGATCGGTTTTTCCCAGGTGGCTGCCAGCTCGTAAATACGCATAACTTCCGAGGGGCCGCCGGCGTTCAAAATGTCGGGTTGGAGAATGTCGGGGTTTCCGAGAAGCACGAGTTGGTGGAACCACCAGCGATAGGCGTCCTGCTCGCCTGCTGACACCGCTACGTCGAGTGCATCGGCCACCTGTTTGAGGCCTGGAAGATCCCAGTACGGAAGTGGCTCTTCAAAGTGGTCGATACCCAGGGCCTCAAATCTGCGGCCCTGCTGTATGGCGGTGGAGACTGAATACCCGTTGTTGGCGTCGAATCCGAGGTACTGACCATCGGATAGAAACTCGCGGACCAGCTTGAACATCTGGTAGTCCTTCTCGGGGTTGACGTCCTGGCGCCAGCCTTTCCAATCCATCCGAATCTTGAACGCCTGGAATCCTTGCGCATGCCCTGCCTTGACCAGGTCAAGCATTTGGTGCGGCGTAAATTTCCATCCGGATCCCGTGCTCCAGTACAGAGGAATGGTGGTGCGGGCAGCGCCACCCATTAGCGTGTATACGGGCAGGCCTGTCTCCTTACCGAAAAGGTCCCAGAGGGCTATATCAATAACAGCGACAACGCTTGCTGGAAGCCTGTAGACACGATCGTCCTTTCCCGTAGCCAGCGTTTCCCAGTGGCGATTGATTGAGAGCGGGTCTTCGCCAATCAGTGTGGGTTTGATGATGGATTCCAGGTAGGCCTCGAAGACCGCGACGTTGTTACCGGGCATGGCCGGGTTGTTGTAGCCGGGCGCTTCGGCCCAACCCTCGATTCCAGCGTCAGTCTGGACCCGGATGAGCGATTTTCCAATGGAGAGTGGGGTTTGAGTGATGTCGACAATCTTCATAGAGTGGCTCCAGGGCCTGGTGCCTACGACCCGGGTCTGGCATCTCCTTGGAGTGATGCCGAGGCTTACGTGCAACTACTATGACATTCCCTGAGAGGAAGGTCATACGACGAGGGTATATCGAAGAAGCTAGGTAATGATGTGCCGCATGGCTAATCCCGAAGGGGGAGAAGCCGAGCGGGATGATTGGTGAGAATACCGTTGACCCCGCACGCCGCGAGGCGGCGCATCTCAGGCTCGTCGTCAGCGAAGTACGGATGGACTCGGAGACCAGCGGTGTGCGCACGCTGTATGAGATTGGATGTTGTGAATCGTGCCGATGGCTGGATGGCGCAGCACCCGGCGTGGACTGCGCGTTCCACGAGATGCTCGTGCTGCGATCCTGGCAAAAGACAGCGCTGAAGTTTCGGATGCTGTACACCTGCAGCGGCCACGAGTTCGTCCGATCCGGATACAAACGCGCCTTGCAAACGAGAGCGAGCGCGTAGCTCGATTTCTAGCGTCTCGAGGATGACGAGATGGCCGGAACCTTCTTTCACGTGAATGTTGAGTTCAACGCTGGGTGGGATGATGTCGAGGGTTTCAGCCAGTGTAGGGATACGTTCACCAGCGAACGTATCGCTGTGCCAGCTTCCGGCGTCCAAGGCACGCAATTGTTTCAGGGTGAGGTCGGGTATGTGGCCTGTGCCATCGGTGGTCCGATCGACGTTCGTGTCATGCATTACGACGACCTGTTCGTCAGCACTGAGCCGGAGATCGAACTCGATCATTTCACAACCAAGCACGATGGCCTGACGAAAGGCAGTGCGTGTGTTTTCGGGATGAGTCCCGGAGGCGCCACGATGGGCGCAGACCTTGATTTCGTGCAACGGCGGGTGACCTAGGGGGATTCCTTAATCAAGATATTAAGGATAGGCCAACGAACATTTGCAGGCCTTTCATTACACGGTGGTTAGAAGGTCAGGGTCACGTCTGCAGCACTGCTTAGAGCCACGACGCCAGGGGGACCGTTCCAGTTCAACTCATAACCTCCAATGAGAACCTTCTGGGCATTTTCGGGTGTTATCCCAATCGCGGCTTGCGATCCGGTGGAGCAATGGACACCGGCGGACCCTTCGATCACGGAGTTCAGAAATGTTCTGGCCGCCCCTGGTGGTAGTGATGGGGATAAGGCCCACCTATTTGCGAAATCGTCAAAGTACTTTTCTTGAAGCAATTTGACGGCATGTGCGGCAAAAAACACGTCGACCTCATGGCCGTCGGATATCGCTTGTGCTGCACACGCCAACCCAATGCCACACTTTGTGGAGTCAACGTCCGGATCTGTCGAAATCATCACAAAGAAACGTTTGGTCACGGGTCACTTCCCTCTCGGTGGCTCAAGATGTTCTCACTAATCGGCACTATCCCAGAAATTACGGCCTATCGGTGATCGTCGTGATTGGGGGCATGGAGTGTACGCCGGGATTCGAACCCCTGTCTCTCTGAGAAGAAGGGTACGGATGAAGATGCTGTGCCTGCTTCGAATCGACCACCTAAAAGGCGCATAATTATCGTCTGGTGGAACAGTTGCTGAGGCTTCGACCGAGCTTGTTTCGGTCGTGTGAAATCTCGAGGCAAGGGGTGATGGATGCCGTGGAATGACCCATGGTTTGCTGAGAAGCAGAGATTTCGTCAGTGGTGGTTGTGGTTGCTGGTTCTCTGGGGCCCGGCTTTTTTCCTCTGGGCCATATTCCAGCAGGTCGTCATGGACGCACCGATTGGGGACAATCCGACGAGTGACCCGGTGCTGATCATATTGGGCGTGATATTCGTGGTCGGGTTTCCGGGGTTGATTCTTGTCAGCGGTCTTGACACGGAGGTGAGTCAACACGGAGTGCGTATTCGTTTCCGACCGTTCCATCGACGATGGGTTGTATTTGACTTTGAAAGTATCCAGACGGCAGAAGCTATTACGTACAGTCCGCTTAAGGATTACGGGGGTTGGGGGATTAAGTATGGGCGTAAGGGTAAGGCTTATAACGTTAGTGGGAACACGGGGGTGTTGCTAACGATGAAGAACGGGAAGCGCGTCTTGATTGGTTCAATGGATCATGAAGCGCTGGGTCTACGAATACAACAGGGTCTCGTCAAGTACCCATAGGGGGCATAGAAAGGCTAATGAGTTGTGATGAGCCAAATGGCTGAAATGACCTGTGTACTTTGTCCCGGTGATCACCAGGTCGAAGTGGCCACGACAGCTATTGAGCAGCCTGGCCCCGGCGAAATGCGTGTTCGAACCATGGCTTCGGCGATTTGTGGGAGCGACCTTCACCACTACAGAACGTCCCAACGCGTGCGGTCTGAGCGTGGATGGAGCCAATATGCGATTGGTCACGAAAGCAGCGGAATTGTGGATGCTGTGGGGCCTGGTGTGCACTATCCCTCAGAAGGCGATCGTGTGGTCGTATTTGGACTCCTGGGGTGTGGCCACTGCAACCATTGTCGTCGTGGTGAGCCGATGTTCTGTAAGGAAGCGCGTCATTTCAGTCGCCACCAACATGGAACAGATGCTGCCTACCTTGTAGCACCAGCGAGAAACGCGCTGCTGCTCCCGGATGATTTTAGTTTTGAGATGGGTGTCTTACTGTCGTGCAATGTCGGGACAGCTTATGGGGCACTGCGCAAAGCGAAGCCCTCGGGCGACCGAATCCTCGGTGTCTTTGGTCTTGGACCAGTCGGATTGGCATGCGTGTTACTTGGAAAAGCCCACGGCGCCTCGGTGGTCGGTATAGACCCATCGGCCGACCGTCGTAACCTGGCGCTTCATCTCGGAGGTGATGCGGCCGTTGATAGTGCTGCATCTGACCTGATCGAGCAGTTGGTGGCCTTTAGTGGTGGAGATGGCCTTCACGCGACTATCGATACTAGTGGGCAACCGAGTGCACGTGGGGCTGCAATAGATGCCCTACGTGTCCATGGGACATGTATCGAAGTTGGAGTAGGGCACGACCCGTCGATTACCCCGTCGGAACAGATCCTTTTTAAGGAAATCACAATCCGGGGATCTTGGCTCTACAAGCAATACGAATGGGAAAGTCTTGTTGAGTTTGTTCGTCGGCACCCAATACCAATTGAGAACCTCATCACCCATCGATTCCGACCTGAAGACGCAGCAGAGGCATTTGAACTCGCGAACACTGCCACATCGGGGAAGATTCTTTTTGATTGGAGCCAGGAATGACACGAAGACCAATTGTTAGAGGGTTGATTGTTAAAGAGCAACGTGCGCGATAGGGTTATGTGGTTTGTGGAGAGAACCAGGTTTGCGATGCCATGATTCTTGAGAGGATCTCAGTTGGCTGTGCGAGATTTTCGGTCCGTCTACTTGTTGCCAGCGCGGTAATTGCGGTGGTTATCTGTGGGTGTGGTCAAGAGGAGGAAGAACTTGACCGGACCAAGAGCGGTGCGTTCAAGCTGGAGAAGACCTGTACTCATTCCATAGCGTGCTAGGGGATCAGCTGAGCAAGCCCCTTTATCGAGCTTGTGGATGCAAATGACCTCCAAAAAGAATGTGTTCCGTTTTGTCCGGCGTGTATTTCCGGTTGTGCTTACTGGCTTGGTTACTGGCGTGCTCATGGGAACGGTCCTGGAAATCTTCTACCGCATCGGCGAACAGACCGTCGCTGGCAACGTTGAACGAAGCCTCAGTGGGTCGGAGGCACTGGCAACTTTTCTGGTCACGCCGGTAGTTTCTGCAATGCTGACGATATTGGTCAGTCGTGAGCGTCGCCTGTTCCGGGGTCTGACGCTTGTTGCGTACCTCACCGCATTCATTCCATTGTTCGGTTTGGGCGCTGCTGACGGATCCAACATTGGCGTGATGGCAGTCGGTGGCACAATTGGTGGCACCTTCTGGGGGCTCCTGGTGTTTAGGCCGTTGCCGGTACTTTCGGAATGAGTATGTATATCGTGGTTGGAGCTGAACGGGTGTCCGCGACGCCTGATCTAATGGCTAGCAGAGATTTCCAGTGTTGGAATAACCGCCGCAGCGTTTCGAATCGATAACCGAGAGGTCTTGGCGCTTCGGTTCACCATCTGATCCGCAGGCGATTTGTGCAACCCCAAGCACGAAGACCAATGTCATCACAGCAATAACGCGAGCATTCGCAACTCGAATTTTCCGGATCAATGGGCTCTTCATGTACTTCTTCTGGAGTGCGAACCGTGAAGGCACCCTAGCTCATCGTTAGCTGGTGACCCAAGCGGTTTGGTTTAGGTAGAGGGAAGGGGGATCGTAACTCGTGAACCTTGATGAGGTGTCTAACCACTGTTGGCAAGAGTGGCTACGAAGTCGATTTCCAATCGGACGTCATCCGAGACATCAGCGATGAAGGGGACGCTTGGAATCACCAGGTCGTAATCCGATCGGCGTATGGTGGTTACGGCATGCCCTTCAAGACGCTGCGTGGATACTAGCGTTACCGTCGCTTTAAATGAGACCGGATGGGTAATGTCACGAACAGTTAATTGGCCATTGATTTCCAGGGCTATCGGAACACCGAGTTCTAGGGTGGCCGGGAGGCCCCCGATGTCAGTGGGGGAAAATTCAACAAACTCGTATTCGGTCTGGGCGCTTTGGAGGATGCGACTGCGAGTGGCCCGATCCCGCCGCTCTTCGTCTGTCCGAAGTGTTCGCACATTGATTCGAATTGTTCCCACTTTGGAGGCGGACGGATCGTTCGAATCAATCAGGATGTCGCCAGCGATCTGATTTGTTGTACCAACGACGGTTGTGGGTTGCCCTCGTTTGATTTCGTCGATGATATAGCGAACTTCAGATTCTTCGGGCGTGACGCGGTAGAGCTGTTGTCCAGACTCCGTTGTATTTGCGGCCTGTAGTGCGTTCACCGGGGCGGTTTTACCCGGTTCTGGGCTATTGTTTGCAGGTCGAAGTCGTGGTGCGGTGATTGGTGTGCTTGGCGTAGCCGAACCACCAGACACCCAGATCCATGAATAGGCAGCGACAACGCCAATCGCCAAGCATGTGGCCAAGAGTGCAAGAACCAACCAGGTGCGACGCATGTTGTTTAAGCCATCACCGGACGTACGTATGTGCGTTTTCTGTAAACGTTGGTCTCGTCGATACACTCGGTGAGCAGACCCGGAATGATGAAGATCGGGATGATCCAAGTCGTGTGAAAGAACGCAGTGAACCGCTCAATATTTGTAGGGCAATTCATGTCGAGAAGGGCTGTGTCTGGAGCGGGTGGTAGGTGCATATCCGATCAAAAAGATAGTGTAGCGAACAACTGTACCTCAGGATTCTGACGACGCTGCCGGAGTTTTCTTTCTCGTGTTAGTTGTTTGCGGCGTTCGCGTACTGGAGACAGATATCACGGAGAACTGAATACAGAGTTGCCTGCGAGAGGGCCGTATTTGCAGGGCCTCCTCCACGGACATTGCTATGGGAATTAGCAAGGACTGAAACCGAAATGTCGAGTTCGGGGGAGTAATAAAGGATCGATGTAAATCCAGCTCCGGATCCCGGATGTCCGTACAGGATCAGCGACGATCCGTCGTTAAGTTCCAACGCGAGCTTTGTTACGTGATATCCGTACAGGAGAGGTGCCCCACCCATGAGAATCGGATCACCAACAAATGACTCAAGAAGTTGTGCCCGTAAGGTGGGCGGAAGGGCGCGTCCTCCTTCGCTGAATAATTCATATCCCCAGTGAGCAGCATTTCCAGCGGTGGTTACCACCCCTCCACCAATCCATGTCGTTCGATTTGTTTGGAGAACCCAGTCATCGAGCCAACTGGTTGTCAGTTCGGAAAGATCGCCGAACCCCTCACCTCCCCAAATACGGCGATCGCCGTGGGGCCGTGCTGTATTCACAGGAGCCGCGTCCTGTGGGAGCAGCCCGGCAGAGATCTCCAAAGGATCGAAAAAGGTCTGTTTCAGTAGTCGATTTAACGGCTGATCGCCGTGATGTTCGGCAATCAGTCCGAGGAGGAGGGTATTTGTATTGGAGTACCAATAATCACCTGGTGATTGGTAGGGGGTCCGGACAAGATGGAGTAAAGCTATGGGCTCCCAGGATGCGGAGGTCTGTACGAAGGTGTAGTTAGCGTCTTTATCTTCTCCGTAGTCCGAAAGACCGCTTCTCATGTGCAATAACTGAGCTACCGTGACCTCAGGGTTGATGAAGTTACTGTTGATTAAGTTGTGGGCAGGATGCCCGTCCAAAACCTTCGAAATAGTGTCTGACAGTTTGTAGGAACCAGTCTCAACTTGTTTCAAAATTAGTGGTGCTATAAGTGTTTTTGAAACACTTCTAATCAACATTGGGGTGTTCACGGTCATTGGTGTGGAGGATTGCGCGTTACCCGTCGCGTATTCCCATAGCCGACCATCCTGATATACGGCGACTGAAACGCCCGCTTTTTCAGTGGCAGCCTTGAAATGTGTATCGACGGAAGATTGAAAGGCTTTCTTCACGTCGTTCGGAAAAGCGGCATATTGGGTCAGAACTTTGAAAGTGGGTGCAGCGTCAGGGATCGTTTGGGTTGGGTTTGTGCTTGCAGACGTGGCGAGGGTCGCCGGTGCGCTGGTATCGAGCGTGGTGGTCACGGTTTGGCAGGAGCCGCTATTACACTCTTCAAAACTAACGGTCAGATCAGGAACTGGGTTCGTGACGGCGAAGTCGAACTTGGCGCCCTCAGCTTCGGCCGGCTCCGAGTTGGTCCACCAGTACAACCGTGCACCATCGGTGTAGCCGCTCGCCGTGCAGGTGACCTTTCGTTCGTCGTCATTGAGTCGACAGTCGATTGCAAGTCCCGTCTTCTTTTGTTCCGTCACAGTCGGTCGGGGTGCCTGCGGTTTGGATGTTTTAGGCGAGCCATCTGGATTGATGGCGGGGGCCATAGGTATTTGGACCACTTGTCCGGGCTTAATAACGACGGTGGCAGCGGCTTTGGTGGTGTCGAGTGTCGTCGTCACGGTTTGGCACTTGCCGCTATTGCACTCTTCAAAACTAACGGTCAGGTTTGGAACTGGCTTCGTGACGGCGAAGTCGAACTTGGCCCCCTCGGCTTCGGCCGGCTCCGAGTTGGTCCACCAGTACAGCCGTGCTCCCTCCGTATAGCCGACCGCGGTACAAGTGACTCGTAGCTGTCGGGCGGCAAAGTGGCAACTAATTTCGAGGTTCTTGGTCTCGGATGAACGAGGTGGCGGGGTGTCAGCAACCGCGGGTCCATCTGTTCCACCTGCAGCGATCGTCTCTCCACCTGCAGCAATGGTGTCGCCGCCGCACGCGGTCAGCACAAGGGTGGTTAGTAAGAGAAGGAGGAAGTACCGCATGTGGTAACGGCTAGCACTCCATAGTTGGTGTACAGGTTGTTGGGGCAGGGCTCATCCGATTGGCTTCTGTGGGTAAGCGCTGTGAGTGCTTCGAGTCGATCCTGAGGAAAACGCGCACAATTTTATCAGGTGAAATGGGTGTCGCTACTGCACAGGCGACCACGCGGGTGCCGAATCCAGCCCAGGCTCATCTGTCAGCTGCAGGAGGTTCTTGCCGTCCGCGTCCATGACGTAGATGTCAGAGTCGCCGTCGCGGTCACTTTCGAAGGCGATTCGGGTGCCGTCGGGCGACCACGCGGGTGACCCCTCGGACCCGGGGAGCCTCGTCAGCTTCCGGACGTTCTTACCGAACGTGTCCATGAGGTAGATGTCATTGTCTCGGTCACTCGAAAATGCGATCTGGGTGCCGTCAGGTGACCACGCTGGTGACTCAGTCCACCCACGGCCATACGTCAACTGCCGGATATTCTTGCCATCAGCGTTGATGACGTAGATGTCAAGGCTGCCGTCGCGATCACTTTCGAAGGTGAGCAGGGTTCCGTCAGGCGACCATGCAGGCGACCATTCTGCCCCACGGTCGTCTGTCAGTTTCCGGATATTTTTGCCGGCCGCGTTCATGATGAAAATGCTGGCTTGGGAGTTGTAAGCGATCCGGGTGCCGTCTGGGGACCAAGCGGGGAACGACGGAGAACCGGTGTCATTCGTTAGCTGTCTGACGTTTCCACCATCCGCGTCCATGATGAAAATGTTGTGCTCGCCGGACCGGTCGCTCGTAAACGCGATCTGGGAACGCATCACGGAGTCCTCCGCAGGGCTAGCGGCCTTTGCGACACCTGGGGGCGTCGTTGCTTGTGGCGTGGGGGTGGCCGGGGATCGTGGTGTAGGGGTCGCGCTCGAGGTTGGGATTGACGCTGGGGTGGCTACGACCACATTGGTCGGCGGATCGCCACAGGCCGCTAAAACTCCGGCCACGAGGATCGGGGCCAGGATGCAGCGCATCTAACGACCAAGCATTCCTGTGTGCATGTGTGGTCTCAGGTAGCGAGGACTCAGGCGCAGACTTCGTGATTACCGTCCCAACGGCTCCTCGTTGCGGGGACATGGTTTGCAAGCAAGTGGTCACGCGCGTCCGTCCACATCTTGCGCCACGTATTCGCGTCATGAAGTTCCGAGTCAGGATTTGTTCGGCTACGTGCAATGAAGCTCGGCAGGACCTCGCGACCGGTGGTCTGTCCCGTCGGGTTGTAGCGGACATCAAGGCTCCAGCGAACAGCATCGCTGTGATTGGTCAGGGAGCCGTGCATGCAGAGACGGTGCATGAACAGCACATCACCGGGAGCCATTGGCAGCGGCTGCACCTGTTCCTGTTGGACGATCTCTGTCGGAATGTGGATGACGCTCTTGCCCTTGCTCGTCAGTGGACAGTGAACGCGCAAGCCTTTCCGGTAACTGCCGGGAACGACCGTCAAGCATCCGTTGCGCTCGGTTGCCTCGGTCAGCGGAAGCCAGACCGTGAGCATATTGGTGTTATCGGCCGCTTTGTCCACGACCCCGTTGTCCTGGTGCCAGGCCGTCCGAGTAACTAGGCCAGGCGCGTTCTTGCGTAGCAACCGCTCTGGCGGCTTAATGCGCACGTGCTGCACGGGATTGGAGGTGATCTCGGGACCGATGATTGATTCCACGCCATCAAGCAGTCGTTCGTTGGTCAGCAGCGCAAGGACGGCTGGGCCGAAATGAAACTCCGTTTCGGGGGTGAGCTTGCTGTGGGTCGGCAGGCTGATATCAAAAGGTTGCGGGTCGAGCAGGCCAGCCTCTCGGGTGATGGCGATCGCACGCTCGGCGAATGGAAATTTGGCATAGGCATTGGAAATCTCGCCGGCACGGTGCATGCGATGGGCCACTCGGTCGAGTATCTCGGTGTACTCGTCTATGACGGGCAGGAGATCATCCGCTGGTGACAGCAGGCCACGGGCGACGACGTAACCGTCTCGCTCAAAATCGCTGAGCTGGTGGGCAGCGAGGTGCATGCGAGGATGGCGGGTGGGTGATCAGGTGAAGTTTATCTCGAATGTTCGGTCTTGACCTATTGGTCGGCGAGACACTTCAACCTCCCGGAAGTTGGTGATGTTCTGCTCAGGAGAATGTCTTCGACACTACATGGCACACCGGTTCCAAGGTCCGAATCCTCAGATTACGGGGGGGGCAGTCGTGCGTAACTAATGTTTGGCTGTTATCGAGTCGACCAGTCAAGGTTGATTTCAGGCAGCATGGGGTATTCCTCCATGAATCTAAAAAATCGTCCGCTAGGCCCATCGTCAGGGATTGAGGCGAGCCATACGGCAGTTGGTACGGCTTCGGCAGGGGGAACGTCTGACGTCGGGTTCATATCGGTCTTGACGGAACCTGGGCTTAAAGCGTTCACGAGGACGTTTGTCTTGTGGAGTTCCTTGGCCATCGTGATTGTGAGGGCGTTGACGCCGGCTTTAGATGCAGCATAGGAAGAGCCTTCGGGGTTGCACATGATGGCTGCTCCGGAGGATACGTTGATGATTCGTCCGTAGCCGGCGTGAACCATGTGTGGCACGGCGCTGTGGCAGCAGGCGTACAGACCGACAAGGTTTACATTCTGAACGGCTGCAAAATCGGCTGGACTGACGGTTGATACCGGGCCTGAGGCTGAGCCAACCCCGGCGTTGTTGCAGAGCACGTCCAAGCGTCCATGTCGGGTGACAATGTCCTCAAATAGATCAGCGATTTGTCCGTGATCTGTCACCTCAAGTGAAGCCACTTCTGCGCTTCCAGGAAGCAGATCAATTTCCTCGGCTACTGACTCGAGCCGTCCAAAGTCTCGGGCTGCTAAAACAACGTGAGCCCCCTCGCGTGCGAAGCCGAGAGAAATCTCACGGCCGATGCCCCGGCTGGCACCGGTTACGAGAGCGATTCGATTCTTTAGTCGCATAGGAGCTACCTAATGTCGTGGGCGTACCCCCTATTTTTGCGGGTAAGGCTTAGGCTTGGCGAATAGGTTCGATGTTGACATGAAATGAGATGAGGCGATTTGTTGGCCTCAGCGCTGTGCTTGCTTCGAGTCGACCCTAAGCGAAAGGCGTCCAGTTACCGTCTGGTGAGGTGGACTCATACGCTGGCGTTCCGCCGGGATACCCTTAGAACGGAATCCCGGTCATAGTTCGATATAGTCCGACCTTGTCCATTGGCGTTCCAGGAGTCGAAAATTTGAAGCCGCGCATAGCTCTGATCCCGGGTGATCCAAGCGGTATTGGTCCCGAACTCATTGCCAAGTTGACTGTGGAGGCAGGGATTCGGGATCGGGCCGATGTTTTGCTGGTGGGGGATAGCCATGTGTTGATGCTTGGAGCTGAGCAAGCAAATATCACGCTTAGGTTGGACGAATGCGATCCCCGAGTCGATGACTGGGGACGTGCAACAGGTTTTGCTTGGTGTTGCATGGAGAGTATCCGTGCTGACGATGTTCAGATCGGTAAAGCCACCAGGGCATCGGGGCGGTCGGTGCTCGCCACTCTCGATGTAGGTCTTGAGTTGTTACACGACGACATTGTCGACGGTCTGGTTTTTGCTCCCTTCAACAAAGAAGCCATGCATATGGCTGGACTGGGCCACGCTGATGAGCTTCGTTATATGGCTGAAAAGCTAAAGGTGCAGGATTACGTCACGGAATTGAACACCCTTGATGGTTTATGGACGAGTCGTGTAACAAGTCATATCGCACTTCGGGATGTAAGTGATGCGCTCACCGAAAAAGGCATCTGCGAGGCGGTGCTGTTGTTGGGCAAGGTTTTAAAGAAAGTAGGGGTTGATCGTCCTCAAATAGCAGTTGCAGCCCTAAACCCACATGCTGGCGATGGAGGAAATTTTGGAGACGAGGAGATTCACCTTATTACGCCTGCGGTCAACAAATTGAAGGCTATGCAGCTACATGTTGATGGACCAGTACCTTCTGACACGATCTTTTTGAAGGCTCGGGCCGGTGAAGTCGATGGGGTGGTGGCGATGTATCACGACCAGGGGCAGATCGCACTAAAACTGATGGGATTTGATCGTGGTGTTACGGTGCACGGAGGGTTGCCGTATCCGATCACAACCCCAGCCCACGGATCGGCTTTTGATATCGCGGGACAGGGCAAGGCTGATAGTAGGGCTACAACAGCAGCTTTCGGAGTCGCTTGCGATTTGGTTTGCTCAGCAACGTAACCCTTCCACCTTAAGCGACCCCCGTACAGGCACCGTCTGGTGATGGGTCGATAAAATTTGCGCGGTTGCTTAGGGGATCTTGTGGCGATGGGTACGGCTGTGATCCTCGCCACTTGGCCAGCCGCTATCCTTTTTTCGTATCGCTTTTCGTATCGCGGTGTTCAAAACCACCACAACTGGTTGGATGCCGCCCGCCATCGCATTTCTCAGGCTTAATGATCGAGAGGTCTTGGCGAACAAGCTCCTTTTCGCCACCGCAGCCAACGAGGGCGACTCCAACAACGACAACGAAGACCATTGCAGGAAGAGCACGAGTAACCGCGATGCGAACTCTCTTGGTCACTGGGTGCCGCCTGTATCTGTTAAAGGGTCATAATCGCCACCGGGATGAACAGACAGTAGCTGACAGTTTGATGGCGAATCAAATACTGAGGTCTAGGTAAGGAGGAAGACGAGACTCGAACTCGTGACCTCTTCTTGGCAAGGAGTTGGGCCTAATCGTTATGCGTAATTCGAGTCAATCCCGAGCGAAGCATGCTCAATTACCGTTTGGGGATGAGCGTTTGTATGGGGCCGGTGATGAGCGGTGATCCTTACTACCTGGTCAGCCGCTATCCTTTTTCGTATCGCTTTTCGGAGCGACCCCACCCGCACCACTGTTGCAGAACACGCCATCGCATTTCTCAGGCTTAATGATCGAGAGGTCTTGGCGAACAAGCTTCTTTTCGCCACCGCAGCCAACAAGCGCGACTCCAACAACGACAACGAAGATCATTGCAGGAAGAGCACGAGTAATCGCGATGCGAACCTTCTTGGTCACTGGGTGCCGCCTGTATCTGTTAAAGGGTCATAATCGCCAACGGGATGAACAGACCGCAGCTGATAACTTGATGGAGAACAATCGCCGCTAATCGTTTAGCGTAGTCGCACTTGGTCACGTAAAGGTATGTAATGGAACCTCAAACAAGTAACCCCTCGGCTGGAGGGAATCCTTTTTCGATCGATGGTGAATGGCATCGGGGCAATTTGCACATGCACTCCACGAATTCCGACGGCGCACGTTCGCCAGAAGATGCCATGGCTTGGTATTGCGACGCTGGTTACGACTTTGCCGTGTTATCCGACCATCGCGTTGTTAGTGACACGACTGCGCTCGCAACACCTGGTTTCATAACAATTCCGGGAATCGAGATGCATGGACCGGATCCCTTTACTGGTGAGCCCTATCACATTCTGGGGATTGGTGTGAAAAGCTTTGAGCGATCTGATGATGCTTGGGGTCCTCAGGAAGCGATCGATCGGGTCAATGCAGACGATGGTCTTGCGGTGATGGCCCATCCGTACTGGCTGGGACAGTCAGCCTTCAACATGCGTGAGCTGGATGGGTTTGTCGGGATGGAGGTGTTCAACTCCGTATGTGATCTTACTCGCGGCAAGGGATTTTCAAACATTACATGGGACGAGTATCTATTGCAGTCTGGACGCACATGGGGATTCGCCACCGACGATGTGCACTGGAAACATGGAGCTGAGGGTCGCGGATGGGTAATGGTCCGGACTACTGACGAAACGTCGGCAGGGCTTCTTGCAGCCCTGCGTCGGGGTGAATTTTATTCGTCGATGGGTCCCGAGATTCGGGATATCCGCGTTGAGAGTGGGGAGATCCGTGTCCAAACGTCACCGGTGTCTCGTATCACGATCGTTGCGGCTCGCGCTAACGGTTCGAATTATTGCGCTGTCTCGGACCAGTTGACTGAGGTGACACACGAACTTCGGGGCACGGAGCAGTATGTGAGGATCGAGATCGAAGACAAGGATGGCCGTCGTGCTTGGTCTAATCCACTAATGTTCTAGCGCGAGCAGTTGTGACACGAACCGTGTTGATTCATAGGTTCTTTATGCATCCATTGAGAGGTCGTAACCTTCAATGAGGCAACTGCATGTGGAGCGGAAGACGGGATGACCTCGACCAGTCGGCTTATCCCCGGGCGTCGATCTGTCCGTCCGACTAGTCGGACGCTTTGGCACGTATGGTCGACAGGTACGGGAGCGGTACTGGTTTTGGTGGCGATTGCCGCCGTACTTGTGTTCGTTCCACCGGTACGCGCAAATGCTCCTCTCGTTATGACCGTTGGGTTGAATGGCACGATCGATCCCAATGCGGCGCGCTACGTTGAGCGTGCGATAGCAGAGGCGGTTGACGCTGGTGCTGAGATGCTTGTTATCAAGCTGGATTCTCCGGGGGGTCTGAGTAAGTCAACCCGAACAATTGTGAGCACAATTCTCGAGTCCCCAGTGCCGATCGCAGTATTTGTTACTCCCCGAGGTGCGCAGGCAGTTTCAGCTGGGACGTTTGTGGTGGCCGCTGCAGGCGTGGCAGCTATGAGCCCTGGCTCGACTATCGGAGCAGCGTCGCCTATTGGTTCGACGGGTCAGGATCTTTCCGGCACGTTGGCAGCCAAAGTTCTTCAGGACACACGGGCATTTGCTCGAAGCATTTCCGACGCGCGCGGCCGCGATGCTGCGCCGCTCGAGGCTGCGATTATTGACGCACGATCATATTCGGCGCGGGAAGCGCTGGAAGTCGGGATCGTAGATTTCCTCGCTGAGGATCTCCCCGATCTGCTCCGACAAATTGACGGGTTGGCAGTTCCAATTGGAATGGATGTTGTAGATCTCGAACTGGCTGATGCCTCGGTGCGACATATTGAACGCACGTTACTGGAACGGTTCATTGCGATTGTCGCCTCGCCGAATGTGGCTTTTATCCTGCTATTGGTTGGAGGTGTTTTGATTTTGATCGAACTCTCAAATCCTGGGTTCGTTCTTCCTGGGACAATGGGTGTGATCTCTCTTGGGCTTGCGTTCGTCGGTCTTGGGCAATTGCCGGTCAACTGGCTGGGTGTAGCCCTAATCCTGATCAGCTTGAGCCTCCTCTATTTGGAAGTTCGTTTGCCCGGTGCCAGTGTTTTTGGAGCTGGATTCTTGGTGGCGTTCTTGGCAGGCGCAATTTTGTTGCTGGGCGGTTTTCTTCGGCCTGCTGAGCTGGACTTTCCTGGAACCCAGGCTCTGATAGTTAGTGGATGGCTCGTAGTCGTGATTGGGGGCACATTGAGCATTACATCTGCGATGGTCATTGTGCTGACGCACATTCGCCGACCAATGCCATACCGTAGCCAGTATGATCGTGTACGTCTGGTCGGGAAACAGGCTAAGGTGACCCGGCGCCTAGCGCCACATGGTGAGGTGTGGATGCTAGGCGAGTTCTGGCTCGCGCATGTGACTAATGATCAGACGGCTAATGAGGGAAGCATCGTCATGGTGACAGCGGTACGTGGTACCGAGCTCGAGGTAGCAGCTGTGAACAGCGAACTGTCGACAAAAAAAACCTAGGGAGATCCCGACTTACTTGTACTGAAGGAGATAGCGATGGGCATCATTAATTTCGTTCGTGACTACGAGCGTTTGGGACGATTCCGATTCGGTACCTTTGAAGGAATGCTTGGCCCGGGTGTTGTTTTTGCTATCCCGATTCTCCACCAGATCACCCGACTGGATACACGCATTCAGGTTCTGGACATTCCACGCCAGACCAACATCACCAAGGACAACGCGTCTATTGATATCGACTTTCTTGTCTATATGCGGGTGGATGTGAATGAAGCGCAACGGGCAGTGCTCGAGGTTGAGGATTACCATACGGCCGTTATCGGCCTCGCCACTACCACCTTGCGCGCCGTCATCGGCGACATCACACTCGACGATGTGCTCTCGCAGCGCGAGCGGATCAACGAGCTGATCCGCACGAAGCTCGACGGCGAGACGGAACGCTGGGGAATCAAAGTTACGAACGTTGAGATTCGTGAAATCGATCCCCCACGAGAAATCCAGGAAGCTATGAACCGCCAGATGTCAGCTGAGCGTGTACGGCGAGCTGTCATTCTGGAGGCTGACGGAACACGAGAATCCGATATCACAGTGGCCGAAGGTCAGAAGCAGGCGGCCATTCTCGAGGCTGAGGGCAACCGCCAAGCCGATATTCTGCAAGCCGAGGGGGAGAAGCAGGCAGCTGTGCTGCGTGCCGATGGTTTCGCGGACGCGCTCGCCCGCATTTTTGAAACCGCTCGCACAGTGGATGGGAACACGATGACCTTGCAGTATCTAGAAGCACTCAAGGCGCTTGGAGCCAGTCCCTCATCGAAGTTCATCTTCCCGCTCGAGTTCACCGAGATGCTTGGAAATCTGGTTGGTCGACGTGGCGTCGATGGCGAAGGATGAGGCGATGGGTTGGTTTAAAAGGAGTCGTGCTGATCAGGTGGCATGTGGAGCAGAAGACGGGATTCGAACCCGTGACGTGACCCTCTCCTTGGAAAGGGGCTGGGCGTAAGAGCTGTGCCTACTTCGAGTTGACCCTAAGCGAAAGGCACACAATTACTGTCTGGTGACGCAGCCATTGCGGTCCATTACCGATGTCGTACCACTTGTCTCTTTTGTGAGTGTTAAAAATGTTTGCGTTGATGATGTGAGTTCCACCATTGATGTTTGGACATACGCTTCACGTGCGCGACGGTGGATCGGTCTCGCTTGCTTTTGATGTGACGTTGAATCGGGTGCCCGCTGTGATGGCGACGTTTGATCAACTCCAGTCGATTAACATCCTTGATAAAGACCCGACTGCCTGCCGTGTCCCGATCACCGATATTGAAGTTAGTTGCAAATGTGATGCTGGATTGATTCCAAAACGAGATAGCCAAACTAATCAGGGCTGCACTGGCGAGTAGCAGTGCCAGAAGTGTCGTGATGCGACGTGAGAACGGCCATCGAGGGGTTCGATGTAAGAATGACCATCGAGGCGAATGCGTGGAGGTGGTCGGATTCGCGGTCGTGGTTTCGATCGATGGGGTAGGCGTCCAAGTTGCTGTATCGGTGGGATCTGATGCTTCGCCAGTCGTGATGGATTCGAACGTGGCGAGTTCTATGCCACAGGCCGAGCAGAACTTGGCTGCTAGAGCTATTTGCGTCCCGCATTCACCACAGAACTTGGTTTGTGTCTGGTCTGCCATGTTTTCTCAAGATAGTTGCTCAGTGGGCAACTATCGAAAGACTACGACGAATAGTTCGTGTCGTCAGTTCTCAGCGCGCAAAGTAGACCAACGGAATTATGGAGCGGAAGACGAGATTCGAGCCTGTGACCCTCTCCTTGGCAAGGAGTTGGGCGTAGGCGTTGTGCTTACTTCGAGTCGACCCTAAGCGAAAGGCGCACAGTTATTGTCTGGTGAGACGGGATGTTCTGTTCCGGAGAATGTCTTCGACGCTCCACGGCGTACCGGTTCCCAAGTCCGAATCCTCATATTGAGGGTGGACCCAGTCTTCAGGCGGGAATCCGAATGCGGCTGCTCATAAAGCTCTGCGCACCTAGAGGGCAGTTAGCGATTCGCGATGAATAGACTTGATCTCCTGTTGGTTCAGTGCGCGTCCGTAGAATTGAACTTCACGCATACGTCCACAAAAACTGTCCACCTCGCCCGATCCTAGTCGCAGTGGCCGATCATTGGATAGGTCATAGTCAGCTGGATCAAATGGGGTCGACCGTGCAACTAGAACGCCGTTGACGTATAGCTCGAGCTGTCGTCCGGCCTTCACAGCTGCCACGTGGTTCCATCCTGGGCCCATATCACGATCGAATGCCGCATTTTGTCCGGCACGGAACCGATACACGCGTCCGCGGATCCCATGCGGGCCACGGAAGTCACCCCAACAGCTTGACGTGGAGGCGAACAATTCTCCGCCGTAAACCGTCAAACTTGTCACACGTGCCCAATCCACTTTGCGATCACGAGGAAAGAGGGTTCCAGGGATTCGCTCGCCCGGATCGGGGCTCTCTTCAAGGAAGCGTCGAGAGAGTCCCCAATAGTCCCCGCGTTCTTGGCGATACACATCGGCGTACTGTAGCGAGCCAGCATAGAAACTGCCGTTGTATGAGGCGAATGCGGTCACTTCTCGACTGTCGCCAAGTTCACCGACGTCACGCCACTTTCCGTCCTCGAGTTTCGCGACCCGTCCCAAGGGATTCGTACCGGCGTGTATGGCACCTCCAAAAACCTCTAGGCAGTGGATCTCACCGCATCGCATTTGTGTTTTTAGTGGAACGCCCAGGTCTTCCCAACGTTCGCCATCGAAAGCGAAGACGCGCGCGCCCTTTTCTTCGTCGAGCGTAGTTGGCACCAGATGGCCATATTCATCCTGATACGCTCCAGATGCCTTGTGCGCCATGTACAGGCGACCGTCATGCACGGCCATGGGAAACACTCGATGCGGAAATTCTCCGCACGGTTCCCACTTCTGATTGCCCTCGAAGACGTAGCAACGCGTGATGTTTTCCTCTCCGTCGTCTGGCCCCATCACATACAGGCGTCCACGAAACGATGCCAGACACGTCAGCCGTGGACACTCGCCAGGTTGGCCACAGTCTTCCCACTGCTTGCCCCCGAGGTATCGGTAGACGCGACCGACGGCCATTTCCGGCCACATCTCGGGTCCGACGTCATATGAATATAGATGCGGGGCCCTATTCATGTTGAGCGTCGCCACATACAAATCACCATTGTGTGTGGTCATCGGGCCGACGCCCTGCGTCCGCTGGAATCCAACCCTGCCGCAGTCTTCCCACTGATCTCCTCCGGTGTAGCGATAAACGCGGGATGCCTCATGGGCGCTGTTCACGTTGTTGTTGGCCGCGTAGAGAGACCCGTCGAAGACTGAGAGTGTGTTTAGTATGGTGCTGGTGGGACTGGGCTTTCCACAGTCAATCCAGGCGCCGTCCTTTGCATCGTCGATTCCGAAGGCGAGGCGTCGATCCGTTCCGATTGAGCTATAGCCGCCAGAACTCGAAGTGACGCTGAGGTTGAACCCCCGGCGAATGTCTGGATTGAACTTGCTCGCGATGTCGCCGTGCACGTCATCGACGTCTTGGTCCGTATGGATCAGGGCGCAATACGAGAAGTCGTCACGCTCTGGATCAAGAGATGAACTAGTAGGCACCTCCACATACTGCCCCCGGCCTTCGAATGTGCTTGTGTCAAGGTCCACGCCGTGGTTGATGCCATGATTGCCGCTGCCCGAGTGGTCCTGGCAGTCGCCGAGAAGCTTCCAATGTCCAACAAGGTGGTCCGTTGGTATTGCCAATCCACTGCTCCATCTCACGCATAGATCCCATGCTTCCAGCATGCTCGCTAGACATCACTAGGCCTGTCAAATCACACGGCTCGATCGAGAAACGATGGCTTATCCATTCGTCGAGAACCGGACACGAACGAGTGTGTGGCCGACGATTTAGATGGCAGAAGACATGTGTTTGGAGCGGAAGACGGGATTCGAACCTGTGACCAACGGCTTAGAAGGTATTTCAGCCTGAGCTCTGTGCTTCCTTGAGGTAGGGTCCGAGCGAAACGTGTCCAGTTATCGTGTGAAACATCGGTCGGTTTCGTCGCAATGCCACGTCATGAAGCATGGTGTGGGTGAGCGTCAGTAGCCCACTTCGTATCGCAAGTAAAACGACAAATTCCCCTCTGATCGATATTCATCCGCTTCCCTGATAGTGTCGCTTTAGGAGTTGCAGTAGAAGCGGTGACGAGCATGGGTAGGTTCGCGTTGGCTAGACATTCGTGAAAATCCGAATATTCCCTACC